>Ga0207714_1000651_pt1 | contig 23409 bp, 25 predicted proteins | sample PonA232FremontCA_2_FD_187270 | JGI IMG/M metagenome (GOLD analysis project Ga0207714, IMG submission 187270) | Marine sediment microbial community from Fremont, CA, USA - Pond A23 Sediment 2 (SPAdes) | ecosystem: Environmental > Aquatic > Marine > Unclassified | place: USA: Fremont, California...
AGTAGAAGGCACTGAGAAAATGTATGGTTGCCCCCGTCAAAAACCTATAACGCGCCGCCGTATACGGGTTTTTAAGAATCATTATTAGTTATTACTGTGAGTAATCAGGCTTCTGTACCCCAATGCAAAGGTTTTTATGTGCGGGGAACATATAACTAATTGAATGGTAGTAGGTTAAAGGACAGAAACTATCTTCTGGTCAAAGATTCTTGCCTTGTAGATGATTTCTGTGTGTCAGGTTTTCCTGCGCCGTTGAACCTTCCTCCGCCCGGATAAGGGAGTGTGTCTGTCAGGAAATTGGATGGTCAGTTTACTCATACTCGACCGAAAGGTATTTATGTGTCGAGACACAGTGACGAGTGTCACTTAGGGTGATACAAATACCTGACGGTGGACAAAACACTTGACCCGTGGTAATCAGGTTCCTTTAAGTACCTAACCTACCCATACCCCAATGAAAAGCTTTTTACGTGTGGAGAACGTATTATAATACGTGAGGTAATTGTAAAATGAGGTATCAAAATGACTGAAAAAGAGATAGATGCTGACGAATCCGTTGAAAATCCTGAGTCTGACAGGGACGTGTCTGGCGATAGCGATTTAGACGACGGTGGCGTTTCTAACACCGGATACGATGTCCCTGAAAGTGGGGAGGATTTTGACGTAGCGGAAAACCCTGAACGTCTGTATAAGTCTTTCACGAACGATACAGAGATTGGACACCCGTATCGGTCTAAGACTCTTACTGAAGAATCCTCGCCACGCCGTCAGGAGGATTCTATATCGACAGAGGGGTTGTCAAACCCTTCGTCGGTACAAAATCCTGACGAGATAAATCCCTACATCGAAAGCAAGAGTGGGGATGGTTCCACGTCGGAAGAAGATGACTATGTGACTGAGGTGGGTTTAGACGATGGTGACGGACGTTGTAAGATGGAAACCTACTTTGACCCAAACCGCGCCTCGGATGACAAGAGACGACTGTATGACAGACTCTATCGTCTTCAACAGGGACAGCGCGTTAACGACGACGATAGAAGTATTCGTAATCGCGCCGCCGACCGGCGTAGAGACGTACTTACGTGGACATCGCAACTGCGTATGGGTAAGCAGTCTCAGGAACGTGTGATAGAGATTCTTGAGGAAGGTAAAGGAGACTTGACACCCGCCGATGAAGAGACGTGTACCGACGAAGATGTGGAATCTGAAGACACACAAGTCTCTGATGGTGTAACCCTGCAAGGCAGAAAGTTTGAACCTGTTGCGCTTGCAGTTATAAGTATCGTGGCAAATGAGAATGGTAGACGGGTTCGCCGCGAAGAGGATTGGAAGAGTATTCAGGACTCTCTCAACGTTGCGTCGGGCGATGTACGTCGTTTCAGGGGGGTGGTTAAACGCGAGTCCAGCTACCTCTAACGCGATATGCCCGTGAAGAGTAAGTCGTATCTGGTTTAAAAGTCACGTCACCAGAAACCCTCTCCCATAACGAATTTCCGCGTAGAAAAGTTTTCGTGGTGTACATCTCTGTTTTAAAGGGTGTACCCTTTGTTGGTACAGAGATTTACTGTTTTAAAACTTTCGAGTAGTTACTTATCTGTCTCGGAAAAGGGGGTACAGGGAAATCCTGCACACACCATTGGGTTGCCCAAACCCTCTCACCCCTTCAATTAGTTAATAGTACAGAATGACACTTAAAGGTTTTGACTGGCTTTTTCTATATGTAGTGGTTTAGAATGTACCTACAAGATATTGTAGATAACCCTTTATAAGTGATTCTGTACTATTAATACTAATGAGGAAAGAAAAATGGCACTCGAAGATGTAATTACAACTGGCGTTGTTGCTATTGTCGCCGCCGGTTTCATTGGCGTTGTTGCACAGGTATTCTTGTCCTACATGGGACAGCAGGGTGTTCAGCAGACTAACGCCCTTGGCGTTCAGGCTGTTATCGGTAACAGCACCCTTGAGACGCTTGATACTGAACTTGACGACAACTATGTGAATGAAGGTCGTGACGGTCGTGACGGGCGCGACGGACGCGATTCTACTGACGAAGGCGGGGAGTAAGAGTCCTCTAACTCGTGCCACACAAAGATTGGGACGAGTGGACAGAGGAACTTGATAACATAGACCCCTACGAGGAAGACGATAAACCGCCTGCAACGTCCGACCACTACGATTGGTCTTGGGACAGTAGGAACATACGGTATAACGAGAACGCTGGTTCGCAAACTCCTACAAAGGGGCGGTGTAACGCACTACTCGTGTCGTGGGAAGAACGGTACGGAGAACCAAGGTATTGCACAAGGATACCAGAAAGATTTTACAAGTGTGAAGGTGACTCTAATTTCTGTAAGAAACACAAGGGGCGTGAGGGTCTAATGCAACGTGCAAAGGAAATGATGTCCCACGGGATGTTTAGTAAGACGTTTATGCACTACTTCGACAAGAGTGACCCCGTGGAGAAGGTTTTTGTCACTGCCCTGTTTGAGTCACTTATCGAACGTAGCAAGTATGATTTTGATGTTGGTGACAACAGTATCGAGTTAGACTTTTCTGACTCAGAAAGAGAACCTGAACGTCACGGTGTTGTCACTGACGACGAAGATAAGGCGGTTATATACTTCCCTGAACCGACACAAAATCATACACCCGCGCTTGCACTTCTTGAGGCTTCTGTGGATGAGGTTAAGATGTTGAAGGCAAACTCGGATATATTTGCTGACAACATGAAAAGTGAATCCACTGAGGTTGCCGCAACTACGGATGATGGTAGGATTGGTGAAACCATCGAAGAGGTTTCTGAACACTACCTAAACCTTCCGTACAGTCGTCTTGTCAAAGACCACAAGGAGAATCTTAAGCGTGGTGGTGTAGACATTGAGGGTGTTGAGGCGACTGACGACATTGAGGCGACTAAGAACACATACGATAGGGAACTTCCGAAACCGGATTCGGGTGAGGAACACATTGAGTTTATAGACGAGTCTTCCGGTGAGGTTGTGGAAATTGTCACCAAGGACGCTGACGAGGAGGAAGAGGGTGTTGAGGTAGTTGGAGAACCTGAATCCAACACCGGAGAAGAATAAATGTCTGGTGCGTCTGCCTCTACGTCACAGGAACTTGACGACGACACGCAGAGGCAGATAACGGAAGCACGTGTACACGCTGACCCGCGTCAGTATATGCTTCATAACTGGACGCACCCAAATGACCCTACTCGTTACTACGATTTTCAAACGGACGACGGTGAACCACTCTATTACTTGACCGATGATGATAGTCCACTAAACCCGAAAAAGTGGGGTGACATAAACGTACTTCTTTTCGCCCGTGGGTGTTTAAAGACAACCAGTTGTATTGGTGTTGCTAACTGGTTCCTTGACGAGTATCCTAACGGTGAGATTGCTAACACCGCACCACGTAAGTCTCAGAAGGGTGAGGTCGTTGACCGTTTTAAGGAACGTGTCGAGGACAGTAAACTCGTTGATAGGCGTGTCAAGGACAACATAGACCATCAGAAGTTTAAGGACACAGTAACCTACGACGACGAGGAGAAGACTGTTTATTCGTCGCTTAAGTCTCGTTCTGCGTGGGGTGGTGGAGATGGTCTTCGTGGACTACACAGTCATATCGGTATCATAGACGAGTTTCAGGATGCCGACGAGACAATGTTCTCTACGTTTCTTGAGGCAATTGACCAAGAACTTCCCACAAACCCGTATGTTCCGTCAATATTTTGTATTGGTACACCCAAGTTAGAAAACTCGTTCTTTGCAGACCTTTGGGAAATGTCCGATAGAAAGACGTGGGACGCGGATAAGCAAGAGTGGATTCAACAGGATGAACCGGAGTCCTATGGTCATGCTGAGGACACCTACGAGGTTCGTGGTTGGCACATAGACCAACATAACAGTCCCCTTCATAACGAGGGACGTATTGAGTTTAAGAAACAGACTTACTCGACTCGTAAGTTCCAAAACGAGGTTCTTGCACAGTTCTACACGCCCGAAGACGACCTCATTACGCAAGAGGTTGTTCGTGAGAACTTCGATAAAAATCTTGGTTTCAGAAATCGTCGTTTCTCTCCCGACAGTGAGGTAACTGTTGGAGTAGACTGGGGTGGTGGACAGCGTGAAGGTGCGTCCAAGACTGTCATATCGGTAATCGAGTCGATGCCGGACGACAAAAACATACTTGTCAACATACACTTCCTTGACAATAGTCTTGAACCACATGACGAGATTGAACGTGTTGAGGAGTGTATAATGAAGCATGATGCAGACAAGTGTGTTGTGGACTACGGACACGGCAATAAACAACTAAAGGACTTGCAGGACGGTAATGGTACTTATAAGACAGAGGGATACACCGAAACTGTTAAGGGTTGTCAATATGGCAACGTGAAAAACAAGTATGACCCTAAGTGGGAGACGGATACCGGACTCAAGAGGTACTTTACCGTTGATAGGGGTTATATGATGGAGTCCTTTGTTGACTTTTTCAAACACGATAATTTTGTTATACCGTCTAAGGATATTTCGTTTGACGGAAGACACTCGGTTGGAACACGTCTTGTAGACCACCTTACTGCGCCGCATAAAGAGAAAAAGGAAACTCGTTCCGGTAAGAAGAAACTGAACATCACGACAGCAGATGGGCGTAATGATGATGCGTTTCAGTCTATGACGTATGCGTTTATCGCGCAAAAGGTACTTGGTAATAGTAGACAGGTACATTCAGTAGTTTCAAGAGATAGAAGGGGTTACTAAGAATGAGTGTGAAATTTACTGATAACTCTTTTGCATTTTCTACCGACCACGAAAAGGAAGGTTTTAGTGGTGAACATGGTGAGTACACTGAACCAAATCCTGTATATAAGGACTTAGACGGTGACGAGTTTGATACGAACCAGCCTGAAACCCGTCGTGGTGACAGTAGTGACGAAATTGACCCACGAAAACTTGTTCGTACACCGTCACTGAGTGAACTACGGTGGTACTACAACAGGACATTCGCCAAAGTTATTGTCAACAAACCCGTAGATGATGCTTTCAAACACGGTATTGACATACTTGGTCAAAACTCTTCTGAGATTGAGAATGTCTTTGATGATATAGAGTATATAGAGAATTACAGGATGGCGGAGAAGAAGGCACGTCGTGATGGTTTCGCACTTGTCTTCTTTGGTTGGGAAACAGCAGGAAACCAACCTGACACGTCGAAGATACCCAATAATGTCACTGGTGTTTCACATACGAAGGTTCTTACTGTTGACGACCTTACGGATGCCGCCAAGAGTCGTATCGCAGATGATGTTCCTCTTGACATGGACGACTTTGTTGTTCGTGATTCGGGCATTGTAGTTAACAAGAAGCTTGCGGATGAAGGGTTTAACGAACCGATAGGATACGTTCTTAATACACATGACCCACAGTTTATTCACAAGGATTGGATACAACACCTTGTTTGGAACCCGGAAGTTGATGGTGATTATGAGACTGATGCCATTGACTCAAATATTCAAAACTACAAGGAACAACTTGGACGTTGGGAAGGGGAGTCGGTTCTAACGTCGTGTTATGACCTTCTTAAGTGGTTGAAGAAGGCAAATTGGTCTATTGGTCAGACACTTTTCCGGTACGCCAGTAAGATGTATTCCGTTAAACTGCCTAACGATGCCACCGAAGACGAGTTTGAGGATGCACGTAAGGCACTACGAAATCTAAACTCTAAGTCGGAGATAATTCTTCCGTCAGTTGACTATGAGGTTGACGACTATGACACTGATGGTCAACTTGAACCGGAGGAATACTTTGACATATTCTTTGAACAGATATGTGCGTGTACTGAAATGACTAAATCGGTACTCTTTGGTACACAACAGGGTACTGTTACTGGTTCGGAGACGGACATAAAGAACTACTTTAATCAGGTGGAACGTATGCGCCAAAACCGTATCACGGATAAGATGCGTGAGGCGGTTGAGATGCTTACCAACGTTAATACGGCGTCAGGTAGTCAGGTTATATCTAACTTTGCGTCGGGTGAGTTTGATGTTAAGTGGAGTCCTCTATTCAAGATGTCTGAGGAAGACCGTGTAGAGGCAATACGAACCTCGGCAAACGCGGTTACGATGCTGATTAACAACTACGCCCTTACTCCTAACGAGGCACGTTCGATACTTTCGGAGGAGTGGGCTGAGTTTGAAGGACTTGAGGAACTTGAGGAAGAGGATTACGATGTCTTCGACAGAATCAACCTCAATACGGTTGGTGCATACAAGGGCGGTGAGAAGGCAGAAGAGGAACTTGGCGGCGGTGAGGCAGGTGTTCATCCGTCTGCGATGCAAAATCCCCGTGAACAAAATGGCGGTGGACGACAGCAGGGTGAAAATTCCGAGTCCACTAATCCGAATACACAGGATTCTAATGGAATGAGTTTCACCACACTTACAGAAGGTGGTTCAGAATGACGGAACTGTATTTCACGAATGACACGGTTGAGGTAGACCTTGGACTTGATTCTGTTGAGACGGATAGTGAAGGAAAGGTAGTAGACTTTTCTCTCGACAAGGAACGGATTGTCACGGTTGAAAATGTTCCTTGGCGGGAGGGATTTGACACAGACAAGTTTTACAGTGCTGAGGCAACGGTGGCAAGACCTGTTAAGCAGACTTACCTCTATGACGGTGAGGAAAAAACGTTCCGAAAACCGGCGGAGGAACTTAGAAAGTCTGCGTGGAGTCTTGACAACAAACCGTTTACCACGGGACACCCTGAAACTCCAAGTGGACGGGTGCGTGGAAGACCTGATGTAGATGGTTTTTGGCGTGAACCGTCTTATGACAGTGATAAAGACGAGTTAAACGCCCAACTCTACATACCTGTGGACGACAGGGAAACCCTTGAGTACGTTGCAGAGAACGATAACGTTTCTGTCGGTTTCTCACACAGGATTAGACACGCACCCGACGACGAGGGTGTTGATGGACATCAGGTAGACCTGTACTATGACCACGTTGCGTCTGTCGAGGAAGGACGTTGTAGTGATGAAGATGGGTGTGGGATTGAATTGGATTCGGTGGTTAATGTCACCGACAATGAGTATGGATACTCGATAACACCGTCTTATGGGGCATTTTCAAAGGATGCCGACGACGGCACAACAGGTATCTATTTCGACAACGACTACCGTGACGAGGAAGGAACATATTATGCACTATCGCCCGAAGAGGGCAAGGGTCAACCCAAGTATCCTATTCGAGACTGTTCGGACGCTGAGGATGCTTGGAACTTGAGGAATCACGGTGACTACCTTCCGAGTACCGAGACACTTGAAAGGCGTATTAAACGCCGTGCGACTGACCTTGAGTGCGATAATATGCCGTGGGAAAACGAAAACGACAGTAAAAGTGATACTATGACTGACAACGATTGTGGTTGCGGCACACAGGACGGTGGAGTTGACGTAAGTGTCTCCTCCTTTAGTGTGGACGCAATCCGTGAACGTAATGACGAGGTGCAGGAACTTTTCGAGGAGAAGCAGGAACTTGAGGAACAGGTTGATGAATATGAGGAGGAACTTGAGGAGTACGAGGGAGTTCAGGAAGAGATTGATACTCTTCGTGAGGAACTTGACGAGTACAAGAGTCAGGAACGTCAGGAGATTGTTGACAGTATAACTGACATTACCTCGACGTGGGACGAGGATGAACTGACTGAACTGAGTGTTGACGAACTTGAGGAACGCCATGAACTTGCTAAGGATATAGCAAGTGAGAGTGGTACTGCTAACCCTGATGGTGGTTCTGATGGTGGGAAGACTGAAACAGACAGTTCGCCTGTCGGGACGACTGGTAAGACTGTTGACCCACGAGGTAACTTCTCCTAAAGGAGTGATTTGAAATGGCAAGGTTTATTTATTCGAGTGACCGACCGTACAGGAGTGGTATAGTTGCAGAAGACATTGATGTAGGCGAACTTGTTGGATACAACGGCAGTGGTAAGTTCATTGCCTTTGATGCCAATGACCACAGTGCCGAGGACTTTGAGGGAGTTGCAGATTTCCAACACACGTCGGAGGCGATTTCCGAGGATGATGAAGACACTTCCTATGGTACGTTCCTTGCGTCGGAGGACGACAGGGCGAGTGCTGGTGGAAGTGCGGATGGAGACTCCATCAAGGTGAAGACGGTTCAGGATAATAGCACTGACCCTGCGCCCGACATTAGTGATGGTGACGTTGTTGGTGTAGTTGATTCGTCGGCGGTAAGTGGTTCTGGTGGAGAGTTTGAAGGTCGTCTTGTGGAAGAGGGTTATGCTGACAATGCACCCACGACCTTCAATCGTAGTAACGATAATTTCATACCGATAGGCACGGCAGACAGAGATTCTTCGTCCTCGTTTGATGATACTGTTCGTGTCGAAGTTAGGAAGGAACTATAAATAGATGGCAACGGTAAGTAGGGTTAATCAGGAGATGATGGAAAAGTCTGACGACGACTCCATCAATACCTATGACGAAGAACACGATACTCTACGTGAACGTGCCAGTAACTAAGGAGATATAATAATGCCAACAGTAAGCCGACTTAATCAGGAAGACTTTCTTGAAGTTGCACAGCCCGACGAAAATATTTGGGACGAACCCGAAGGACGTGACAGGCGTGGACTCCGTTATGAGTTTACTAATGTCAACACCATAAGTTCTGGTGACAGGTACGTTACCAAGGGAGATGCACCGTTTGTCCACCCCGACAGTGACCTGCCGTTTGGTGACAGTGGGCTTGGTGAATCGACTGGTAACGTTGACCTTGTTGTCGAAAAGGGTACTCCGAGGGAACTGTTCCGTACCACGCATGGATTTACCATAGACGAGGAGGATGAAGCGGTTGACGAGTCCCTTGTCACGGAAAACCGTGATGCGGTAATGCAACTGCTTGACCTTCAGGCAGATGCCCACTTCCTCAACGGCGTTGACGACGGTGCTTCCGGTAACGAACTCCGTCAGGGTGTCCTTCAGTGGATGCACGACAACGCAGAAACAATTATAGATGCCGACAGTTACGACGTTGACACTGACCTTAATGGTGTTCCTGCCAACATAATCGCTACCGAGGCATACGCCGAGACGACTGGTGAGTATGTTGACAACCGTTGGAACGCCGCTATATCCAATCACAAGGTTTGGTCTGATTGGAACCAGATAGGTAACAACGACGGTAGTGGTCAGAGGACTCAGTGGGAGAGTCTTTCGAGTGAGGGTCAGGGAGTTGGTGTAGACCGTCAGGTTGGTCTACCTGAATACATGAGTGTCCGTACAGCACCGTCGCTACCGGGCAACATACAGATTGATGTTGACTATCCTACCCGTAGCAACAGTAGTCCTTCGACGGCGGCAAGGGACTCTGACGACGATGTTATGTGGCTTCTACCCGACCACAACGGAGACTTCTTCCAACTCTACGAGATGCCTACGCCCATGACGAGGGACGTTCAGAAGGAAGGGTTCCGTCGTCGTGTCGAGTACCTTTGGAGGTACGGACACGTCTTTGACAACTCCTTCAAGGCGTCTTCGGGCGCGGGTAACGACATAATCAAGATAGAGAACGTTTCCGCACTCTTCTAAACAGTCTTGTAGGGTAGGTGAAGAGTATGTCCAATGAATCCCGTGGAAAGTGGGAAGGTGCGACACAGGAACGTGTGGAATCAAACGAAGAGTTACTGAATGACCACGAAGAAAGAATATCAACACTTGAGAAATACAAGCAAAGGATTATCGGTGCGTTGATAGTCCTTGCAGTGGTTTCCGGCACTGGTGCAGGAATCTCACAGATTATCAAGTTCTTTGGTGTATAATGCCAAGTTATCAAATCAAGGACGACATAGACCTAAAGGATTCCGTTAGGGACTTAACCGGATACAGGGACAACCGTGATGAACTTCCTGAACCGGAACTTAACGGAATTATTGAGACGATGAAACTTCGTCTAAGTACCAAGTTTAGTGACACAAACTGGTACTCCGATGATGGATACTCCTTGGTTCTACTTGGCGCAACCTGTATCTACTGTAAGGCGCAGGTTGAAAACTACTCCGTGGATTCATACAGTATTGGAGACGAGTCTATCGAGGTAAGTAACGCGACACCGGAAGACTCCTCACAGTTTCAACTGTGGAAGGACATGGTTGTTGAGGGAACTAAAAACAGTAGTGTCCTTGAGTCGTCTTCGTCGTCGCGTATGCTAAACACTTCGGAGTACATAGGATAATGAAACGTGGACGCCTGCCAACTGGTTCCATGAGGATGGTTATACGTAACCACCTTGAAACATACCAGATTTACACGCCTGAAACACAGCGTGATGGAATTGGACAGGCGAACGCAACCTACTCCGAGGGACACATAGAGGATGTTTGGTTGTTTAATCCGTCTACAACCACGACACAAATTGACTTTGGTGAACAGTCTGAGGCGGAACTTATGGGGATTGCGTTGCCGGATGCAGAAATCTCTAAAGACCACCGTATAGAGTACGGTGATTGGACGTATGAGGTTTCGTCCCCACCGGAGGTTCGTGGTAGTCGTGAACGAAACGAGTTTCTAACCTTCGAGTTAGAGAGGGTTCAGGACTAATGCCAAACAGTACAGCAGAGTTTCGTAGACGACTCCGTGACCTTAGAGACGACTTACCACCCAATCTCGATGAAGGTATCCATGATGTCATGGAACAGGGTGTGTTCGAGATGCGACAACTTCTTCTATCACGGGGTTCTATATGGACAGGAAGACTCTACGACTCTATAAGGACACACAGGGGCAGAACCACTCGCACTGGTAGCAAGAAGATAACACGACATAACCTCATTGCAGGTGGTCGTGAATACGGTGCTGAACACGCACCGATAGTTGAGTTTGGTTCCGGTGTCAAAAGCACTGCTTCGACGCCAACGTTTTCGTTTGAATCGCCTGATAATCCACCTGTGCAGAAGATAAAGGCGTGGTTGGAGGCGCAACCATCTGTTGTTACGCCCGCACCCAACGCACTTGTCTTTAGCGTTGTACGTTCCATAGAACGGTTTGGAACGGAGTCACAACCCTTCTTCCGCCCAATTGCGAGGAAGGTTATGTCAAATGCAAGAGACCGTGCAGAGAGTGAACTTGAAGAGGAGATAGAAAACTTCTAATGGTACTTAAGAACAAACTTACGGAACTCGTTCTGAATGAGGTACAAACCTCTATCTCCGGCAACGAAAACATCTCTTCGGATGAAGTTTATCTTCAGGGTGAGGAGATTGACGTTGCACGTCCACGAATAGTCTATGATACCTTTGGCGAGAAAATGGACTACAACGACGGAAGTAATGGTGTGTGGGCGTATGCCAAGGACGACCAAGGCAATAAAATTGCTGAGGTTGACAGGGAGTACATCACTCTAACGTTTGACTTTCAGATTCTTTCTACCGACCAGAATATATGTGATTCCATCTACGAGGACGTTCGTCAACGATTTTTGCAGTACGAGAGACGGTTGCGAGAACCAGAGGACATTCATTCTGAGGTTGAACACGTCTACGTCAGTGTAGACAGTCGTGACCCAAATTATGGTCTTGAACCGACGCAAAGGTTTTCAAGGTGTCCTGTGGATGTAGAGTTTTACAGGAAGGTTACGTTGGACGGAGAACCTATTGAAAAGGTTTTCCACGAGATAGAAAACATAAACTACGAAACGACATAAGAAAGGTGATACAAAATGCCAACATATGGTAGTACAACCGAAATTCCAACCACTGAGGTTACTGTCGAATCCGGTAGTACGGTTTCGATTAGCCTTGGTTTCAATGCGACTGTTGGATTAGTAGGTTCGTATGACGATGATAACGGTTCTGCGACCGCCGGAGAGGTTGTTCAGGTATCCTCGACGCGGGACGCACGAGACAAGTTTGGTGCAGACAGTGAACTGCACCGTGCGGTTGAACAGGCGTATGCGAACGGCGCGGTAACAGTCTATGCTGTTGCCCTACCAGTTACCGAAACCACGGAAAGTGTTTCGGGTTCGTCTGGTACGCTTACTAACGTGCCTCTGTTTGACCCAAGGGTTACTACGCACGAAATAACTGTACAGGACACGACAGACGCCTCAAGTGAGACGGTTGTCGTTAACTACTCTGACAGTCTTAGTGCGGCAAATTCAGGTGAGTTTGTTGTTAATCCCCTGACAGGTGACTACAACGACGATGGTGATGGAAACGACTACGACATAACATACGAGTACACCACGTCAACAGAATATTCTGACGCGGTTACGAACATCGCTGACGAGAATCTCAGGTATCTCGCACTACTTACGGAGGTTGAGTCACGTATCAACGAGGGTGTTACCGAGGCAGAAACCCGTGACGACGACTTTAACTTCTTCCGTGTAATCGGTGGTGTGACTCCTGAGACTGACCCCGATAACTACGATAACAACATAGATAGCCAACGTTGTGCGCTTGTTGCGCCGCCAAGGGCATACGACGAAGATAACGAATCTGGTGAGGTACGCACGGTTGCTACCTACGCCGGTAAACTCACTGGTAAACCCCTTGGTGACTCTACAACGTTCGAGACACTCGACAATCTTGTTGACCTGAATCAGAAGTTTGCCAATTCAGAGATAGAGAAGTGGCTAAACGCAGGAGACAATCAGAACTTCACACAGGTTACTCCGCTTAAGCAGGATACTGGTATAAAGGTTATCAAAGACCATACAACGTCTTCGGACGCCAAGTTCAACCGTATCTTTGCCACGGAGATTGTTGACGAGGCGACAGAGGGTAGTCACCAGATAAGTGAGAACTACATTGGTGAACTGAATAGTCCTGCAAACCGTAGGGTTCTTGAAGACCAACACGTAACCCTCTACAACAGTTTCATTGATAACATTCCACCCCTGCTTGACGACTTTGATGTTGCCGTGTCGGAAAATGACACCAACGTTAACGCTGTTGACGTGGAGATTGGGCTTGATGTTGTCAATGTCATTGATAAGGTTAACGTGAACATAACCGTTGGTGACATAATCACCAATGAACAGGGTTAGATAGACAATGGTTAAGGAAATAACAAACGCAAACGACGTAGAACTTGACATTGCAGGAGTTGCGAAGGTTCCTGTAACGAGTTTCTCAATCTCGCGTGAAGAGGACTCGGAGGAGATTCATGGTGCTTCACAGGCGGAACCCCGTGGATTCACGAGGGGTAACATAACCTACTCCGTGTCTGTGGAACTTGAGGGTGAGGTTGTTGAGGTAATGGATAACGTTGTCGAGGATACACGTAAGGGTCGTTCTGCCGAGGTTGAGGTTGTTGCCACGGGCGACCACTACAAGTGGTTGGTTGAGGGCGTTATCTTCAACAATGAAGAGTTTACCGCTGACGACGGCGATGTTGTTGAATACTCCGCAGAAGGGTTTGCTGTATCGGTTACGCGCACCCGTCTAAACGGAACAGACCTGTAAAATAACTAAACAAACCTGCACACACTATGAAGAAACCAGACTATTTCCGTTCAAGAGAGAAACTTGTAAAAGGCAACGAGTGGCGTGGTGAGATAACTGTCACGATAGATGACGAGGACTATCAGTGGACTGTCAGACAACTTGAGGACGACGAGTATTACGACGTTATTGCTGACATTGACAGAAAGGGTCTTCGACAGTTTCGTGAAGAGGTTGACCAAGATAGACTTGACAGATATAGGGAACTTCGGGACAAGAAAAACGACCTTGAGGAAGACGAGGAACTTTCTGACGAGGAACAGGAGGAACTTGAGGAACTCCGTGACGAGTTTGAGGACATGAGTATCCTCGACAGGATTGACAAGAGAACCTTCAACGCCGTTCGTCGCGCCGGACGATATGGTGTTGTACCGTCCGAGGAGGATGTTAACTACGTGATGAATGAACTTACCAAGAAGGAGATTGGTGAGATGTTTGGTGTCACGATAGAAGGCGCACTAACGCCTGACGATGTTTATGACATCTTGAAGGAAGATATGAAGGAGAGACTTAAAAGTTCCACCGACTTTGTTTCGTTCGAGGTTGGTCTACAGGTTCTTAACTCAACAATGGAAGTTGAGGAAGACGAGGGAAATTAGAGGACTTCGCAGAGTCACAACACGGCAAGGAGATATATCACCTTCAGGATAATGGTATAACACTCGCTGAGGAACAGTCTTCTCTTACTCCGTTTCAACGTATTGTCTACTTCGCCGCAAAGTCATATTGGACGGAACAGGAACGTGAACAGGCAGAATCAGGTAACTCTGGTGTTCACGGTGCAAACAAACCAACTGGTTACGGGTCTACGAGAGAAGTAACCGAAGAAGCAAACTGGACAAGGAACTAAAATGGCAAGGGTTGATGTACTCGAACTACTTATAGACGTAGTAACAGAGTTATCTGATGTTAGACAGGGAATAACTGAACTCAAATCCCTTGATGAAACGGCGGATGCGGCTGATGATAATGTTGTTGATATTCCTGTTGATGTTAATACTGCTAAGGGCAAGGCAAAATTAGCAGAATTAGAGGCACAGAAAGAAGCCCTTGAGAGTGATATGGAAGAGAGTGTTGCCACGGAATATTCTCCTATGGGGGGGGCTTTTGATGGTACTTCTATCAAGGATAATCTCCTTTCCGAAGCAAGAAGTGATACTCGGGACTTTGAATTTATTGACATAGTAACAGAGTTATCTGATGTCAAACAGGGTATAGCCGAACTCAAAGCCCTTGATGAAAGTGTAGATAGGGTTGATGATAGAATTGTTGATATTCCTGTTGATGTTGATAGTTCTAAGGCAGAAGCAAATTTAGCAAGGTTAGAGGCACAAAAAGAAGCCCTTGAGAGTGATATGGAAGAGAGTGTTGCCACGGAACATTCTCCTATGGGGAGGGCTTTTGGTGGCGGTGGAACATCAGGAACAAATGTTGACCCCCTAACAAGAAAACTTGGTAAGGATTTTGGGTCTGACTTTGATGGTACTTCTATCAAGGATAATCTTCTTTCCGAAGCAAGAAGTGATATTCGGGACTTTGAATTAGAAGAAGGTATTGACCTTGAAAATCTTGGAAGTGAAATTTCAAGAAAAATAGGAAGGTTTGATAGGGCAAGAGATGAAGGTAGTGCTTCTGGTAGACTTACAAGACTTGCGAGAAAATTTGACGATACGATAGGTGACGTTAACCTTCGTATGTCACAGTTCCATGACCTTCTTGCAGACCTACTTCCCGTGATATTTGTTCTAATTGGTGCGATTGCGCCTGTAATCACGGGCATGATTGCCCTTGGTGCGGCGGCTGTTGCGGCGGCAGGCGCACTCGGCGCGATGGTAGGACTTGGTGCATTTGGAATGGGGCGTGACCAAGCGGGTGGTACAGAGGGTTCCTTCCAAGCGTTTAGACAAGAGTTACAGGATGTTGGTGAGGAGGTTCTTACCACACTTGAACCCCTTGCAGACAAGTTTGCACCCCTCATGCGTGATGCCCTTGACGGCGTTCTACGTCTGGTAGAACGCATTACTGACGCCGGAAGGGGACTACTACAACTTAGAGACGATGCACAGGCGTTTGGACAGTTTATATCAAACGCATTAGTCTCACTCGTCCGTATCGGAAGTGAGATGGTTGAGGCGTTTTCACCAGTCTTTTCGATGATTGCAGACTTTTTCCGTGAGAGTAGTTTCCTACGTGACTTTACAGGCGACCTTGCAGACATACTTCCACAGTTGGTTATTGCGGCACGTGGGTTTATGACGGTTCTTGGTGGAATTGTTGACATTGGTAAGGGATTCCTTGACGTTGTTGCGATAATATCTGTATTTCTTGGGTTAATTAATTGGGCGTTAACACCACTTAAATGGTTCCTTGGACTGTTTATAGATGTTGATAGGGCAGTTGGTTTTCTAATTGCCTCAATGTTGGTCTTTATAACAGTCCTTGCACTTGCCGCCAAGGTTACGAGTATATATCTTACACTCAAGAGTGCTGAGATTACTACTCTTAATGTTCTTGCGAGTAGTGTCTATGGATATATCGCAAGTCTGTATGGTGCTATACAGGCAAAACTTGCCGCCATACCCGCAGTTAGTTCCTTAACCGCGTCACTCGGCGCACTTTTAGTAACTGTCACACTCTTGACAGGTGGACTCATACTCCTTGCAGGTGGTCTAAGCATACTTGCGTCTAAGTTCTCTGTCTTCTCCGGTGATGTTGCTAATGCACGCGGGGAGCTTGAAAGGTTTGCTGACGCCGAAAATCGTATAGGTGGCGGTGGGCTTGGTGGTACTGGTTCCATTGGATTCGGTGGACAGGACTCTGCCTCTGGTGGAAACTACTACGAAACGAATGTCAATATTAGTGGCGGTGACGAGAACACCATGCGCCGCGAGACGAGGAAGATATTCAACAGACAACAGTGGAGTAGTTCTAAGGAGGCAGGTCAGTAATGGTTGTAGGTGTTGACGTTAAGATTGACCTTGTTTCACAAGACAGCAATAGACCTGTCTTCCTGATGGAGGCAACTGACCAGAATGGAAACCGTATTGATGCTAACAAGGCACAAAACAGTTCTTCTGAATTAAAAGGTGGTGAAATTAAGTACGAGAATGATGTCAGTGCAGGGAACACAACCTCGTCAAGCTCAATTGCCTACTTTGCACCCACAATTACACCTGAAATAAGTTACGAAAACGCTGGCAACGTTGACGTTGTTACAGACAACTGTGGACGGACAGAAACCCGCAAAAACGGTAACAAGAATTGGGACATAACTGTCAAGAGTAGTTATGGATTCCGTTCTGAGATTAAGAGGCTGATGGCGTTTGAGGGACTTGAGAAACGCCCGCGTGTCACAACAGACCTTTTCCGTGGGACAATAGAGATTCAGGATATAAGTATTACACAGTCTACAAACGCAAACCTTGCACAGTTAAACACACTACCAACACAGTTTGAGTTAGGCGATGATTCACCGTTTGTTGGTTCAGACGAGACTGTTCGTATATACGATTATCAGATACAACTAAAACAATCTACCTCGGAGGGTCAGTAATCATGTCCGCAGTACCCGAAACAATTGAGGACGGTGCAGAACCTTCATCGACAGAGGCAACCTTTGATGAATCGGCAGAGGATGCTTGGTCTTGTGAAAGTCCTAAGAAGAAGGTTCGTGTTCGCGTAAGCGAGGACGGTGAACTTGTAGAGATACCTACTGTCGAGGTAGAGACAAAGGTTAGCAAGGGTTTGACCGACCGAGATACCCTTACACGGGTTATATTTCCTATACGTTGGCAGGGATATAACGTTGCCACTATTATAGACCCTTGGGTTGGGAGACACAGAGATACTGTCGATGGAAACTTTGACATTGCCACGGTAGAATGGCGTGATGAACGCACAAACGAATGGTATCCCGTTCAAACGGGTTGGATACGTGGCGTTGGCGGCGCACCAAAAACCGGAACTGCTAAGTTTGTCATACAGGGATTTGAAACGTTTCTCGATAAGATTCGTGTCAGTAAGGGATTTGGTACGGGGGGCATAACCGGACGTAGTGGTGTCCCTTCATATGATGATATTCTTTCGTTTGTTGAACAGAAACTCAACAATACAAACATTAACAAGAAGGGTCAACAGATAACTGCGGAATTGGTTGACAACAACTTTGACGGAATACAAGAAAACTACAACGAGGGTGGAATTTTAACAGGAACCGGAAAGTTCTATAATTCGATAACAAGAAATTCTATCGCCACAAAGAAGTTCAATTCTAACGAACACAGTCTAAAGGACGTACTTGATTTTTATACTGAGAGACTTGACCAAGAGTGGTACTTTGACAACGTTGGAAATCTTCTTGTTGTGGATAATCCTGACAACAGTCGACGGAATATTTATCAGGATAGAGTATATCCCCTTGACGACCCACCAGAGGCGGTTAGGGTGGTTAATGTTTTAGAGAACGATGCACTTGTTGAGATAAGCCCCGTTAACACGATTTGGGTTGAGGGTGACACTGCTTCGTCTGTCGGACAAGCAACAGATATGTTGCTTGCACCAATAGCATACTATGCACCACTTATAGATGGAGATGGCGCAGAGGAAGTTGCCGCAAGAAATAATAGAAGACAGACAGCAAATTATCCACTTGCTGTTGCATGGTATCCACCTCTAATGCCAAACGAACCTACTGAGGAAGACCTTCTTGCTAAACAACCTTCTGAAAGACAGGGTGGTATAGGACAAAACTATTCGACTGATGCGTCAGACCCAAGAAAGGCAGAGGACACTGCACGTAAGAGACTCAAAGAGGAGATAGTTACCATTGGTGAGGGGGATATGATGGTTAAGGGTATGCCACGTATCAGACCAAACGATAAGGTTCTCGCATACCCTGTAAGGTGTAACAGTGCGGTTTCACAGGATGTAAAGCCATACAACGTCGAGTCGATTACACACCGTCAGAAACATGGTAAAATGTACAAGACTGAGATAGACTGCACTGTCTATGTTGAGGAAGACCTTATCAGAACAGCAAGTACACTATACGAGGTATAAATGACAAGTAGTTGGACACACGCCCGTAAGGAATCAAGTACCACCGTCGAGGAAGCAAAGTTTGATGTCGGCGTCGTTGAAAAAACCTCAGAGAATACCGAAGACATTGCCAATCCACATCTTATCAAGGTTTCTGTTCGTGGTGAAGACAGTGTGGAGTGGATGCCTGTAACAATTGGAACGGTGGGAGATGTTCAGTTACCACCGGAAGGAAGTATTGTTATCGTTGGGTATCTCAAGTCTGATAGACCGTTCGCATTGCCTATATATGCAGGCGACCAAGGTGTTAGGCGGTTTGATTTGGGTGAAAGGATTGTTGGACACCCTGAGACAGACGCCTACTACAAGATTCGTCCAAACGGCGAAGTAAAGATTGTTGACGCCTTTGATAACCGTTTCGTGACGAACGAAGACGGTTCCACAATTCTTGAAGACAATACGGGTTCGGTACTTGAGATGGATAACAGTGGTCAGATACTTCTTGAGGATGAACACGGAAACCGTTACGAGACGACTGACGCTGGTAACATCGTTGTCGAGTCACAGTCGGGTGTAAAACTTGAGGAAAATCCTTCGGGTGAGTTCATACTTACAGACAACAGTAACAACACGATAAAGACGCTTGACAACGACAAGATAGAGTTTTCATCTAACTCTGGTGTAACATTCACACTACAAAGTAATGGTACTTGGAGTATAAGTGACTCTAATACATCTGTTAGTACAACGACAAACGGAACAATAAGTCTTTCCAATAATAGTGGTTCAGGACTACAACTGTCAGGAGATGGTTCTTTCCTACTTGAAGATGGTGATGCTTCTACTGTCGAATCTGATATTGATGGAGAAACAAAAGTCACTAAACAAACCGATGGTGGGGAAACTTCTGAGGTAATTCTTAAGGACAACGGTGATGTTGTTATACACGCTGAGGGTGACTTACTCCTTGGCGATGAAGACAATAACAACACCGAACCAGTTGCCCGGAAGGGAGACAGTGTACAGGTTTCTGACAATGAAGGTGGAACACTTAACGGTCAGATAACAGAGGGAAGTTCAACGGTGGAATCACAATAATGCAAGAACCAGAAAAACCCGAATGGGAAAAGGACACGTCGAAGAGTTTTCACAAGATAAACGTCTCGAATAAGACTCCTGAAGGCACGGAGACGAAGGTTGTGTGGGTCATGGTAATTCAGGATAACAGTTTTGTTGATGGTTGTATTGCCAAGGACATAACCGATGATGTTGAAGATGAATCAGTGATACGTGAGGCAAGGAATTAATGGCTGACGACGTAATCGACATTGCATTGAACAGTCAAAAAGACATATACCTCGACAACACCAACGACTTTGCCGTAACGAGTGCAGAGGAGTCTGTGTTACAGTCGGTTTATATCCATGTTGAGAATGTCCTCGACAACTACCTTGGTGAGACTATTACATCGGACACAATGAACAGTCTCGCCACATCATTGTCTGAGGATATTCAGTCTCTTGACCCACAGATAACTCGTGTTGACGAGATAAACATATCCACGGATGACAACACCGTAGAGGTAGAGATTGTATATGTCTTTAACAATGAGTTTCAAACCGTACAGGTGACAGAAAATGCCAATTGAAGATGGAGACTACGAACAGAGGGATGAAACTGAGATTAACAGTTCCCTTGAGAATGAGGCAAGGAATAGGTTTGGTGACGACATTGACCTAACTGAGGATAGTGTTTTCTCCACGATAATCGGTTCACTGGCAACCGTCTTGGCAAACAACCAAGAGGAGAGTCTTGACGCGATATACGACTCTGCATACCTTGATACCGCCACCGGAGAGGACTTGGATAACGTTGTAAGTATCGTCGGTATAAAGAGACGTTCTGCAACACAGGCAACTGGTGTCCAACGGTTTACCTCGGACTCAGTTCCAAACTCCTCGGAAACCGTTTCCCGTGACACAAGAGTCTCGACGGGTGGTGACAACTCTGTCAAGTTCCAATCTACTGAATCAGGTAAGATTGAACGAATAGACGACTTTTCTGACAACGATATATCTGAATACAGTGGCGATGAAGGAGACTTCACAACGGAAAACGTCAGTAACTTCTCTTCAAACACGAATCTAAACGACAACTATATCCTAAAGACGAGTGGGTCAGACAGTTCTATTCGTCGTGCCGACAAACGTGTTCGACAGGGTAACAGACTCGTCACGGCGTTTGAGATACCCTCTGGTGTCGAGGTAGAAAACCACTTTCTTATAGACGACGCTGACAACTACGTAAGAACGGTTTTAGACGAGGGTAGTGGTGAACACCGTATCGAGGTAATAACGTCCTCTACGGTGGGTACAGATGCTTCTAACAGCGTTTCAGTAACGAGTGGAGATGTCTATAAGAATGAGGTTCGTTTGACGACGCAGAACGAGATTGTCTCTATCCTGTATGACTCTAATGACGACGAGGTTGACAGACTTACGCTTGACGAGGGTGATTCACCTACATACGAAATAGGTGGAGTTGGTTTTGGCGTCGGTACAAACGGTTCCTCGAACACAGTACGTTGGGTTGGTGTTGGCACACGCGAAACTGTTGTCAACATTGAGGCGGTTAACGGTGGTTCGTCCGGTAACGTTGGTGCAAACTCACTAACAACCTCACCGACACCGCCAAGCGGTTTCGACAGTTGGACAAATCCGTACCCGTGTGGAGACGACTCGTTTGTCAACACCGAAAACAGGAGTTTCAATGTCGGATTACCGGAAGAGACTGACACACAACTACGTGAACGCACACGCAGGACTCTGACTGCGGGTGGCACTGCAACCGTCGATGCAATACTTGGAAGTGTCATAAACGACGTTGACGGCGTTCAGTCGGTTACACTTCTCGAAAATGACACTGGTTTTCCTGCCGTACCTCCAAACGGTTCTCTACAATTGCCGGAGTATTCGTTTGAACTGGTGGTTCAGGGTGGTGCTGACGACGACATTGCTGAAGCCGTTTTCGACAGTATGGCAGTCACCTCACGCGATGTTAATGACATACATGGTGTGCCACCAAGTACCGCTAACTCCGGTGGTGACTTTGACAAGGCGGTTGTTGTCACCAGTGACATAAACGGTGAAGACTATGGAATACGTTACTCGCGTCCCAAACCCGTATTCACCGACATCGAGATTGACCTGATTGTCACCGACGAGTATGTTGGAGACGATGAAATTAAAGACCAGATAGTACAGTATATTGGCGGGTTTAACACGAGTGACGTTGAGATACTTGGAACAGACGTTGAGGAGGACATCTACATAGACAAGATAGAGGATATTGTGGTTGGTGACGAGAATGGTGTACGTGGAGTACCCAAGGAGACTGCTGGTGATTCCGTCAAAGCAATTACGATAACAGGATACTACGACGATGGTGGAACACAGACGGTTTCTATAACAACGGACTCCGAAGACCTTGAGAGACTTAGTGTTGACACCGGACAGGTTGCTGTAACCGACGCCAATGGTGGTAATCTTGACATGAGTAATGTCTCACAGAGTAGTGTAAACATCACCGTTAACACGACACAGGTGTAATATGACGGAAGTAGACCACGACAACCTCAAAACCCTTTTGCGTAATTGGGATAATCTTGCCATATCCGTACACGACTCTGAATCAAACATCAGAGAGTTTATGGAGGTACTGCTAACGGTTTTAAACGACTACGATGGTGATATGTCTGACGTACTTGAGGCAAGACACATAGACACCGCAACAGGCAAGGAACTTGATAAACTTGGTCAGATAGGGGACATACAACGGAAGACGAATGAGAATGACGACAAGTACCGTGCAAGGATAAAGGCGAAACTGGTTTCAGGTAACTCGTCTGCAACCTTCTCCGACGTAATAAACTTCACGGGAAGTATTCTGCGTATAAAGACAGACAACATTGGAATTGACAATCAGTACAGTGAAGACCCTGTTGCCGTGGTCATTGGTCTTAACGAGGACGCATTTGACGATACTGAACTGACGGAGATAGAGTTTCTTGAGATACTGAATACCCTTGTACCCGCCGGACACACAACCATAATCGACATAACGGAAGCGAGTTTCGTGGTCAAGGCGACAGCAAACAAGTCTGGTGACGACGAAGTTACTGCACAGGAACTTCGTGACGATGGTTATGGTGGTTTGTCGGCAAACCTCTATGATGGCGACGACACAAACGACGTAAAGGGCGGTCGAATTACAGGAAAGATATACCCAAACTAAAATGATAGTAACACAATACACAGGAGAGATATAAGATGGCATGGACAATAAGTGACTACTTCCCGTCTTGGGGTGACACTGGTAGTGACCCTTCGACGGATGGTGTAACCGATTACGAGGGCAGAGACTTCGTAGACGAGGCACACCTTGACTACCTTTGGGACAAGTCTGAGAAGTTCGAGAACGACGTTTGGGCGGCGTTACAGGACATAGACTCTAACGGTGATGGAAAAGTTGACAATGCCGACAAACTTGATGGTAATACACCAGAGGAATTACCGACAAACGTTGATGTTGAAGATGGTGGAACTACCGTCGTCCAGAATACTGAACGTATAAACTTTGATGAGAACCTCATCGTTACAGATGATGGGAACAACAACGTTACTGTAACATCTACGTCAAGTGCTTTTACTATAACTGATGAGGCAGTTACTTTCACAGAAAATGATGTTACTCTAACAACCAATAAAACAACTGTTGAGAATGGTTCTGTCGTACTTCTTGGAAATGATGAAGAATACGATATTTCTAC
>Ga0207714_1000652_pt1 | contig 23404 bp, 26 predicted proteins | sample PonA232FremontCA_2_FD_187270 | JGI IMG/M metagenome (GOLD analysis project Ga0207714, IMG submission 187270) | Marine sediment microbial community from Fremont, CA, USA - Pond A23 Sediment 2 (SPAdes) | ecosystem: Environmental > Aquatic > Marine > Unclassified | place: USA: Fremont, California...
CTGAATCGCGTTCATCCCGCTCGCGAGCACCCACACCTCTTCGGTGACGACGAACGGTCCGGCCAGCAGGAATCCGCCGACGGTTTGTTGGGCGGAGTCGGCGAATCGAAACCGCGCCCGGCCCTGTCGGCGGGAAGCACGAAAACATCGAAGCCCTCCGCACCACCCTCGAAGAAGCGGGCATCGAGTTCATCAATGGCGACCAACCGGGCGTAAGGCTGTCGCCGGGGGCTGACGTCAGTTGACCAACATCCAAGAGAGGTGGCAGCCGTCTGGATGTTGGTAGGATCACGGAATTATCGGCTGCAATCAGACGCTAGCGATGCATCTCTCCAAATTTTTGGAAAAGTGAAATGTTTCGGGTACGGCATATTGGTGTGCGTTTTTGTAGATTGTGGCAGGTTTTAACAGAACCGTGGTCTTTCTGGTTGGGATTGATAGTAAGCATAACAATATTATATTCTTCGTTCGCTATTTTGACATATTTCGGATTCGAAAAAAGCGCGGATATAATTCGAGTATCCGGAACCATGCTTCAGCTACTTGGAATGAGTACAATTATCTGGGATTTAAACCAAAAAAAGAAATTGTTTAGGGAAAAAGGGATTCCAGGAGACATTGGCAAATGGGTCAAGAGAATTGCTAAAGTCGTTGTAGGAAGCCCCCACCGAATTGTTGGATCCGCCAACCAGACCCTTCCATCACTCATGAAAACCACCCCCAAGACTGGTCGTCCGCTGCAGGGGTCTACGCTTGAGGAACAAGTTCAAGATCTACACAATAAACATGAAGAGATGCGTAATGAAATATACATTTTGGAGAATAAATTAAACGATAAAATAGATCGATCAGTGGCGAAAGAGTCGGAAAAACGAGACATGGGTATTAACCAAATCCATCAATACCTATCAGACGCAACAATAGGAGGTTTTCACATAGAGATAATCGGTGTGATTTTTCTGTCGCTTGGCGTGGTATGTGGAACAATTCCCGAACGTATTTTTGCTCTTCTGCCATATGCGGAGTGGATTGTTGGACTTTGAAAATTGGGAAGATCCCCTTAAGCCTTTCCGTCAAAATGCTGAGATTGCCCCAGCCGAGACGGGCAATGACCAAAGGGGGTTCTTTCGGCCGAGCGTCCCGTTGTCTTCGCTCCGGCGCCTACAACAGCCCCTTGCGCTTGAAGGAGGCGTGGCCGGTGCGGGTGATGATGACGTGGTCGTGGACGGCGACGGAGAGCTTCTTGCCCGCGTCCGCGATCTCGCGCGTCATCTCGACGTCCGCCTTCGAGGGCGTGGGGTCCCCCGAGGGGTGGTTGTGGACCAGGATGATCCCCGTCGCCTCCAGCGTCAGCGCGCGCTTGATGATCTCGCGCGGGTAGACCGGGGTGTGGTCCACCGTGCCGCGGCCCTGCTGCTCGTCGGCGATGAGCTGGTTCTTGCGGTCGAGGAAGAGGACGCGGAACTGCTCCACCTTGTCCTCGGCCATCGCCACGCGGCAGTAGCGCAGCACCTTCTCCCAGTCGGACAACACGGTGCGCTGCTGCGCGCGCTCGCGCCCCGCGCGCTCGGCGGCCTCCTGCGTGACCTTGAGCGTGGCCGCCGCAGCGTCCCCCATGCCCTTCACGCCCGCGAGGTCCGACGGCTCGGCGGCGAGCACGGCAGCCAGGGAGCCGAAGCGCTGCAGCAGCCGCTTGGCGAGCGGTTTCACGTCGCCGCGCGGATGGGCGGCGAACAGCAGGATTTCCAGGATTTCGTAGTCGTGCAGCGCCTGCCCGCCGGCATCGAGCACGCGCTGGCGCAGGCGCTGGCGATGGCCCGTGTAGTGGGGACGCCCGCCGTTGCCGTCGCCGCCCGAGCGCGCCCCATTGTCCGCCATCGCGCCCCCGCGTTCCGCGATGTTCAAATCGGCTTCAGGCTGGCGCCGCGTGTGGACGGCGCGCCCGACGCAATTCAAGGCACTTCGGGGCCGCTTTGCAAGCCTTTCGCGATTCCGTTCAATCATGTGCGCGCCGCGCGATGCCGGCCGCGTCATCGTGCCGCCGCACTACCCCCGGCTGGGTGGCTGAGCGGCGTGCCAACCGGGGTTAAAATGCCGGGGAAACGGTTCTTTCGGCCGACGCCGCCGGCCACCCATCATCGAGAGACGCGCCATGAGCACACCCCGCCCCGAGGTCACCGGCTTCTTCGACCACAAGACCTTCAGCGTGCAGTATGTCGTCGCCGATCCCGCGACGAAGCAGTGCGCCATCATCGATCCCGTGCTGAACTACGAGGAGAAGGCGGCGCGAACCAGCACCGAGCACGCGGATACCATCCTCCGGCACGTCCGGGAGAACGGACTCAGCGTCCAGTGGATCCTGGACACCCACCCGCACGCCGATCACCTCTCCGCCGCCAGCTACCTTCAGCAGCAAACGGGCGCGCCCATTGCCATCGGCGAACACGTGACCGACGTCCAGCAGCTCTGGAAAGGCATCTACAACTGGCCCGAAGACACGCCCGCGGACGGGCGCCAGTGGGACCGCCTCTTCGCCGAGGGCGACACCTTCGCGGTGGGTGAAATCCCGGCACGCGTGATGCACTCACCCGGTCACACGCTGGCCTCGATCACCTACGTCATCGGCGACGCCGCGTTCGTGCACGACACCCTCTTCCAGCCGGACTTCGGCGCGGCACGCGCCGACTTTCCCGGCGGCAGCGCGCGCGAGCTGTACCGCTCCATCCGCCGCATCCTGGAGGATCTGCCCGGTGAGACCCGGCTGTTCACCGGCCACGACTACATGCCGGGCGGGCGCGCGCCGCGGTGGGAGTCCACCGTCGCCGAGCAGCGCGCCGACAACCCGATGGCGCGCGACGGCATCGGCGAGGACGCCTTCGTCGAGATGCGCACCGCGCGCGACGCGGAGCTTCCCCTGCCGCTGCTGATCCTGCACGCCCTGCAGGTGAACACCAACGCCGGCCGCCTCCCCGCGCCGGAGGACAACGGCGTGTCCTACCTCAAGATCCCGCTCAACCAGTTCTGAGCGCACGGCATCATGCGCCTTCCCCGGCTCGACAGCACGATCCCCGCCGCCGCCTGGCTCAAGCACTACCGCGGCCGGGATTTCTCCGCCGACCTGATGGCGGCGGTCATCGTCACCATCATGCTCATCCCGCAGAGCCTGGCCTACGCCATGCTGGCCGGGCTGCCGGCGGAGGTGGGGTTGTACGCCAGCATCCTGCCGCTGGTGGCCTACGCCATCTTCGGCTCCAGCCGGGCGCTGGCGGTGGGGCCGGTGGCGGTGGTCTCGCTGATGACGGCGGCCGCGGCCTCGCGCGTCGCCGAGCCGGGCTCGCCGGAATACGTGGGGGCGGCGATCGCGCTGGCGCTGCTCTCGGGCCTGATGCTGGTGGCGATGGGGCTGGCGCGGCTGGGGTTCCTGGCGAACCTGCTCAGCCATCCCGTGATCTCCGGGTTCATCACGGCGTCGGGCGTCCTCATCGCCGCCAGCCAGCTCACGCACATCCTGGGGATCGAGGCCGGGGGACACACCCTGATCCAGATCGTGACAGCGCTGGCCGCGCACATCGGGCAGACCAACCCCTACACCCTGGCGATCGGCGCGGGGGCGACGGCCCTCCTCTTCTGGGTGCGCACGAACCTCAAACCGCTGCTGCGCGACCGTCTGGGTATTTCGCCGTTCGCCTCGGACCTGCTCGCCAAGGCGGGCCCGGTGGCGGCGGTGATCGTCACCACCTCGGCCGCGGCGGTCTTCGACCTGGGCGCGCGCGGCGTGGACATCGTGGGCCGCATTCCCGAGGGCCTGCCGCCCGTCACCGTGCCGCCCATGGACACCGAGCTGTGGGGCAGCCTCGCCACCTCGGCGCTGCTGATCAGCGTGATCGGCTTCGTGGAATCCATCTCGGTGGCGCAGACCCTGGCGGCGAAGAAGCGCCAGCGCGTGGACGCCAACCACGAGCTGAAGGGCCTGGGCGCGGCCAACCTCGCCGCCGCCTTCTCCGGCGGCTTCCCCGTGACCGGGGGCTTCTCGCGCTCGGTGGTGAACTTCGACGCCGGGGCGGAGACGCCCATGGCGGGCGTGCTCACGGCCGTCGGCATCGCGGCGACGGCGGTGTTCCTGACGCCGCTCTTCTTCTACCTGCCCAAGGCGACGCTGGCGGCGACCATCATTGTGGCGGTGCTCTCCCTGGTGGACCTGGGCGCGATCAAGCGGACCTTCGTTTACTCCAAGCCCGACTTCGCCGCGATGGCGGCGACCATCGGGATCGTGCTCGGCGTGGGCGTGGAAGCCGGCGTCGTTTCGGGCGTGGCGCTGTCGGTAGCGCTTTACCTGTGGCGCACCAGCCGCCCCCACATGGCCGTCGTCGGGCAGGTCCCGGGCACGGAGCACTTCCGCAACATCGACCGCCACAGCGTGGTGACGAGCGAGCACGTCCTTTCCGTGCGCGTGGACGAGAGCCTTTACTTCGCCAACGCGCGCTATCTGGAGGACAAGCTCTACGACATGGTCGCCGCGCGGCCGGAGCTGAAGCACGTCGTGCTGATGTGCTCGGCCGTGAACCTGATCGACGCCAGCGCGCTGGAGAGCCTGGAGGCCATCAACGAGCGCCTGCACGCCGCCGGGGTCACCTTTCACCTGTCGGAAGTGAAGGGACCCGTCATGGACCGCCTGCAGCGCGCCGACTTCCTGGACGAGCTGACCGGCGAGGTCTTCCTCAGCCAGCGCCGGGCCATGGCCGAGCTGGACCCGGACACGGTCGCCCGCGCGGAGGGCGGCCGCACCACACCGGACTTGCGCGCGGTTTGAGGCCGCGCCACCGCCCGTCAGACGTCGTAGGGCGGCTTGTGCAGCCCGGCGGGCGAATGGGTGAAGACCTCGACGCCGTCCTCGGTGACCCCCACGGAATGCTCGAACTGGGCCGACAGCGCCTTGTCGCGCGTCACCGCCGTCCAGCCGTCGTCGAGCGTGATGACCTCCGCCCGGCCGGCGTTGATCATGGGCTCGATCGTGAAAAGCATCCCCGGCTTGAGTTCCAGGCCCGTGCCCGGGTCGCCGTAGTGCAGGACGGTGGGCGCGTCGTGGAACACCTGGCCCAGGCCGTGGCCGCAGAAGTCGCGCACCACGGAAAAGCGGTGCCGCTCGGCGTAATGCTGGATGGCGTGGCCGACGTCGCCGAGGGTGTTGCCGGGCCCCACTTCCTCGATCCCGCGCATCATGGCTTCGTGCGTGACGTCGCACAGCTTGCGCGCCTTCACGCTCGGCCGCCCGGCCCAGAACATGCGGCTGGTGTCGCCGTGCCAGCCGTCCAGGATCACGGTGACGTCGATGTTGAGGATGTCGCCCCTGCGCAGCTTTTTCTCGTCGTTGGGAATGCCGTGGCAGACGACACGGTTGACCGAGATGCAGGTCGCCCTGGGAAAGCCCTTGTAGTTCAGCGGCGCCGGGGTGGCGCCGTGATCCAGGATGAACTGGTGGCAGCGCCGGTCCAGCTCCCCGGTCGTCACGCCCGGCCGGACGTAGGGGGCCACGTGATCCAGCACGCGCGCCGCCAGCTGGCCCGCGCGGCGCATGCCCTCGAAGGCTTCTGCGTCGTGCAGCGTGACGCGGCGCTGGTCCTTCGCCTGGACGGTCGTTTGCTCCGGCTGTTCCATCGAACGCGGCCATCCGTTGTCGCGGGTTAGCGGGGCGGCTCAATTCAATGCGGTCCGGGGCGCGTTTGCAAGCCCAATACATCGAACGGCGCGTCCCGGATCGGCCGCCGCGCGTGACAATTCCGGGGTTCGGGATTGCACAGGGCCGCGCCACGGCCCACCGTCGAAGCGGCTGGGCAGCACGACACGGAGATGCACGCGATGCGGGCGGTTGCGCTGGGCCTGGCGGCCCTTCTTTTGGCGGGGTGCGGCCCCGATGCCTTCGACATCAGCTGGCCCTGGTCCGACGCGGGCGACCCGGCGGCCCAGCGCTTCGAGCAGCAGGGGGTGGACTCGCAGACCCGCCACGCCGACCGCCGCGCGTGCGTGCAGAGCGCCCGGGCACAGATCGAGCGCGACCAGCGCATCGACGCGACCACGGAGCTGGGCAGCGGCGTCAGCAGTACCGCGTCCGGGGGCGAGGCCCGCCTGCGCCAGCGCATGGAGGAGTTCGGCTACGAGCAGCGCCTTAACCGCCTGATCGCCGAGTGCATGCAGCGCAAGGGCTACACCGCCTCGAACGACACGGCCGAGTAGCCCAAGCTCGCGCCGCCGCGAACGAGCGGAATCAGCGGCCGGGGAGCAGTGTTCGAGAACCGCTGATTCCGCTCGACGGCGACTGGCGCTACGCCATCGCCCGCGTCTTCTTCGGATCGAAGAACGGCTTTGGGACCACCACGAGCGAGCGGCTGCGCGTGCCGTCCGTCGCGGCGAGCTGCGTTCCCACCTCGCTGAGGTCGCTGGCCACCAGGGCCAGGGCGATGTTGCTTTCAAGGCGCGGGCTGTGCACCGCCGAGGTGATGCAGCCGATTCGGCGCTCGCCGTCGAACACGGGCCAGGGCTCGGTGTTCGGCGAGGTCAGCGCGGGGCCGCCGATGTCGAGGCCGACCAGCTTGCGCGAGGCGCCCGCGTGGCGGATGCGCTTCAGCGCCGCCTTGCCGACGAATTCGGCGTCCATGTCCAGGTCCACCAGGCGGTCCATGCCCAGCTCGTAGGGATTGGTGCTGAGGTCCATGTCGGCCTGGTAGGAGAGCATCGCGCCTTCCAGGCGCCGGATGGTGCAGGTGTGGCCCGGCGCCAGGCCGTAGGGCTTGCCGGCCGCCATGATGCGCTCCCACAGCTCCTCGCCGCGGCTGCCGTCGCGCAGATAGATCTCGTAGCCGCGCTCGCTGGACCAGCCGGTGCGCGAAACCACGACCGGGATGCCGTCCAGCTCCGTCTCCCGCAGCCAGAAGTAGCGCAGCTCCTCGATGTCCGCGCCGAAGAGGTCCTTCATGATCTCCAGGGATTTCGGGCCCTGAAGCTGCAGCGGCGAGACGTCCGGCTCGCCCACGGAAACGTCCAGGCCCGCGTAGGCCGCGAGGCCCTGCGCCCACAGCAGGGCGTCGCTGTCCGCCAGGGACAGCCAGAAGTGGTTCTCGTCGAGCCGCAGCAGGATGGGATCGTTGATGACCCCGCCGTGCTGGTTGGTCAGGAACACGTATTTGCACTGACCCACGCTCACGCGCGAGAGGTTGCGCGGCGTGAGCAGCTGCACGAAGCGCGCGGCGTCCGGGCCGGTGATCTCCACCTGCCGCTCGACGGCGACGTCGCAGAGAATGGCGCGTTCCGTCAGGTTCCAGAAATTCCGCACCGGGTCGCCGAAGCTGCGCGGAATGTACATGTGGTTGTAGACGGAATACGCCCGCGCGCCCCAGCGCTGCGTGGCGGCGAAGTACGGCGACTTCCGGATGCGCAGATCGAAGGTGGTGGGATCGGGCGTGGTGGACATGGCTGCGGACCTCCGTTCTATACAGATCGGTCTATCTATACCGGCCGCAGGCATGCGTCAATCCGCGACGAGGCGCGGTTCAAGCAATTCCGGGAGAGCGATGCGGAAGGGGCGTGGGCTGGCCGTGCGCTGACGCGGGCGGTCAGCGCTGCCGGCGCGGGCAGTAGAAGGTGGAGCGGCCGCTCTGCACGATGCGCCGGATACCGCCCGATTGCGCCGGCTCGCAGGTGCAGCCGGGGCACGCCTCGCCCTCGCGGCCGTAGACGGCCCAGGCGTGCTGGAACATGCCCAACTCCCCGCTGGACTGGCGGTAGTCGCGCAGCGAGGAGCCGCCGGCCTCCACCGCTCGCTCCAGCACCCGCCGGATCGCCGCCGCCAGTTCCGCCGCCCGCTTGCCCTGCACCGCGCGCGCCTGCCGGCGCGGCGACAAGCCGGCAAAGAACAACGCCTCGCAGACGTAGATGTTCCCCAGCCCGGCCACGGTCGTCTGGTCCAGCAGCGCCGCCTTGATGGGCGTGCGCCGGCCGTCCAGCCGCGCCGCCAGCGCCGGACCGTCGAACGCCGGGTCCAGCGGCTCCGGCCCCAGGTGGCGCAGCAGGCGGTGCTCGGCGAGCGCGTTGTCGCTGGTCATCTCCACGATCCCGAAGCGCCGGGGGTCGTTGAAGCGGATCTGTGCGCCCGCGTCCGTCACCAGCACCAGATGGTCGTGCGGCTCGAACGGCGCCTCGGGGTCCTCGGCCACCACCATGCGCCCCGACATCCCCAGATGCGCCAGCAGCACGCCGCCGTTGTCCAGATGCAGCTGGATGTACTTCGCCCGACGGGCCACGGCCGTCACCGTGCGGCCCGTCAGCCGTGCTTCCAGCCCCTCCGGCATGGGCCAGCGCAGCGCCGGGCTGCGCTGCACCACCCGCGCCAGCCGCCGGCCCGCAAGCACCGGCCGCAAGCCGCGGCATACCGTCTCGACTTCCGGCAGTTCAGGCATGGGAACACCGTGTGTTTCATCACATCTGTCACTCGACACCGGCGTTGCGTGGCGGGCGTTCGGGTCTCTCACGACCAAAGATGATCTTTGGAAACGCCTGTCACTCGACACCGACGTTGCGTGGCGGGCGTTCGGGTCTCTCACGACCAAGGATGGTCCTTGGACCATCCATTCGTCGGCTGGCCGATACCTACACCTTCGGCCGAACGCGTCAATCTCGGCTGGGGCAGCGCCAAACCTCGTGCGCATGCCCCAACCACGCGGTGGTCGCCAAACGGGATGGAACAGACGCCGCCGCCCACGTAGGCTCCCGCCCCATGAGCGAGCAGTTTCCCGATCGGCGCGCCTCGGACGGCTTTGTCCGCGGGGTCTTCACCTCGGTCGCGCGGCGCTACGACCTGATGAACGACCTGATGTCCGGCGGCGTGCACCGCTGCTGGAAGGACCGCATGGTGCGCCAGCTCGACCCCCGCCCCGGCGAGACGGTGCTGGACGTCGCCGGCGGCACGGGCGACATCGCCTTCCGCATCCACGACCGCATGCGCGGCCAGGGGGACGTGGTCGTCTGCGACCTCACCGCCTCGATGGTCGAGGTCGGCCGCGACCGCGCCATCGACGGCGGCCGGCTCACGGGGCTGTCGTGGGTGTGCGGCGACGCCCAGCGCCTGCCCGTGCGCGCGGCCTCGGTGGACGCCTACACCATCGCCTTCGGGCTCAGGAACGTCACCGACGTCGACGCCGCCCTGGCGGAAGCCGCGCGCGTGCTGCGCCCCGGCGGGCGGCTGCTGTGCCTGGAGTTCTCCCGGGTCGTCTGGCCCAGCCTGCAACAGCTCTACGACGCCTACTCCCACGCCGTCCTGCCGCGCCTGGGCGAGGCCGTCGCCGGCGACCGCGAGAGCTACGCGTACCTCGTCGAGTCCATCCGGCGCTTCCCAGACCAGCCCGCGCTGGCCCGGCGCATGACGGATGCCGGTCTGGCGCGCGTGGGCTGGCGCAACTTCTCCGGCGGCATCGTGGCCCTGCACAGCGCCCGTCGGCTGTGATCGCCGCTTGCCTGGCCGGCCCCACGGCGCTAGCTTAATCACAGTTCGCCGTCGTGGAATGCGCTTATGGCCGCGAGCCTCGCCGGAAAACGGGTGCTGCTCGTCGTCTCGGGCGGAATCGCCGCCTACAAGACGCCGGAGCTGGTGCGCCGCCTGCGCGAGCGCGGCGCAAGTGTGCGCTGCGTGCTCACCGAGGCGGGCGCGCGGTTCGTCACGCCCCTGGCGCTGGAGGCCGTGAGCGAGGCCACGGTCTACCGGGACCTCTGGGCGCTCACGGCCGAGTCCGGGATGGGCCACATCGAGCTGAGCCGCGACGCCGATCTGACCGTGATCGCGCCCGCCAGCGCCGATCTGCTGGCGAAGCTGGCGAACGGCCTGGCCGACGATCTGGCGAGCACGCTGCTGCTGGCCACGGATACCGAGGTGCTCGCCGCGCCCGCCATGAACGTGCGCATGTGGCAGCATCCGGCCACGCGGGCGAACGTCGAGACCCTGCGCGGGCGCGGCGTGCGCTTTGTCGGCCCCGACGACGGCGACATGGCCTGCGGCGAACACGGCCCGGGGCGCATGGCCGAGCCCGAGGCCATTCGCGATGCCGTCGAGGGCTATTTCCGAACGGCCGAACCGCTCTCGGGGCGGCGGGCGCTCGTCACCAGCGGGCCGACGCACGAACCCATCGACGCCGTGCGCGTCATCGCCAACCGCGCCTCGGGCCGCCAGGGCCACGCGGTCGCCGCCGCGCTGGCCCGCCTGGGCGCCGAGACCACGCTCGTCACGGGGCCGACGCACGAGCCCGATCCGCCGGGCGTGAGCGTCCAGCACGTGGAAACCGCGCGCGAAATGGTGGCGGCGTGCGAGGCGGCCCTGCCCGTCGACATCGCCGTGTGCGCCGCGGCCGTGGGGGACTGGCGCGTGGCCGGAGCGAGCACGGGCAAGCTCAAGCGCGAAGCGGGCGCGGACTGGACGCTGCCGCTCGTCCAGAACCCCGACATCCTGGCCCGGCTGAGCGAAGCCGGCGCCGAGCGCCCATCCCTCGTGGTTGGTTTCGCGGCCGAAACGGATGACGTCCTCGCCAACGCCCGCGCCAAGCGCGCCCGCAAGGGCTGCGACTGGATCGTCGCCAACGATGTGAGCCCCGCCACCGGCACCTTCGGCGGGGAGGCGAACACCGTCCACCTCATCACGGGCGACGCCACAGAGCCCGAGGCGTGGCCGCGCCTCGCCAAGACGGCCGTGGCCGAGCGCCTGGCCGCGCGCATCGCCGACACCCTGGGAGCGAACCCGTGAGCCTCACCATTCCCGTCGCCCGCATGCCCCACGCCGGGGACATCGAGCTGCCGGCCTACGCCACGCCCGGCAGCGCCGGGATGGATCTGCAGGCCGCCCTAAACGACGAGCTGACCATCCAGCCCGGCACGCACGCCCACATCCCCACGGGCATCGCCATCGCGCTTCCAACGGGATACGAAGCCCAGGTGCGCCCGCGCTCCGGCCTGGCGGCGCGGCACGGCGTCACCGTGCTCAACGCCCCCGGCACGATCGACAGCGACTACCGCGGCGAGATCGGCGTGCTGCTCGTCAATCTGGGGCCGAACGCCCACATCGTGCGGCGCGCGGACCGCATCGCCCAGCTTGTTGTGGCGCCCATTCAGGAAGCCGCGTGGTGGCCGGTGGCCGAGGTCTCCGGCCCCGACCCCGAGCGCGGCGACGCCGAGCGCGGCGCCGGCGGCTTCGGCTCCACCGACTGACGCCTTCACCCCTCCATCGCGACCCGACGAGGCACCATGCTGCGCCTGTCCAAGAAACTGCTGTTCGCCATCGAGGCCGTGGTCGACATCGCCTACAACGCGGGCGCCCAGCCCGTGCGCTCGACCGAGATCTCGCGCCGCCAGGGCATCCCCCGCCGCTACCTGGAGCAGGTGCTGCAGCAGCTCGTCCACCACGGCGTGCTCGCCGGCCAGCGCGGCCCGCGCGGCGGCTACCGCCTGGCGCGGGAGCGCCGCCGCATCACCGTGGGGGAGATCATCCGCATCGTCCGCCAGCTCGAAGGCAGCAGCGATCCCACCGAGGAAACCGAGGGCTCGGAAATCGGGCAGGCCGTCATCCGCCCCATCTGGCGCGACATGCAGGACGAAATGATGGCGCGCTTCGACAACATGACGGTCGAGGACCTTTGCGACCGCGCGCGCAAGCAGGGCATCGTCTCCGAAGCCGCGCAGATGCCCGATTTCTCGATTTAACGCCGCCACGCCCCGCCACCGGTTGACGGCACTTGCCCCGGCCCCGGCCTTGCCCCGACAATCGCGCCACGCAGGGATCACCGCCCGGCCAGCGAGGTGCCGCGATCGCCCGCAACCCACTCTCGGCGGATGTGCGCAGCCTGACCGTGCGCTTCTACGAAGACGCGTGGAACCGCGCCGACGAAACCGCGGCGCGCGCGATCCTGGACCCCGCGGTGCGCTTCAAGGGGACGCTGGCCGAGGAAACCGTGGGACCGGAAAGCGTGCTCGCCTACATGCGCGGCACCCGCGCCGTGCTGGCGGGCTTTCGCATCACGATCGACGAGCTGGTCGTGAAGGAACCCCGCGCCGCCGTGCGCCTCACCTTCACCGGCAAGCATGTCGGCACCCTCCTGGGCTATCCCCCCACCGGCCGGCAGATCACCTGGCACGGCGCCGGCTTCTTCACCGCCGGCAAGGGACGGCTCACCGAGATCTGGGTGCTGGGCGACAACGATGCCCTACGCGCGCAACTGCACGCGACGCCGTAGCCCCCGCGCGCAACTGCACGCGACGCCGTAGAAAGGGCGCGCAACTGCACGCGACGCCGTAGAAAGGGCGCGCAACTGCACGCGACGCCGTAGCCCACGCGCGCAACTGCACGCGACGCCGTAGCCCACGCGCGCACCTGCACGCGACGCCGTAAAGAGCGCCGAGCCGCTCGACGCAACCGCGTAAAGGGCCCTTGCACGCACCCCGTCACTGCACCACACCATCGCCGCGAGCCGAACCGACCGAAAGGCGCCCGCCATGTCCGAGCAAGCCGCCCGCCTCGACGCCTCGCCCAAGGCCCCGGGCCGCATCTACGATTCGCCGCTGGCCACGATCGGCGCGAGCCCGCTGGTGCGCATGCCGCGGCTGAGCCAGCGCCACGGCGTGACGGACGCCACGATCCTGGGCAAGTGCGAGTTCTACAACCCGCTGTCCTCGGTGAAGGACCGCATCGGCATGGCCATGATCGAGGCCATGGAAGCCGAGGGCCGGCTGGACCCGGACACCGTCGTCATCGAGCCCACCTCCGGCAACACCGGCATCGCGCTCGCCTTCGTCTGCGCCGCCAAGGGCTACCGGCTGATCCTCACCATGCCCGAGACGATGTCGGTCGAACGGCGCAAGATGCTGCGCCTCATGGGCGCCGAGCTGGTGCTCACCGACGGCAGCATGGGCATGCGCGGGGCCGTTGCGAAGGCGGAACAGTTGCTGGAGGACATGCCCAAGGCCGCCATGCCGCAGCAGTTCCGCAATCCCGCCAACCCCGAGATCCACCGCCGCACCACGGCCGAGGAAATCTGGACCGACACCGGCGGCGAGGTCGACGTCGTCATCTCCGGCGTCGGCACCGGCGGCACGCTCACCGGCGTCGGCTCCGTGCTCAAGCAGCGCAAGCCGAGCGTGCGGATGATCGCCCTCGAACCCGAGGACAGCCCCGTCCTCTCCGGCGGCCAGCCCGGCCCGCACAAGATCCAGGGCATCGGCGCCGGCTTCATCCCGGAAACCCTCGACACCTCGCTGATCGACGAAACGATCCGCGTCGGCAACGACACCAGCTTCGCCACCTCGCGCGAAGCCGCCGCCCTGGAAGGCATGGCCGTCGGCATCTCCTCCGGCGCCGCCATCGCCGCCGCCACCGAACTCGGCCAGCGCAGCGACATGCGGGGCAAGACCATCGTCACCGTCCTCCCCTCCGCCGCCGAACGCTACCTCTCCACCCCCCTCTTCGACGGCATGTAACCAAAGATGATCTTTGCCAAAGATGATCTTTGGAAACGTCCGTCAGGCTGATGGACGCCTTCCAAACGAGATGCCTGCGCCAGTCTTGGGAAACGTGCCCGCCGTGCCGTCGCCTGACTGGAACGGACAAGGTCTACGCCGGCCGGCTGAAGGCGTTGTGCGGCTGTGACGCCGGCGCCCCTGTGACACCCTCGGCCCCGTCGGCGGCGGTACCCGGCAGGTGCGTCGCGATCGGGGCAGCGTTGTCCTGGATGTACGGCTGGACCAGACCCGGGAAGGCAATCACGGCCAGGGCCGTGGCGACAGCTGCGATGACGGCGAGTGCGTGGAAACCGGTGCGGACCGTCATGCTACCCCCCTTTCGCGAACGCAGCGGTTTGACCGCGTCCACGGCCACGGTCGACGTCGGGGATTGCCTGTGAGGTGTTGTGGCTGTGACGACTCAATGGCGTGCGACAGCCTGCCCGCTCGCCCACACTCCCGTGCCGCCCCCGTCGCACCGGGTATGGGCTAAGCTGCTTGCACGACCAGGGGCTTGCAATGACGATCGGGGAGGATCGCGACCGCCCGGCCTTGCGCGCGCCGGACGGCCGGGGCCATCTGAGCGGTCGAAGCTGCCGCCACGGAACCGCGCCATGGACCTCGGCGACGAGCAGATCGAGCGCTACGCCCGCCACCTCGTGCTGCCCGAAATCGGGGAGGACGGGCAAGCGCGCCTGCTGAACAGTTCGGTGCTCGTGGTCGGCGCGGGCGGCCTGGGCTCGCCGCTCTTGATGTATCTGGCGGCGGCGGGCGTGGGCCGGCTGACGATCGTGGACGACGACGCCGTCGACCTCGCCAACCTGCAGCGCCAGGTCATCCACGCCACGCCCGACGTCGGCCGCCCCAAGGTGGAGAGCGCGCGCGAGCGCATCCGGGCCATCAACCCCGAGGTCACGGTCGAGACGGTGCCGGAACGTCTTACCGAGGACGGCCTGATCGAGCTGATCCGGCGCCACGACCTCGTCGCCGACGGCAGCGACAACTTCGCCACCCGCTATCTGGTCAACGACGCCTGTTTTCTCGCGGCGCGGCCGCTCGTCTCCGCGGCGATCATGCGCTTCGACGGCCAGCTCGCCACCTTCCGCGCGTTCGCGCGCGGGCCGTGCTACCGCTGCGTCTTCGGCCCGCAGCCCGAGGCCGATCCCAAGCAGTCCTGCGCCGACGTGGGCGTGCTGGCGATGCTGCCGGGCGTCATGGGCTCGCTCCAGGCCACCGAGGTGGCGAAGGAGCTGCTTGGCATCGGCGAGGGCCTGACCGGCCGTCTGCTGCTCTACGACGGCCTGCACACCACCTTCCGCACGATCACCACGAAGCCCGACCCCGCCTGCCCCCTCTGCGGCCCCGACGCCACGATCCGCGACGTGACGACGACACCCGCCGGCGGCGGCGTGTGCGCGGGCTGAGCGGCACCGGCGCGGACCACCTCCCCCTCTGGGGGAGGTCGATGGCCGTCATGCCATCGGGTGGGGGCTCACCCACCGTCGACCGTGAGCCGGGCATCCACGGTGTCCAGATGCGCGCGCAGGCAACGCACGGCCGAGAGAAGGCCGAGGCTCGGCACGCCCGTCGCGCCGGCGCGCGCGGCCGCCGCGTCCACGCGGTCCGCCAGCACCTCCACGGCCTCCAGCGCCGCCAGCGCCTCGCTGACGGCGTCGTCCATCGCGCGGATGGTGGCCTCCGGCGTCCGCCCGGCGCCCGAGTCGCCGCCGCGCGAGTCCTCGCCCGCGCCGTCCCGCGCACACGCCACATCCACCATTACCAAACCCACTGCTCAACATAGAACCCGTCGCTGATCGACGGGTTTGAGCATGGCCGATTGGACAGCGCGCCGTCAACCGCCTAGGGGCGTGGCAAACGAACGGCAGCGTCGAAAAGCGATGGCTCACGTCCCGATCATCACGGCGGAACAGTGCCGCGCCGCGCGCGGGCTCTTGGATTGGAGCCAGCAGGATCTGGCCGACGCCGCGCACGTCGGCACCGTCACGGTGCGCGGCCTGGAACGCGGCAAAACCCAGCCCCGCCGCCTGAGCGCCGAAGCCATCCGCGCCGCCCTGGAAAACGCGGGCGTCACCTTCCTCGACGGCGAAGAGCCAGGGGTTCGGTTGCGGAGGAATCCATAGACTAAAGAATTTGCTCAAACACCTCGTCCTGCGTAAGTTGGCACCAAAAATAGACTGATCTAACACCTACGAATATAATTCTATTCGACTCTTCATACCCGCGTCGGCTTCAACGAAGTATTCCTCTCCATCAATCATACTTGTCGCAAAGGTTGTTCTCTAATGTATTCACTCCCCCATTGCGTGCACCCTTTCTGAAACGTATGTTGCTTCGCTGTAGTGAGTACATACATTGGGCGTGGAGGGCGTTAGCGTTGCGGGACCAGTACGTACGCGATGTTACCTTTCTAGATATCGTTTTGCATCCTGACCCCCAGAATGCTCCCCATAAAACCATGTCAGAAATGATAGATCACGTCGAAAAAATGTTGAAAGATCCAGAGATCCAACAATGGACAAAAAGCAGAAAGAGGAAGTGTTACATAAGGCGTATGCAGAAGGAAAGCGACCGCGTTTATATGCTTTTATATTTCACGGATTCAGAAGACCCAGATGCTGCGTTCTCTCACATGCAAACAGATTCACAGCGAGAAGAACAAAAAGGACCGGGCGAAGGCCGCCCTGAGAGTGCACATGTCATTATATACTTCAATCCGGAAAACGTAGATGAGTATCGTTATCCTGCTATTTTAGAAAAGTCGAATAAAATAAATAGGGCGCGCTTTGAAAAATATATAAACTATATTTTCCGGAAAGTTTCCGTCAAATATAACAATAAATTTAAGTGCTCCGACCCATCGGGCGAAAAAGACAATCGCGGCAAAACCAAAAAACGGCGATACGAAATTAAAGCGGATGTTCAAGGGCATATGTCAGATGAATTTCAAGACATGGTAAATAACGGGAAATTGCGCGGAATTTACCTAGAAACTGAAAAGTCTGTTCATGTAGGAACGGGCGAGGAAAAATATGTTGTTCCGAGGCGAGAAATAATAAAAATGGGGCCGAAAACGGAATGGAAAAAAAATCCGTGGAAAAAAATTAACGAGTCTATTCGGATTGGGCGAGACAACAATCTCGAAAAGGCAAAGATATATATTGAAGATGAAGACAAGAAAAGCCACTCAATGGATATTGATACACAGACAAGGGGGGTTTCAGGTGAAGGCTTTCTTAAGACAGCGAGGTTGCGAGACTTCGGAAAACTTCTTCCAGAAGCGCATACAGAGCTAGATGAAGAGATGCTGGAGAAAATGGAAGAAAAATCAGAGTAATAAAATGTGGATAGCGATAAAACAACTTCTGCGTCCATTATCCTATCTCTTTATAAGAGATAGATCAAAAATTTGGTTTGATTTTATTTTTCCGGGAGTATTCACATTGCTTATTTTGGCTGGGTATGTTGTTATACCTGTTAAACCTAATGTTATAGCCGGTACTGAAAGTATTTTCGAGAATATATCGCAATTTGCCTTAACAATGCCGGGCTTTTTTCTCGTTGCTTTGTCTGCGGTTGCTACATTCAACCATGAAAATATGGACAAAAGATTGCCTTACCCCACACCATATGTTTATAATAATATAAAGGGTGTGGCGACAAAAATAGAACTAACTCGCCGTAGGTTTCTTTGTATGCTGCTCGGTTACTTAACATATATTAGCATTTTGTTCGTTTTAGGATTGCAAATTCTCAAGTCTTTGCATCCAGCACTTCAAACTATAGCTAACGCTTGGCAATGTTACGCGTTAAATATTGTTTATCTTTTGTACGTATCTGTTTTCGTTTTTCATATTATTTTTATAACTATGTTTTCGATATACCAAATGGCAGAGCGAATGCACCGACCAGATCAGGACTGATATATTTAACGTTTTATACGATGGACGTCGGCAAATGGAGTCAGAGGACAAAGGAGTATTGATCAAGGACCAAGATATTGCTCATATTGAACTTATCGGTGTCGGAGGAAGTGACGATGGCAAAGGGTGACACGGCGAAGGCCCCAAAGGGCCGGCACGACGACGGGTATCAGCCGCTCGAAAAAGGCTATCGCCCGCGCTCGACCGCGAGGCCGACGGACTATACCCCGCCGGTGGGCGGCAGCAGCGTGCAGCGCCCGCCAGCCGCGTCCGACGGGACCGCATCCAGCCGCCCGGAGAACGGGTCCAGTTCCAGCAGCGACAACACATAAACTCGCGACGCACGCGTCCGGACCTTACCCGCTCCGATCCAGGCCCATCCGCCAGAAGTCGGCTTCCAGGCGCGTGGCGTCGCGGAAGAGGCGGCACAGCGCGGGCCAGCGGTCGGTGCGGGCGGGCTCGCGGCCGGCGCGCTTGGCGGCCACGCGGTCGATCTGGGCCACGGCCTTGCGCGAGACCTGCTGGAAGTCCTGGCCGCCGTACAGCTCGATCCAGTCGCGGTAGGGGTTGCCGTCCAGCCGCGTCGCCGGGTCGGCCAGCAGGTGCGCCCCGATCTCGCCGTAGCCGCAGGCGCACGGCGCCAGCGCCACGAGGAGGTCGAGCAGGTCGCCCGCGTGCCCGGCCTCCAGCACGTAGCGCGTGTAGGCCAGGGTCGCGCGCGCTTCCGGCGTGGCGCGCATGTCCGCTTCCGACAGGCCCCAGCGCTCGCAGTACTGGACGTGGAGCTGCATCTCGGTGTTGAGCAGCGCCTCCACGGCCCCCGCCGACTCGCGCATCTCGTCCAGGTCGTCCGCCTTGTAGACGGCCAGGGCGTAGGCGCGCGCGAAGTGGATGAGGAAGAGGTAGTCCTGAATCAGGTAGTGCCGGAAGCTCGCCTCCGGCAGCGTCCCCTCGGCGAGCTGGCGCACGAAGGCGTGCCCGGTGTAGGCGGCCCAGTCCTCGGCGCACGCGGCCTTGAGCTGGCCGACGAGGCTGGCGTCCGCGATGGGCGGTTCGGGGGCGGCCGGGGTCTCGCTCATCGTCCGATGCCTTTTTTCGCGTGCGGTGGGCCGAGCGTCCAGCGCCGCACCTCGCCCGAAACCCACCACGCGTCAAGGCACCTGCGTCAGCGCTCCAGCATCTTGCGGCGTTCCTCGAACTCCTCCTTGTCGATCTCGCCGCGGGCGAAGCGCTTTTCCAGGATTTCCAGCGGGCTCTCGCCGGCGCGGCCGGACGCGGGCGGCTGGTGGGGGTGGTTCGTATGGCCGCCCAGCCAGCGCACGATGAGCACCACGACGGTCACGGCGACCGCCAGGACAACGATCATCATCAGCGGCCCCATGATCCAGCCCCAGCCGCCGGGGCCCATCATGTGGTGCGGGCCGTAGGTGCCCGACTGCTGCGCCAGCGCCGTCGCGGGCGCCAGCGCCGTCAGCGCCGCCGTGCCCGCCGCCGTCCATCCGTGCCGCATCGTCTCCTCCGAACCGGGGTCGTGTGCGCGCATCCTCGCCCCCGCCCGCGCGGGCGGGTCAAGCGATTCCGGCGCCGCCGAGCCGATCGAGCACGCCCCGAGCGTTGACCGCGGCACGGTTGCACCGGAATGATGCCGGTCATCATGCTCTCCCTGCCCGATGCCGGCACGTTCGGCGCCTCCGACCCGCTCTTCATCCTGCTCGCCGCGCTCGCCCTGGAAGCCTACGCCGGCGACTTCGTGGCGCGCCTGCCGTGGCTGCCGCACCCGCGCGGGGTGATGGCGCGCGCCGCCGGGGATCTGGAGCGCCGCCTCAACCGGCCGCAGCGCGGGCGCAGGGCGCTCATCGTGCGCGGCGCGGCCGTGACCGCGGGCCTCGCCCTCGCCGCCGTGGCCTCCGCCGCCGGGATCGAGCTGTTCACGCGGCACTTTCAGTTCGCCTGGGTGCTGGAGGTGATGCTGCTCGTGCCGCTCATCGGCCAGCGCGCCACGGGCCGCACGGCCGGCCGCCTGACCGCCGCGCTGGACTCGGGCCGCACCGAGGACGCGCGGGAGCACGTCCGCGTCCTGGCGGGCGAGGTGCTCGATCCGCAGCGCCTCGACAAGCTGGACGCGCGCGGCATCGCCATCGCCGCCATCGGGGGGCTGGGCGAGCGCTACGCCAGCGCCGTGGTGGCGCCCATCTTCTGGTACATCGTGCTGGGGCTGCCGGGGATCTTCCTGCAACAGGGCGTGCGCGTGATCGCCGCCGTGGTCGCCACGGGCAACCGGCCCGGCGGCGGCGGCTACGACCCCTCGCGCGAGGGCGATTTCGCCTTCGCCGCGGCGCGGCTGAACACCGCGCTGGAGTGGATTCCCGACAAGATCGCGGGGCTGCTCATCATCCTGGCCGCGGTCTTCGTGCCCACGATGAAGCCGCGCACCGCGCTGCGGCGGCTGAAGAAAGCGCCGTGGTGGTCCATCGGCGCGCTCGGCGGAGCGCTCAACCTGCCGGCGCGGCGCGACCGGGTGCTCTCCCCGGCGGGCGCGCCCAGCGGGCACGAAGTGGGCCGCGCGCTGGCGATCTACACCGTGGCGTGCGTGCTCGACATCGGCATCGTCGCCCTGAGCACGCTGCTCTACCACGGGCTGTGAAGCGCGTCCGGCCCGTCAGCCGGATTCACGCGGGATTTCGTTCACCGCCTCATCGACCTCGTGGAAGGTCGGCTGAATATGGCCGGGGATGTTGCCGCGCCCGACCTCGACCGCGACCTGCGGTGCGTAGCCGTTGGCGACGTTGATGAGCACGTCCCGGATCACGCTGTAGAACTTGTGCTCTTCCTCGTAGATCTGCTTCAGCCGGTTCGCGATCGGCCCGACGATGCCGTAGGAGAGGAAGACGCCGAGGAAGGTTCCCACCAGCGCGCTGGCGATGAGGTGGCCCAGCACCTCGGGCGGCTGGTCGATGCTGGCCATCGTCTTGATGACGCCCAGCACCGCCGCGACGATCCCCAGCGCCGGCAGCGCGTCGGCGATGATGGCGAGCGCGTGCGCCGGCGCCATGGACTCCTTGTGCTGCTTTTCCAGGCGCGAGTCGATGTAGTCCTCGATGTGGTGCGGATTGTCCATGTCGAGCGTGAGCATGCGCAGCGTGTCCGAGGTGAGCGTGACCGCCTCCTCGTCCTTCATCACGCGCGGATAGTTGGTGAAGATGGAACTCTCGCCGGGCTGCTCGACGTGGCCCTCGATCGCCAGGTTGCCCTTCTGCTTCTGCAGGCGGGCCAGCTGGAACAGGAGGCACAGCAGGTTGGTGTAGTCCGTCTTCCCCCACTTCGCCCCGCGCACGACCTTGAGGAAGCCGCCCGCCGCCTTTCGGGCCACGGGCAGCGAATTGCCGGCGATCAGCGCGCCGGTGGCCGCGCCGCCGATGATCATGAACTCGAACGGCAGCGCCGCGAGCACCACGGCGATCTTGCCGCCGGCCAGAATATAGCCGCCGAAGACACAGACCAGCACGATCGCGACGCCAATGATCGGCAGCATGACAGCTCCTCGCGCCTGCATGAGTTGTCGCACGCAGCCGGCGGCATAGCCTCGACAGGCTCAACAAATCGTAAAAAGGCCCGGATTCCGGGCGCGGCGACGGGGGTGACGACCGCCGCCCGATCGGCGTATACGCTGACCTCCCGACCACGGGACGGACCGATCGCGCCATGGCCGCATCCGATGCCGCCGATTTCAGCGAGATCCGCCGGCTGGCCGACGAGCTGCCGGCGGCGGACGGCGACGCCCGCGCCCGCGCGGCCCAGCGCCAGGATGCGCTGGCCAAACCGCCCGGTTCGCTGGGCCGGCTGGAGGAGCTGGCGGGCTGGCTGGCCGCGTGGCAGGCCAAACACCCGCCCACGGCCGCGCGCCCCCACATCGCGCTGTTCGCCGGCAACCACGGCGTCGCCGCGCAGGGCGTGTCCGCCTATCCGCAGGACACCACGCAGGCGATGGTGCGCGCCTTCATCGACGGCGGCGGCGCCATCAACCGCATCTGCGGGCTCATGGACGTGGACCTGCGCGTCTACGAAATGGCGCTGGACGAGCCCACGCACGACTTCACCCACACGCCCGCGATGACGGAGGACGAGACCGCGCGCGCCATGGCCTACGGCATGATGGCCGTGGACGGCGAGATGGACGTCATGGCGCTGGGCGAGATGGGTATCGGCAACACCACGGCCGCCGCCGCCCTCTCGGCGGCGATGTTCGGCGGCCCGGCGCGCGCCTGGGTGGGACCCGGCAGCGGGCTCGACGAGGCGGGCGTCGCCCACAAGGCGGAGATCGTCGCCACCGCGCTGCGCCGCCACGCCGACGGCTTCACCGACGGGCTGGAGGTGCTGCGGCGCGTCGGCGGATTGGAGCTGGCCGCGATCGCGGGGGCGGTGCTCGCCGGCCGCCTGGCACGCATCCCCGTGGTGCTGGACGGCTTCGCCGCCACGGCCGCGGCGGCGACCCTGACCAGCCTCGATGGCGGCGTGCTGGATCACTGCGTCGTCGCCCACGCCTCGCGCGAACCGGGGCACCGCCGGCTGCTGGATGCGCTTGGCAAGCGTCCGCTCCAGGACCTGGACATGAGCGTGGGCGAGGCCGCGGGCGCGGCCCTGGCCGTGCCGCTGATCCAGAGCGCTTGCGCCTGCCATACCGGCATGAGCACGCTGGAGGCGGTGCGCGGATCGAGCTGAGCAGGGAGCGAGCAGCCGTGGCCATCGAACGCGCGAGCGTGCACGCGCTCACCCACACGGGCGCGATGCGCGCCCACAACGAGGATACCCTCGCCGTGGGCGACTGGGTCAGCGTCAACGATCTGGAACGGCCCAAGACCCTGCATCCGGATCTCGGCGGGCCGGTGACGGCGATCGTCGCCGACGGCATGGGCGGCCACGCCAGCGGCGACGTCGCCAGCGAGGGCGCGACGCGCTACCTCGCCAAGCGCATGGGCCAGATCACCCGCCCCGTTCAGGCGGCGCAGCTGATCCAGGAAGCCAACCGCCACCTCTATGAGATGATGGAGACGGGCGAGGGCGCGCCCGGCATGGGAACGACCGTGGTGGCGCTCGTTCTGCGCCCGGACGGGGCCATCGTCGTCAACGTCGGGGACAGCCGCGCCTTCCGCTGGCGCGCGGGCGATCTGGTGCAGCTCAGCACCGACGACACGCCCGGGCCCAAGCTCGCCGACGGGCGCACGGCGGCGCACACCAGCCCCATGCTCACGCAGTCGCTGGGCGGGCAGAGCGGCTACCTGGAGGTCGAGGCCCACGCGGACGCGGACGTGCCCCGGCCCGGCGACCGCTACCTGCTCGCCAGCGACGGGCTCACGGACCTCGTCGGCCCCGAAACCATCGCGGCGCGGCTGGCGGAGCTGGACGGCGCGGCGGCGGTGGAGACGCTGTTCCGCGACGCCATGGCCGCCAGCGGCAAGGACAACATCACGATCGTGCTCGTGGAGGCGGCCGCGTGAGCGCCGACCCGGCGCTGCGGCTGGACCACGCGCGCGGGCGGCTGACGCGCGGCGCCCTCCGCTTCGATCCGGGCCGGCGGAGCTGGACGGCCGCCGAGCACCCCGATGGCCACGGCGAGACGGTCAGCGCCCGCGCGGCCGTGACCTGGCTCCAGCACGATAGCGGACAGCCCTGCCGCGCGCCCATCGCGGTCCTCGGCACCAGCGACCCGACCCCGGAGCAGGACGCCACGGCCGCCGCGCTCGGCGAGACCCTCGCCGGCATGGGGCTGACGGTCGTGTGCGGCGGGCTCGGGGGCGTCATGGACGCGGTCGGGCGGGGCGTCGCCGCCGGTGGCGGGCTGAGCGTCGGCCTTCTGCCCGAGGGCGACTGGACCACCGCCAACCCCCACGTCACCGTGCCCATCGCCACGGGGCTGGGCCTGGCGCGGAACGCCGTCATCA
>Ga0207714_1000653_pt1 | contig 23398 bp, 23 predicted proteins | sample PonA232FremontCA_2_FD_187270 | JGI IMG/M metagenome (GOLD analysis project Ga0207714, IMG submission 187270) | Marine sediment microbial community from Fremont, CA, USA - Pond A23 Sediment 2 (SPAdes) | ecosystem: Environmental > Aquatic > Marine > Unclassified | place: USA: Fremont, California...
AGGTCGAGGGCAAAAACTGCATGTGTCCCATGGCGCCGGCCCAGGACCCCGTCATCCGGTCCGCCGCGATGTGCCCCTGATCGACGATGTGAAGGGCGTGCAGCAATTGGGGCCGGAAGAACGCCGAGCGGCGCTCGTCGTAGGCGAGTGTTGCCAGGGAGTCGATCACAGGGAAGCGCCCCAGATGCGCGCCGAAATTGGTTTCCATGCCCCAGAAGGCGACGAGGTAGCGGGCGGGCACGCCGTAGCGCCGGGCGATTTCGGCGAGCATGGTCTTGTGCTCGGCCAGCATCTTGCGTCCGCGCGCGACCACGCCTGGCGTGACCCGGTTGTTCAGGTAGCCCCAGAAGGTGCGCATGAACTCGGGCTGGTGCCGGTCCAGCTCGATCACCCGGTCGATTGGCGCCACGTTCTTCAGGGCGATGTCCAGGGTTTTCGTGCTGACGCCATCGGCGCGCGCGTCTGCCTTGAGCTGCTGGAGCCAGGTTTCGAAATCGGGCTTGGCCGCGGCAGCGGGCGCGACGATCAGAGCGCCCAGTACGGCCGCACCCACGGCCGCGGCACGGCGCATCCGGATTCGGACTGCGGGCATAAGCGGCGAATCCTTTTCCGTATCGCGTTGTGGTCGGCGTGTGCCATAACCGCCGCGAAAGCGCAATCGGCCCAGCGCCCCGCGCGGCGGGCTGACGGCTGGACCAAACCCGGACCGATGCGATATGTGGAACCGTGTTGACGGGGCGTTGGATGGGTGGCTGAGCGGTCGAAAGCACCGGTCTTGAAAACCGGCGAGGGTTCACGCCCTCCGTGGGTTCGAATCCCACCCCATCCGCCATGCGGACATCCGCACACGAAAGTTGGGCGGTGGCGGGCCGGGGGGTGTCATCGCCACTGTGCTGTACCGTGAAACGCCCATGTCCGACGAATCCCCAAGGGGTTCAACCGCAAAACTGATGTGTCTCATGGCGTCTTTCGGGCTTACCCTGGCCCCGACCCTAAGCTCATGCTGTCGGCAGAGAGGGACCCGTATCGAAAAGGCGTTTTTTGATTGGATCTACTTGCCATCGTCTATTGAGTTGTCCAACTGAGGAAAAGGCAAGCGATGCGAGAGCCCGGAAAGATTCATCCAACATGGACAGCAAATAAGAAAAAACTTGGTGAGTTTGACGGCAACGATCATAAAATCCGGTTTTGCCTTGACTATACGTCCGGCGCGAAAGTTTTGGATTTGGGCTGCGTACAACACAACCCTAAGAATTACCAATCAAAATATTGGCTGCATAAAGCATTACTATCGAACGCTCGTGAGGTCACTGGACTGGATTACGATAAGGCCGGAACAGAATATCTAAGGCAGCTCGGTTTCAACGTAACGTATGGAGATGCATGCAATTTTGTTGCGAATGGGGATTATGACGTTATTGTGGCCGGCGATATAATTGAGCACTTAACAAACTTTGATGGATTTTTTAAATCGTGTTCCATGAGCTTAGCAGATGGTGGTGTTCTTCTTATCTCAACGCCAAATCCGTGGTACTGGCGCTACATTGTCAAGGCGGCATTGTTTTCGAAAGTAAGCAACAATTCCGAGCATACATGCTGGTTAGATCCGGTAACGTTATCTCAATTAGCAGAACGATATGGATTTTTTATAGAAGAAATCCGCTTTGGCTCACGATATCTAAAAGATCGTATTTTGCCTTTGCCGAGAGGAATAAAGCATACGAGTTTTCATGCGTCCCTGAGACGTCGATAATGGTTGATACCTCAAGGCATGCTACTAAGCCGTTTCCCATGTTACGGGATGACGTCTGGTTCAGGGCATCGGGGCGCCCGTCCGTATCGGCGGCTGGCCGCGTGCGGCCTGCGCGATGTTTTGCGACCGGTCATCCATGCTCCACGTCGCTGGGAGCTGCGCCGCCGCTCCCATTGGGGCTGTTGCCGGCATACGCCTCGCCCGCCAAGCGCTCGAAGATCGCAATGACCTCATCCGCGCTTGCCTGGCGCGGCACGCCCCGGGCGACCTCGTCCATGGTCCACATCCAGGAGCGCACCGGATCGTCGCGCATGGTCCACTCGGGAAAGAGCCGCGCGTCGACCTCGTGCCGGCTCGTGAGCTGCACCTGGCAATGCCGGCCGTCCCGGCGGATCCGGCCGAACGCGGCGTCGACCGCCGAAGCCGGCCCCTCCAGAAGCTGAAGGTAAATGTCCTCGCGCACGATCAGCGAGCCCGTAATTCCGTCGCGGGCATTGCAGCGGCGCGCGTCCAGGAGAATGCCGGCAAACGTGCTTTCATCGAAGCCGAACGGGCTGGAAACGTAGGTCAGTTGCATCAAGGTCATGCGGGGCCTCCCGGGCGCAAAGCCTACAGGCGCACTGCTGCGCTGTCGAGCCGCAGGTTCCCGGACCGCAGCAGCCCATTCCCCATCTGAAACGTGCCGGCTATCTTCCGAATTTTTGGGCATTCATCCCTTCGCAATCCGCCCAGAGGCGAGGTTCAGCTTGACCGAAACGGCCCTGGCCTTGCGCCATGTAGCGACACGCCTGTCCAGGTTTACGGCACGTCCGTGCGCCGCCGCGTTCGCGGCGGAATCGGGCATCTCAATCGCCGAACCTGTTCGACTTGGGGAAGCCGCTGGGCACCATGCGCCCTTGCCCGCCGCGGCGGCTCAACCAGGCGCGCAGGTCGCTCTCGGTGCGTCTCCGCCCCTTGCCCGCGGGCCAGCTCAGGCCGTCGGCGTAGCGGAAGGGCTTCGCGTCGGTGAGCCCGCCGTCGCGATAGCGCTGCAGGATGACGCCACGGCCCTTGGCCAGCTCGGAAAGTTCGCCGAGCGGGAAAACCACCATCCGTCGGTTCTCGCCCACCACGGCAAGGTGGTCCGCCTCGGGCGGAACCGGCCGGCACACGGCGGCGCGCGCGCCCTTCGCCGGGGAAAGGATCTGCTTGCCGCCCTTCTTTTGCGCCACAACGTCGTCTTCCGCCGTCACAAAGCCGCGGCCGTCGCTCGATGCGACCAGCAGCTTGCGACCACCCTGATGGGTTAGGATCTGCACCACGTCTTCGTCGTTGGCGAGGTCGATCATCAGGCGCAGCGGCTCGCCGAAGCCGCGTCCGCCGGGCAGGCGCTCGGCCCCTAGGGTATAGAAGCGCCCGTTGGTGGCGAAGACCAGCAGCTTGTCCGTGGTGTAGGCGTGCACGGCGAAGCGCGGCCCGTCGCCATCCTTGTACTTGACCTCGCCCACGTCCTGGAGGTGCCCCTTCATGGCCCGGATCCAGCCCTTGGCCGAGCAGAGGACCGTGATGGGTTCGCGCTCCACCACGGCTTCCAGCGGCACGTCCACATCCGGCGGCGCTTCGCCCAGGTCCGTGCGGCGGCGGCCCAGCTCCGTATCGGGGCCGAATTGCGCGCGAACTGTGTCGAGTTCGTCGCCAATGCGCGCCCAGCGCCGGTCCGAATCCTGCATCAAGTCCTGGAGATCGGCCTGTTCCGCGGTGAGGTTGTTGTGCTCCTCGCGGATTTTCATCTCTTCCAGCTTGCGCAGCGCGCGCAGCCGCATGTTCAGAATGGCGTCGGCCTGAATTTCCGTGAGCGCAAAGCGTTCCATCAGGACGGGCTTGGGCTTGTCTTCCTCGCGGATGATCCGGATCACCTCGTCGAGGTTGAGGTAGGCAACGAGATAGCCGTCCAGGATTTCCAGCCGTCGCGCAATGGCGTCCAGCCGGTGCCGCGTGCGCCGCTGCAGGACGTCGTGGCGATGGGCCAGAAAGGCCCGCAGCACCGAGCGCAGGTCCATCACCCAGGGCGTGGTGTCCTTGTCCAGAACGTTCATGTTCAGCCCGAGCTTCGCCTCCAGCTCGGTCTGCTTGAACAGGGACTCCATGAGCACCGTGGCGTCGACGTTGCGGCTGCGCGGCTCCAGGACGAGGCGCACGTCCTCGGTTGACTCGTCCCGCACATCCGCCAGTGCGGGCAGCTTCCGCTCGGCGAGCAGGTCCGCGATCTTTTCCACCAGACGCGATTTGGGCACCTGATACGGGATTTCCGTGACCACGATCTGGTACGTGCCGCCCTTGAAGGTCTCGGTGTGCCAGCGCGCGCGCACCCGGAAGGAGCCACGGCCCGCCTCGTACGCGGCAACGAGATCCGCGCGCGATTCCACCAGAACACCGCCCGTGGGAAGGTCCGGGCCAGGCATCTGCGCCACAAGGTCGGCCACCGGGGTGTGCCAGTCGGCGATGAGCAGGCGCGCGGCGTCACAGACCTCCGCCGCGTTGTGCGGGGGAATGTTGGTGGCCATGCCCACGGCGATGCCCTGCGCCCCGTTGGCCAGCAGGTTGGGGAAGGCACCCGGCAGAACGACCGGCTCCTCGGCCTCGCCGTCGTAGGTTGGGCGGAAGTCGACGGCGTCCTCGTCGATCCCCGCTAGCAGCGCCATGGCCACGTCGGTCAGACGCGCCTCGGTGTAGCGCATGGCCGCGGGGTTGTCGCCGTCGATGTTGCCGAAATTCCCCTGCCCGTCGATCAGCGGGTAGCGCAGCGCAAAGTCCTGGGCGAGCCGGACCAGAGCGTCGTAGATCGCCTGGTCACCGTGCGGGTGGTACTTCCCGATGACGTCGCCCACGACCCGCGCGGATTTCTTGAAGCCCGCGTTCGGTTCCAGCCGGAGCTGGCGCATGGCATAAAGCAGGCGCCGGTGCACGGGCTTCAGCCCGTCGCGCACGTCCGGCAGCGAGCGCGAGACAATGGTCGACAGCGCATAAGATAGGTAGCGCTCGGACAGCGCCGAGGCCAGCGGCACGTCGCGAATGTCGGCGGAGTCGTCGCCCAGCAGGTCGCTCATGGCACACGCTTACCGTGTCGCCGCCGCATCGGGGCGCGATATCCGGCTGAACCACGCGGCGCCCCAGCCGATCCAGCCGGAAGCCGCCCAGGCCACCTCGCTGATAAGTAGACGCTGCGTCATGGCGCCTTCGGGTGTGAGCCAGTACCACGCGCCCAGCCGCGCCAGCATCGCGCCACTCGCGGCCAGCGCCAGGAACGCCAGGGCCGATTCCAGGAAGCGCCGATTGACCAGCGCCAGGACGAGATAGGCTGAAATGCCCAGATAGAAACCGCCGTAAACGGTCATGAACTCCGCCCGGCCGGCGGCGCCGTCGAAGATCAAGCCGATCGAGCCCGCCGTGTTCGCCGGCGCAACCAAGCTGGCGAGCCCGACCCCGGCACAAACGATCAGCGACAACACGCACATCACGCGAGCCAAAACACGCATTCCGATCTCTCCCCTCTCCGTTCGATCCCGCTTCTCGGTCCGCTCGCGTCAGAACCGGTCCACCCGGTACGGCGCCGGATCCACCACGGGCGTACGGCCCAGCACCAGATCGCGCACCAGTTCGCCCGTTCGCGGCCCCAGCATCAACCCGCAATGCCCGTGCCCGAACGCCAGCACCGCATTCGAATGGCGCGGGGTGCGGGAGATCACCGGTAGACTGTCCGGCATGGACGGACGAAATCCCATCCAGCGGCCCGCCGGCGTGCTGCCCAGCTCGGGAAACCAGCGCCGCGCATGGCGCAACAGCACGTCCGCCCGATTCCAGTCCGGCGGGGCGTCCAGGCCGCCCAGCTCCACCGTGCCCGCCAGGCGCAGGCCCGTTTCCTGGGGCGTGCAGACCATGCCGCGCTCGCCGGAGAACACCGGCATGCGGGGGGACACGCCAGGCTCCGGAAGGGTCAGGCTGTAGCCGCGCTCGGTGTCCAGGGGCGGATTCGCGCCGAGCTTGCGCGCCAGCGGCCGCGACCATGCCCCGGCGGCGACCACGACGTGGTCACAGGGCCGCGTCGTGCGCTCCGTCGCCACGGCGCACACACGGTCGCCCTCGAACGCGAACCCGGTCGCGGCCTCGCGCAGGATCCGTCCGCCATGGCGCCGGAAGCTGCGCGCGAGCACCTGAACCAAGCGGTAATTGTCGGTGATGTAGCCGGCGTCGGGATAGTAGACCCCCGCATGCAGCCGGTCCGTGGCGCCCAACGCGGGCTCCACCTGGCGCAAGGCGCTGGCGGAATAAATCTCGAAACGCCGCCCGACGTGCTGCTCCAGCTCGCGCGCGGTTGCATCCCGCCGGAACCCGGCCTGGCTCTCGTAGATGCACAGCGTGCCCGTGCGCTGCAGCAGGCCCGGTTCCTCGGCCTCCGCGAGCAGCGGCTCGAACGCCGCCATGCTACCGTCCAGGAGCCGGCCCATTGCTTCGGCAATGCGACGCACCGCAGCCGGACGCGCGGCCGCGAGAAAGCGCGCGAGCCAGGGCGCGAGCCGGTGCAGGTCGCGCCAGCGCAGCGCCAGCGGGCTTTCGCGGTCCAGGAGCATGCGCGGCACCTGCGCGAGCACACCCGGCATGGCAATGGGGGCGACGTGCGCCTCGGTCACCACCGCGGCGTTGGCATAGGAGGCCCCCTCGCCCGGCGGATGGCGGTCGAGGATCTCGACCTGCATCCCCGCCCGCTGGAGCTGGAGCGCCGCGCAGATGCCGATGACGCCCGCGCCCACGACGACGACGCGCGGTCCCGCCGTTCCCCCCGCCATCAGACGGTCGCTCCGGCCGCGGTGAAGCGTTCGCGCAAGCGCCGGCGCGCTGCCGGTACCTCGGCATCCGTCGGGGCGAATACGTGCCTGGCGAGAAAATGCTCGGTCAGCCGCAGCCCCTGTCCGACGGCCTCGGGGCCGCCGGAATCGGCGCGGATCAGAAAGCCGGGCAGCGGCAGTAACCGGTCCTTGTACGGCTCGCCGGCGGCAAGGGAGACGGCGCGGCCGGTGCGCGGGCTGACGTAGGCGAGCCGGTCGTTGCCGCCGCCGGCACAGGCGCTGAAGTCCAGCGCGAAGCCCAGATCCGCCAGCAGGGCGACCTCCCACTGGACGTAGATCTCGGCCCAGTGCTCGCTCCCCAGATGGTCGAGCAGCGTGCGCGTGCCGTCATAGACTGCCGGGTGCGGCACGCGCTCGGGCAGCGCCGCCGCGAGAACCGCCGTCGCCGCGTTGAGCGCCGCCAGACGCCCCGGGTTGCTGAAGAACGCGGCGACCGGATGCGCCACGGGCTCGCAGGTGAAATGGCCCAGGTGCTCCGCCAGGCGCGCCCGCCAAACCGCCTGCACCACCGTTCCGGGCTCATAGGTGCCGCGCGTACGCCGCGATTGTGCGCCGCGGGCCAGCCCGACGTGACGGCCGTGGTTCTGCGTGAGGATCTGCACGATCGCCGCGTCCTCGCCGTGCGCCCGGCGATGGAGCACGATACCGTCGTCCTGCCACTCGATCATGCCTCGGTCTTGCCCGTGAACGCGGCGCTTTCCAAGCTGACCGTTCCCCGCTGCCTACGCGTCGAAGTCGAGTCCCAGATTTTCGTACCGCTCGGGGTCCTCGGTCCAGTTCTCGCGTACCTTGACGAACAGGAAGAGGTGGACGGGCCGTTCCAGATCCTCGGCCAGCGCCGCCTGCGCCTGTTCCCGCACCTTGCGGATGGTGGCGCCCTTTTTACCCAGGACGATCTTTTTCTGTCCCTCGCGCTCGATGAAGATCGCCTGATCGATGCGCACGCTGCCGTCCTCGAACGCCTCCCAGGCCTCGGATTCCACGGTCAGCGCGTAGGGCAACTCCTCGTGCAGGTTCAGATAGAGCTTCTCGCGGGTCACTTCAGCGGCGAGCAGGCGCATGGACAGATCCGAGAGCTGGTCCTCGGGATAAAGCCAGGGGCCCTCGGGCATGCGGTGCGCCAGGGCGTGCTTGAGGTCGGCCATGCCGTCGCCGGTATGCGCAGAGACCATGAAGATGCGTTCGAACGCGCCGCGCGCGTCGAAGTCGGCGGCCAGCGCGAGCAGACTGTCGCGGCGGATGCGGTCGATCTTGTTGAGCACGAGATAGCACGGCCGGTCGATCGCCTTGAGCCGCTCCAGGATGCTTGCCGTTTCGTCGTCGATCCGCTTTTTCGCCGCGTCGTAGACGACCACGACGAGGTCGGCGTCCTCCGCGCTATCCCAGGCGGCGCGCACCATGGCGCGCTCCAGGCGGCGCTGGCGCGCGCTGGCGAAGATCCCCGGCGTATCCACGAGCACGATCTGGGCCGCACCGTCGAGGGCCACGCCGCGCACACGCCCGCGGGTGGTCTGGGCCTTGTGCGTCACGATGGACACGCGCGCGCCCACGAGATGGTTGAGCACGGTGGACTTGCCCGCGTTCGCCGCCCCGAGGAGCGCGACGACGCCGCAGCGGGCCGGCCCCTCGGGCGGCGCGTCGGGGATGTGCGGGACCTCGCTCGGGCTCATGGCGTCGCGTCTCCGTCGCTGTCCTCGCCTTCGCCCTGGACGTGATCAAGCATGCGCCGCGCCGCCGTCTGTTCGGCCAAGCGCTTGGAACGGCCCTCGCCAGTGACGTCGCCGTGGCCGCTGAGATGGACGGCCACGGTGAAGCACGGGTCGTGCGGCGGCCCCGAGCGCGCACGCTCGCTATAGCTGGGCAGCGGCAGCCCGCGCGCCTGCGCCCACTCCTGTAGCGCCGTCTTGGCGTCCTGCGGCGGCTTGCGGTTCTGGTGCAGCAGCGGGGTCCAATGCCGCGTGATGAAACCATAGGCCGTGGGGAGTCCGGCATCGCGGTATATGGCGCCGATCACGGCCTCGCACACGTCGGCCAGCATGGCGGGGTTGTCGCGGCCGCCGCTGTCCGCTTCCCCCTTGGACATGCGCAGGTACGCGCCCAAGCCCAGCCCGCGGGCGACCTCCGCCAGCGCTTCGCGGCTCACCAGGAACGCATGCCGCCGTGCGAGGCTGCCCTCGGGCTCGTGGGGAAACGCGTCGAGCAGCAGGTCGGCAACGACCAGGCCGAGCACGCGGTCGCCCAGGAATTCCAGGCGCTCGTAGCTCGGCACGGCCGCACCCCGCGCGCCCGCCGCGCTGGGATGCGTCAGCGCCTGCTCGAGCAGGCCGGGGTCGGCAAAGCTGTGCCCCAGGTGCTCGCCGAGGGCGGCCGCGGTGTTAACTGACGCCATTCAAGAGCCGGCCATAACGGATCGCACCGGGCCACTCCCAGAACGCCCACATCGAGGCCGAGCCGTCGTGGGAGAAGAACAGGAATTCCGCCCGGCCGACAAAGTTCTCGAAGGGCACGTAGCCCACACGGTCGAGGGCCCGGCTGTCCTGACTGGAATCGCGATTGTCCCCCATGACGAAGTAGTGCCCGCGGGGCACGACATAGACGGGCGTGTTGTCGAAGGGATAGTTGTCCCCGCGCTCGCGGATCAGATGCGATTCGCCGTTGGGAAGCGTTTCACGGTAAATCGTCACCGAGGCATCGCCCACCTGCACCTCGCGCAGTTTCTTGCGCTCCACGGCCTGGCCGTTGATGTGCAGAATGCCGTTCTGGACCTGAATGCGATCGCCCGGCAGGCCGACCACCCGCTTGATGTAGTCCGTGCTATCGTCGCTGGGCAATTTGAACACCGCGACATCGCCGCGCTCCGGCTGGTCCGCGAAGACGCGGCCGTCGAACAGCGGCGGGCCGAAAGGTAGCGAGAAGCGGCTATAGCCGTAGGCATACTTGCTCACGAAGAGATAGTCGCCCACCAGCAGGGAAGGCACCATCGAGCCCGACGGGATGCTGAAGGGCTCGAAGGCGAAGGTGCGGATCACCAGCGCGATGAGCACCGCCCAGAAGATGGTGCGCACCGTCTCGCCGAACCCGCCTTTGCTTTTCGCCGTTTTGCTCATCGAATCCATTGTCTGTCGCCGCCGTCGAATTGTGCCCCTAAGGCGCCACGCCCGGCACGGCCGAGATGATGACGAGCACCTGGGCCTGCGGGTAATCGTCGGTGATGGAGATGTCGATCTTTGCGCTCATGCCACTTGGCACCATCTCCTGCAAGCGTTCAGCGGCACCGCCGGTGAGTTCCATGGTGGGCTGGCCGCTCGGCAGGTTCACCACGCCCAGGTCGCGCCAGTGGACGCCGGCCCGCGGAACCCCGGTTCCCAGCGCCTTGGCGCAGGCTTCCTTGGCGGCGAAACGCTTGGCGTAGCTGGCCGCGCGGTTGGCCCGCCGTTCCGATTTTGCCTGCTCCACCGGTGTGTACACGCGCGCGACGAAGCGCTCGCCAAAGCGTTCGAGCGTCGATTCGATACGGCGGATGTCGATGATATCCTGCCCGATGCCCAGAATCATGCCGGATCGTCCGCACCCGCGGCGCGGCCCTCCGCGATGCACGCGCGCATGCGCCGAACAGCCTCGCCAATGCCCGTAAACACGGCTTCACCGATGAGGAAGTGACCAATGTTGAGTTCACGCACATTGGCGATGGCCGCAATCGGCCCGGCGGTGTCGAAGCCCAGGCCGTGTCCGGCGTGGCATTCGAGCCCCAGCTTCGCCGCGCGCGCGGCGGCGTCGCGGATGCGCGCCAGCTCACCGTCGCGTCGTTGCGCATCTTCGGCATCGCAGTATGCGCCCGTGTGCAGCTCCACCACGGGCGCACCCAGTTCAGCGGCGGCCTCGAGCTGATGCGGCTCCGGCTCGACGAAAAGCGAGACACGAACTCCCGCCTCGCGAAGGGCGGTTACCACCTCGCGCAGGCTGTCGCGCTGCCCGGCCGCATCCAGGCCGCCTTCGGTGGTGCGCTCGGCACGCTTCTCCGGTACGAGGCAGCAGGCGTGCGGCCGCTCGCGGCGGCAGATCGCCACCATCTCCGGGGTCGCCGCCATCTCCATGTTCAACGGCACCGAAAGCTCCTTGCGCAGGCGCACGATGTCATCATCCCGGATGTGCCGCCGATCCTCGCGCAGGTGCGCGGTGATGCCGTCGGCGCCCGCCGCCACGGCCATGTGCGCCGCGCGTACCGGATCGGGATGCGCACCGCCGCGTGCGTTCCGCACCGTCGCCACGTGGTCGACATTGACCCCAAGACGCAACTCGTCCGTCATCCGTGTTCTCCCTCGATGGGCCTGAGATCGGTGCGGCGCCGGCGCTGGCCTGCCAGGCGATGCCGGCGCGCCTGACGTATCGCCTGATAGCGCCGCACCCCAAGGTAAACGGGGAAAAAGAACACCGTCCACGCCGCCAGGGCCGTGGGAACCGCGCCCACCAGCATCGGTGTGAGCAGCTCCATGGGCTGATTCGCGATCTCGCTGAGCGTCAGATCGGGGGATACACCGGCACCCTCGCCCATCCCCAGGAGCGCGCGCCCGATGTTGTAGATCAGCGACCAGATCAGCGGAAACGTCCAGGGGTTGCCCACGGCGGTGCCGATCGCCGAGGCGATGAGGTTGCCGCCCGTGACCACGGCGAGCAGGGCGCCTAGCAGGAAATGCAGCCCGATCAGCGGGGTAAAGGATACGGCGGCACCCGCGGCGAAACCCGCGGCGATGCTGTAGGGCGTCCCCGGAAGCCGGACCACGCGATAGGCAATGTACTTGGCCGAACGCCGAACGCCGGCGCGCGGCCACATGAGGTCGCGCGCGCGGCGTGCCAGACTTTTGCGCTGTCGCCGTCCCAGAATCATTTGGTCAAGCTTCGGCGGATGGCCGGCACGACCGGGCGCTCATGTGCGCGCCCGCTCGACCGAGGTAATGGTTGGCATGGCGCGCAGCGCCGCCATGACGTCGGTCAGGTGTTTCACGTTGGTGACCTCCAGGTCCACCAGCATCTCGAAGAAATCCACGTTCCGCCGGACGATCTTGAGGTTGGTGATATTCGCGCGATTCCGGCCAATCGTGGTGGACAAAGAGCCCAGACTGCCCGGCTCATTGGCGAGGGTGACGTGCAGGCGCCCGGTGTAGGGATCGTTCGAGCTGTCCGTGCTCCAGGCAAGGTCCACCCAGCGCTCCGGCTGATCCTGGAAGTTATCCAGGGTTTGGCAATCGATGGTATGCACGGTCACGCCCTTGCCGGTGGTGACGATGCCGACGATGCGCTCGCCCGGAAGCGGATGGCAGCAGTGCGCGAAATGGACAGCCATGCCGGGAATGAGCCCCTTGATCGGGACGGCGTTGTCCTTCTTGTGGCTCTTGGCTTTGGCTTTCGGCGGGGCGGCCTCGGCGGCGTCGATCGCTTCATCGTCGCTGCGCGCCGGCTGGGCCTGCCGGTCGCCTGGAAACACGGCGCGAATGACTTCATTGGCCGTGGTATTGCCCCGGCCCACGTGGACGTAGATGTCCTCGACCGTTTCCGCCTTGAGCTTCTTGAGAATGCCCTGAAGGGCCTTCTCGGTGAATTCATATCCCTGCTGGCGGAAGGCTTTCTGGACGATCTGCTTGCCAAGTTCCATGTATTCGGCGCGCTCGCGCTGCCGGATGAAACGGCGGATGCGCGCCTTCGCCTTGCCGGTGACGATGAATTTTTCCCAGTCCGGCGACGGTGTCTGGTTCTTGGAGGTCATGACCTCCACCTGATCGCCGTTCGCCAACTGGTGTTTGAGCGGCACCATGCGCCCGTTCACCTTCGCCCCGACGCAGGTATCGCCGATCTCCGAGTGCACGGCGTAGGCGAAATCCACCGGGGTCGCCCCGCGCGGCAGCGAAATCAGCTCGCCCTTGGGCGTGAAGCAGAAAACCTGATCCTGGAACATCGCCAGCTTGGTGTGTTCCAGGAACTCCTCGGGATTGGAGGCGTGTTCCAGAATGTCCAGCAGTTCGCGCACCCAGCGGTACTGCCGACCATCTACCGACCCCGCCGGCTCCGGGCCGTCGCCCTGCTTGTAGAGCCAGTGCGCGGCGACACCGTACTCCGCGATTTCGTGCATTTCGCGGGTTCGGATCTGCACCTCGATGCGCTGGCGAGCCGGGCCGATCAGCCCCGTATGCAGCGAGCGGTAGCCGTTGAGCTTGGGCGTCGAGATATAATCCTTGAAGCGCCCGGGAACGACGGAATAGTGCGAGTGCAGAACCCCAAGCGCATGATAGCACGCGCTCACGCTGTTCACGATGACCCGGAACGCCATGATATCGGAGAGCTGTTCGAAGCCGATATCCTTGTGCTGCATTTTGCGCCAGATCGAGTACGGCGCCTTCATGCGGCCGGTGACTTCCGCCTCCAGGCCATCCTTGCGGAAGAGTTCCGACAGCTCCTTGGTCACCGTGGCGTCAAGATTGCCGCCGCTCTCCTGAAGAAACTGCAGGCGCTTGACGATGGATTCCCGCGCATCCGGATTGAGCTCCCGGAAGGCGAGGTCTTCCAGCTCGTCCTTGAAGTGCTGCATGCCGATGCGCTCGGCCAGCGGCGCATAGATCTCCATCGTCTCGAGGGCGATACGCCGGCGCTTCTCCGGCGCGGAGACGAAGTGGAGGGTGCGCATGTTGTGCAGCCGGTCGGCGAGCTTGACGAGCAGAACCCGGATGTCCTCGGACATCGCAAGGACGAGCTTGCGGAAGTTTTCGGCGTCCTTGCTCGATTCCGACTGAAGCTCGATCCGCGTGAGCTTGGTCACGCCGTCGACGAGCCTGGCAACGTCCTTGCCGAAGCGCGTCTCGATCTCAGCCACGGTGGTGTCCGTGTCCTCCACCGTGTCGTGGAGGAGCGCGGTCATGATCGAAGCGGAATCGAGCTTGAGCTGGGTGAGGATGCCCGCCACCTCGATGGGGTGCGAGAAGTACGGGTCGCCCGAGGCGCGCCGCTGCGAACCGTGCGCCTTCATCGCGAAGACATAGGCGCGGTTCAGCGCGTCCTCGTCGGCGCCCGGATCGTACCCCTTAACAGTCTCGACAAGCTCGAACTGCCGGATCATCGCACCGGTTGCACCTCGTCGCCAAGCTCGCGGGAGACCGCAGGCCGTCGCAGCGGAAAACGCATGGGACGATCACCCCATGGTCCGAATCTACGCAGCCTGCCCGCCCACGCCAAGGCGACGCCCGGGCGACGTGCGCGCGCGACCAGTGGCCGCCGGTCAGGCCGCCGGATCTTCGTCCTCGCCAGCGGCCGCGCCGGCCGTCTCGCTTTCGGCCTCAGTCTCCGCGTCGGCAAGGGCATCCAGGGAGACGCTCTCCGCCGCGTCGCCCTCGCCCGCGTCCGGCTCCCCGGCGGGAGCCTCGGCACCCGCGACGGTTTCCGAACTCTCCGCGGCCATGCGGGCGCTCGCCTCGAGTTCGCCTTCGAGCACGTCGAACTCGGGTTCGTCCTCTTCGGTCTCCTCGCGGTTGGCGTAGCGCTGCTGGCTCTGGATGAGGCTGTTCTCCAGGTACTCCAGGCTGACCGTGCGATCTGCCATTTCGCGCAGCGCAATGACGGGAAACTTGTCGTTGTCGCGCGCGACCGTCAGCGGCGCGCCCGCGGAAATGTCGCGCGCCCGCTGGGACGCCATAAGCACGAGTTCGAAACGGTTGGGAACACGCAGGACACAGTCTTCGACGGTGACGCGGGCCATGGGCGTCGGTTTCTCCTGTCTGCTTTGTGGCTAGGCGTGGTTATAGGGATCGCGCAATGATGCTTCAAGGTGGGCCCGCGCCCGGCGAATCCCGCTCCGGCATGCGCATGCAGGCCTGATCCGCGGGCAGTTGGCGGATGAGTTCGGCCACCGGTTGCCCGCTCACCGGATGGCGCCAATCCGGCGCGATCTCCGCCAGCGGATACAGGACGAACGCCCGTTCAGCCAGGCGCGGATGCGGCAACACCGGCCAGTCTCCAGGCGAACTGACCCGGCGGCCGTAGGCGATCAGGTCCAGATCCGCCGCCCGCGGGGCGTTGCGCTCGCTGCCGCGCACCCGCCCGAGGGCCCGCTCGACATCGTGAAGATGCTGCAGCAGGACGGCCGGCGCGCACGCCGTATCGACCGCAGCGACGGCGTTGACGAACCAGGGCTGGTCGGAGGCCGGCACCGGCGCACTCTCGTACCAGGACGAGCGAGCGCTGACCGCGATCCCGGCGTGCTCGAGCATGGCCAGCGCGGCCGCCAAGGTCGCGCGCGGCGGACCGTGGCGCACCGAGGGCAGGTTCGCACCGAAAGCAATCAGGATCATTCGTGTTGCAAGACCCTGCAAGCGGCTGGTTTCAAGGCTTGCGTAGGTAAAACACAGAAGCTATGGAGCGCAAGGCAAGGGTCTTTCGGTTTGCCCGTTCGACCGCTTGGAACGCGAGGCGGTTTTCTTCCCTGTATTCGATCGAGGTTGCAATGCATTTCTACGAACAAGAACGTACGGCGCTCTTCATTGATGGTGCCAATCTTTATGCCACGGCCCGATCACTTGGCTTTGATATCGATTACAAACGCCTTCTCGACCTGTTTGCGGACGAATGCCATCTGGTTCGAGCATTCTATTATACGGCGCTCGTCGAGGACCAGGAGTACTCCCCCATCCGGCCATTGATCGACTGGCTCGATTATAATGGCTATACCATGGTGACCAAGCCGACCAAGCAGTTCCACGATTCGGATACCGGTCGGCGCAAGGTCAAGGGAAACATGGACATCGAGCTGGCGATCGATATGCTCGAAATGTCCAACTACCTCGACCACGTCGTATTGTTCTCCGGCGACGGCGATTTCCGCCGGCTGATCGAAGCGGTTCAGCGCAAAGCCGTGCGCACGACGATCATTTCCACCATCCGCACGCAACCGCCCATGATCGCCGACGAGCTGCGCCGTGCGGCGGATACCTTCATCGACCTGGACAGCCTGCGCGACGAGATCCAGCGCAAGCACGTGGGTCCACCCGAGGAGCGCAAGCGCCGCGGCCCGCGTAACCAGACCGAGGAGGTTGGCGGCACCGGTGACGAGCGGCCCGTGGACGATATCGACGACGACGGCTGACGGCCCAACCCGCCATGGGGCCGCCTGAGCCGCCGCGGGATTGTGCGCGCTGCGCCCGCCTCGCCGCGTTCCGCGCAGACAATCGGACGCAGTATCCGGATTTCTTCAACGCGCCCGTGCCGTCGTTCGGCCCGGCAACCGCGCGGCTGCTCATCGTGGGGCTGGCGCCCGGACTGAAGGGCGCCAACCGCACGGGGCGACCGTTCACCGGGGATTTTGCCGGCGATCTGCTGTATCCGACACTGATTGAGGTGGGGCTCGCCCAGGGGCGCTACGACGCCGATCCCGCAGACGGACTCACGCTTCGGGGGTGTCGCGTAACCAACGCCGTGCGCTGCGTTCCGCCGGCGAACAAGCCGACGACCGGGGAAGTGCGCACCTGCCGTGATGCCTTCCTCGCGCCCGAGATCGCCCACCTGCCGGAGCTTCGGGAAATCCTCGCTCTGGGCCGTGTCGCGCACGAGACGGTGCTGGCCGCGTTCGGCTACGTCCGGGCGCACTACCCTTTCGGCCACGGCACGCGGCATGCGCTGCCCAACGGTCTGGGCCTGAGCGACAGCTATCACTGCTCGCGCTACAACACCAATACGGGGCGGCTGACCCCGGAGATGTTTCGGGCCGTGCTTGCGGACCTCGCAACCCGGGTGACCTGAGCCGTTTCAGCCCTTCTCGCGCAGAAGCTGATCCTTGCGGCGCTTCCACTCGCGCTGTTTCTCGGTCTCGCGCTTGTCCACCTTGCGCTTGCCCCGGCCCAGGCCGAGCTTCATCTTCGCCAGCCCTTTCTCGTTGAAATACAGGGCCATGGGCACGAGTGTGTAGCCTTGTTCCTTGGTCCGGCCGAGCAGCTTGTCGCGCTCGCGCCGGTGCACCAGGAGCTTGCGGGGCCGGCGCGGCGCGTGCGGCTCCATGGCCGGCGGATAATCGCCGATGTGGACGTTGTAGAGATACAGTTCGCCCTGCTTCTCCGCAGCGTAGGCTTCGGTGATCGAGCAACGGCCCATGCGCAGCGCCTTGACCTCACTGCCGGTGAGCTGGAGGCCGCACTCGACCTCTTCCTCGATCTGGAAGTCGAAGCGTGCCCGGCGGTTGAGCGCGACCGTCCCGTGCTCGATGAAATCCTTGCGTTTCGTCTTGGCCATGTTCCGGCGGGGTCCGCGTCGTCGTTTCCGGCGGCGTCAGCCCAGCAGCCCGGCGCCCGCCATGGCCTGGCGGATCTGAGCCTTCGTCGCGTCGCTCAGCGGGACCATGGGCAGGCGCAGCCGCTCCGAACCGAACCCCAACAGGCTTGCGCCGTACTTTGCCGGCGCCGGGCTGGGTTCGGCGAACATGACGTCGTGGATCGGCATGAGCCGATCGTTGATGGCCTGGGCGCGCGCAACATCGCCACTGCGCCAAGCGCGGTGCATCTCGCTCAACGGGCCGGGCGCAACGTTCGCGGAGACGGAGATGCAGCCGTGGCCGCCCATTGCGAGATAGGGCAACTGCGTGCCGTCCTCGCCCGAGACCTGGCAGAAGCCGTTCCCGATCGCGCTGCGCAGGCGGTACGGACGCGCCATGTCCTTGGTCGAGTCCTTCACCCCCACGATCCGCGGCAGTTCGGCCAGCCGGGCCATCGTGCCGACGTCCATATCGACCACCGAGCGCCCGGGTATATTGTAGATAAGTATGGGAATATCAACGGCGTCGTGGACGGCCTTGAAGTGCTGGTAGAGCCCTTCCTGGCTCGGCTTGTTGTAGTACGGCGTGACCACCAGCGCGGCATCAGCCCCCGCCCTGGCGGCGTAAGCGGTCAGGTCGATGGCCTCGTGCGTCGCGTTGGATCCCGTACCCGCGATCACGGGAGCGCGCCCGGCGCTGGCCTCGACGGCAAGGTCGATGATGCGCTTGTTCTCGGCGTGGCTGACCGTAGGGGATTCGCCCGTCGTGCCGCAGGCAACCACACCCTCGGTCCCCTGCCGGATCTGCCAATCGGTGAAGCGCTGGAAGGCGTCCTCGTCGACCCCATCTTCGGCAAACGGCGTGATGAGCGCGCAGATCGAGCCCTGGAACATCGGGGCGGCCATGTCGTAACTCCGGCGTAAAGCGTTGATCTGGGTGCGGGTGTGCGCGTTCGCAGCGGAACGCGGCCAAGGCGCGGGCACACCCGGCGGACGGGCTGCGGACCATAGACCCTAAGCGCGAAAGCGACAAGGCAGTCGTCCGGCCGCATTCCATCTTACTTGTACGCGGGCGTATTCTAACGTAGAGTTCATCCTACGCGAGAACGCCGACGGGCGTTGGGGGTTCGCCGTGACAGCATGGATCGACGCGCTTCGCCGGCATGCGGGGCTGCTGGCCGTCTGCACGTTCGCCGGAACCGGGGCGGGCGCGCACGCCGAGACGCTGCCGCAGCCGCCCGAGCCGCCGCAGCGCAGTCTTTACGCCCAGGCCTTTGGCGCCGTGGAGAACCACGCTTTCGATCGCGCCCGACGCATCGGCCGAGAGATCGAGGACCCGCTCGCCCGCCGGGCGTTAACGTGGTACCGGCTGATTGAGCAGCGCAAAGGCGGACGCTTCGGGGCGTACATGCGCTTTCTGGCGCGCAATCCCGAGTGGCCGTGGCGCCGGACGCTGCGCCACCGCGCCGAGGGGGTGATGCCCAGTGATCTGCCGGTTCAAAAGGTGCTTCAGTTTTTCGCCCAGCGCGAACCGCAAAGCCCCTATGGCGCGGAGCGCTACGCCCACGCCCTGCGGAGCGTCGGGCGCACCGCCGAGGCGCGCGAACTGCTGCGCACAACCTGGGTTCAGGGGGATTTTCCCTACGGCGATGCCGAGAATTTCTACGCGCGTTACCGTGATATTCTGCCAAAGAAATTGAATCGTCAGCGGCTTGACCGGCTTCTCTGGGAGCGGCGCTACGACGCTGCGGAACGCCAGATGGCGCGCGTCGCCGAGCCGTACCGGCGACTCGCGGCGGCGCGGATCCGGTTGGCGCGCATGCAACCGGGTGTTGATCGCGCCATCGACCGGGTGCCGCGGGACCTGCGCGACCATCCGGGTCTTGTTTTCGAGCGGGCGCGCTGGCGCATGCGCAAGGGCCGTTATCACGACACGGCCGCACTTCTGGATCCACCACGGGCGGATTATCCGCGCCCCAGAGCATGGTGGCGCGTGCGCCATTGGGTGGCGCGCGAGGCGCTGGACCACGGGGACATTGGGCGCGCCTATCGCGTTGCCGCGCACCACGGCATGCACACCGGCCTAGGGTTCGCCCAGGCGGAATGGCTGGCCGGCTGGATCGCCCTGCACTTCCAGAACCGCCCCGAGCGCGCGCTTGCCCATTTCGCCACCTTGTATTCCGGGACCGACACGCCGGTGAGCCGGGCGCGCGGCGCGTTCTGGGCCGGGCGGGCCGCCATGGCGAGCGGCAAGCCGGACCGCGGGCGGCGCTGGTACGAAACCGCCGCGACGAAGCTGACCACGTTCTACGGCCAGTTGGCGGCCGCCCAGTTGCGCGAGGATCTTTTCCTCGCGCTGCCCGAGGCGCCGGCACCGACCCCGGAACGCAAGGCGGCATTCGATTCGCGTGAGCTGGTACGTGCCATCCGCACCATGGTGGCGCTGGGTCGGAAAGATCACGTCGACCCCTTTTTCAACCATTTGATCGAGAATGTTGACGACCGTGTCGAGGGGCGGATGGTCGCCGATCTCGCGGAATCCGTCGGTCGGCCCGGTCTTGCGGTGGAGGTCGCGCGCGACCTGCGCCGGCGCCACATGATCCTGCCCACGCACCTGTATCCGGAAAAGAAGATGGCCGTGGGCGGGTCGCCGCGTCTGGATGTCGACCAGTCACTGTTGCTGGCGATCGCGCGTCAGGAGAGCAGCTTCGACGTGAGCGCGATCAGCCCGGCCGGAGCCTACGGACTTATGCAGTTGATGCCGTCGACGGCCCGCCATATCGCGGCGGACCTGGACATGTCGTTCAGTCGCGAGCGCCTCCTGCACGACGGACAATACAATCTGCAACTGGGCAGCGCCTATTTGGCCGATCTGGTGGAACGCTACGAGGGTTCCCTGCTGCTGGGCGTGGCCGCCTACAACGCCGGCCCGTCGCGGGTGGATTCCTGGCTGGACCGCTACGGCGATCCCCGAACGGACGCCATCGGGCCTGTGAACTGGATCGAACACATTCCGTTCTCGGAAACACGCAACTACGTCCAGCGGGTCTTCGAAAGCTATATGATCTACCGGCACCGGGTCGCACCCACCCGGGTCGCCCTGGCACTTGACGGCAAGCAGCTCGTCAAGCCCCATCCGGATGCCGAGACCGAGGACGACCGCGCCTCGTGCTGTCTGTGATCGGACGCACCTTGGCCGCGATCGGCGGCTGGACCTGGACGGGCGTGCCATGAGCCAGAGTGAAGCCTTTGCCGGTATTGCAGCGTGCCTGTTCGACGCCTATGGCACGCTCTTCGACGTGCACGCGCCGGTGCGCCGCCTCGCGAGGCGGATCGACGGGGATGCCGAGGCCCTGGGGGCGTTGTGGCGGCAGAAGCAGGTGCAGTACACGTGGCTGCGCAGCCTGATGGGCGCGTATACCGGGTTCGAGACCGTGACGGCCGAGGCCCTGGACCATGCGCTCGCCGTCCATGGCATCGCCGACGACGAATTGCGCGGCGACCTGCTGGCGGCGTATCGCGAAATCGATGCCTATCCCGAGGTGCCGGCGAGTTTGGCGCATCTGCGCCAAGCCGGGATGCCCGTGGGGGTTCTTTCCAACGGCGAGCGCGGGGCTGTTCGGGCCGCGGCGGCGCACGCCGGCTTCGCGGAAAACCTCGATACGGTGCTGGGCGCGGATGCGGTGGCGGTGTTCAAGCCCGACGCCCGGGTCTATCAGTTGGGGCCCGACGCCCTCGACCTGCCGGCGCACCGGATCGCCTTCGTCTCGGCAAATCCGTGGGATGTCGCGGGCGCGGCGCACTTCGGCTACACCGTTATCTGGGTGAACCGCTTTGCCCAGACGCGCGAGAACCTACCGGGCAAGCCCACGGGAATCTGTGCGCGGGTGGACGTCGTGCCGGCGCTGCTCGGCCTGGGCCGTCCGGCCGGCCTGGACGCCGCAGGGAACCCGGTGTGACGCGATGACAGCCGAAAGACTTCCGGACATCGGAGACGTACGGGCGGCGGCCGAACGATTGCGGCCGGTTGCGGTCCGGACCCCGATGCTGCGCAGCGCCGACCTCGACGCGGCCCTGGGCGCGACCTGCGTGATCAAGCCGGAGACATTGCAGCACACAGGCTCGTTCAAGTTCCGCGGTGCGTACAACCGTCTTAGCCAGCTTCCCCCCGACGCCCGGCAACGGGGCGTGGTCGCGTTCTCCTCGGGCAACCACGCACAGGGCGTGGCCTGCGCCGCACAGCGCCTGGGCACACCGGCGACGATCGTGATGCCGCGCGATGCGCCGGCGATGAAAATCGCCAACACGCGCGCCTTCGGCGCCGAGGTGCAGCTCTACGACCGCTATTTCGAGCAGCGCGAGGCCATCGCCGACCGGCTGGTGAACGAGCGCGGCGCCACGCTGATCAAGCCCTACGACGACCCGGCCGTCATCGCCGGCCAGGGGACTTGCGGGCTGGAACTCGCCGAGCAGTCGGCCGAGGCCGGACTCGCTCTCGACACGGTGCTCGTTTGCGCCGGCGGCGGCGGGCTTGCTGCGGGGTGCGCCCTCGCCCTCCACGACGCCCGGCCAACCACGAAGATCTACGCCGTCGAGCCCGAGGGCTTCGACGATCACGCCCGTTCCCTTGCGGCCGGCGCGCGTGTTCGTAATCCCGAGGAGAGCGGCTCGATTTGCGACGCTCTTCTGGCGCCGGTTCCCGGGGAACTGACCTTTGCCGTCAACCAGGACCACCTGGCCGGCGGGCTGGCCGTGGCCGATTCCGAGGTCGTCGCCGCCGTTGCGTATGCCTATCGGGTTCTCAAGCTGGTCGTCGAGCCCGGCGGTGCGGTAACCCTCGCCGCCGCGCTCGCCGGCCGCCTGGACCTCCGCGGCCGGCGCGTCGGGCTGATCCTCTCCGGCGGCAACGTCGATCCGGCCGCTTACGCCCGCTATATCGCCGCGACGGCGTAGCCGGTCTCGCCGCCTGCGGACCGGGCGGCACGCGCATCAGCGCGCATGCCCATACGCGCCGTCGCCGCTGGTCCAGGCATCGTCGGTCTCCCCGTTGGCAGGGGCGTTCAGGACAGCCTGCGCCGGCGCAAAGGCCTCTTCGGCTTCGGCCTGTGCGTGGCGACGGCAATGGCCCTCGATCATGGCCCCCGCCTCAATGGCGAGGCTCTCGTGGACCACGTCGCCGCGCACCCGGGCATTGGCGAGGATGGTCACGTCGCCGGCCTGGATCTCGCCGTCGATGTGGCCCAGAACGCGCAGCGTCGCCGCCCGCACGGTGCCGTTGATGGTGCCTTTCTCGCCGATGGTCAGGGTCTCCGCACGGACGTCGCCGTCCACCGTCCCGTCGACCTGGACGTCTCCGTTGCTGACGACATTGCCGGTGATGGTCATCTCGGGGCTGATGATGGACGGCACCCCACCGCTACCGCGACCCGTCCGGACGGGAGCCTGGCTGCCGCGATCTGCGTTCCGGTCCCTATTTCTTAAACGCATATTTCCCCGCTTTCAGGAAGTTCATGGGATCGGCCGGCTCACCCTCGACGCGGATTTCGTAGTGCACGTGCGGCCCGGTGCTGCGTCCGGTATTGCCCAGTTTGCCCAGGGCACCGCGGTGCTCGACGGATTGTCCTTCTTCCACCGTGATTTTCTTCAGGTGCGCATAGCGGCTCACGATGCCGTAGCCGTGCGCGATCGCCACCATGCGACCGTAGCCGCCTTTCCAGCCGGCGTGGACGACCTTGCCCGGCGCGGCGGCGTGGACGGTCAGACCGGGCTGGCCCGCGAGATCGATACCCTCGTGCATCGCCCAGCGGCCGTTATAGGGATCGCGGCGTTTGCCGAAGTGCGAGCTGACCCAGTACGAATCCAGCGGCGGCGTCAGCGGAAGGCGTCCCAGAACGTTCTGCAGGATGCGCAGGCGCTGCATCTGCCGGTCGAGTTTCTGCGCCGAGTGCCCGACGGAGTCCGGAAAACCGGATGCGGGAACGAAGGGGCCGCCCAGGTTCTGCCGATCCTTGCGCGCCTTCTTAACGAGGGTATCGACGTCAAGGCCGGTCATGGCGACCGTCTTCTCGATCGCAGCCAGGCTGTTGCGCGCTTGCGTCGTGTAGTGGCTGAACAGGCCGGACTGGGTCTCCTGAACCGTTTCCAGCCGCTTTTGAAGCGCGGTGACCTTTTGCGAGAGCTGCGCGTTTCGCTTGCGATAGCTCTTCGTCTTGCGTTCGGCCGCTACCAGCGATTCCCGCAGATCGCCGATGCGCGCGATCAGATCCGTCTTTCCGGCTTCCGCGACGTGGCCGAGGGTCTCTTCGAGGCGGCCCACCCGGCTGGCGAGCTTTTCCCGCTCGGCAAGCAGTTCGTCGCGCTGGCTACGCGTCCGGCTCAGCGTCTCCGTCACGTCGGCGACCTTCTTGCGCAGCGCCGTTCTGCCGGCGCGCACCGTTTCCAGGTCCCCCGACAGCTCGGCAAGCTTTGCTTCGGCGGCCCG
>Ga0207714_1000654_pt1 | contig 23350 bp, 23 predicted proteins | sample PonA232FremontCA_2_FD_187270 | JGI IMG/M metagenome (GOLD analysis project Ga0207714, IMG submission 187270) | Marine sediment microbial community from Fremont, CA, USA - Pond A23 Sediment 2 (SPAdes) | ecosystem: Environmental > Aquatic > Marine > Unclassified | place: USA: Fremont, California...
GGAGGGGGAACCTATGTGGAAGGCAAAGAAATCACCGTTTCTGCTTCACCCGGGAACCATTATGTCTTTGACAAATGGACCGAAGCTGGCGAGCAGGTTGCCTCAGACTCCAGCTATACTTTCACTGTCCAGGACAAACGCGACCTCACGGCTCATTTCTCAAAAGAACAGTACAACGTATCGATTGCTGCCGACCCTCCTGATGCGGGAACGCTTTCCGGTGAAGGAAGCTATGCAGTAGGTACAGAGGTTACCGTTTCTGCTAATCCCAAAGAAGGCTATACATTCAACGCCTGGTCAGAAGATGCCAGAGAAGTTACCGATACGTCTAATTATACCTTCATCATTCATAAAAACAGAGATTTGACGGCTCACTTCTCCAAAAAGAAATACAAAATTACCCTCAGAGCTGAACCTTCCGAGGGAGGAGAAGTATCTATCCCTGAAACCAACCAAAAGGGTTCTGAATTGAATGCCAACATACCGTTTGGTGAAGAGATTACCATCGAGGCAACCCCCCGCAGTGATTACAATTTTAAAAACTGGAGAGAAAAAATATCTGCAGAAGATGATTCCATACTGACAACGAAAACATCATTTAATCTGCTAGTTGAAAAACAAAGAGAGCTTATAGCTCAGTTTGATGTGATCGAATCGGTTATGCCTATCGACCAGGTGGAGGATATAAAAGTATATCCTAATCCCAGTTCAGGAAATATAATCATTCAGATAAAAGCACTCAATCAAGATGCATTGGTTAAAATTTTGAATACAGCAGGGGAAACCATACATACCTCCTACATCCAACGAGGTGAAAACAATCACTCCATCAGTCTCACCAGCCATCCCGGTGGAGTGTATCTAATTAAAATTCAAATTGGAAAACATCATTACACCAAGAAAATCATTCTAAACAAAGCTATAGTCAAATCATTTACAGAAAAATAAAAAAGGATTTAGATAGATTGAAAAGAAAATAGAAAACAATCAACCTATCCTGGGTCACTATCAAAAGGCAATAGAAAAATTGGAATTATTTAATGGATCTGTCAATTTCTTCGGTAACCAGGAATTGAAGTAGAATATCACCAAGCCTGTTAGTAACGATCAAGTTAAAAATCTAATAGAAGTATTTTCAAAGGTTACTGAGATGGTTGAATCTGAGCTAAAATAATATTTAGTCGATCCGTAAGAATCCAAGACAAATCAGTTGCAAAGGCTAAAGATGTTATAGTCGATAAAAACGATATCCAGCTTCGCCAGAGTTACAGAAGGACTGTAAAGAAATTGATGATTCAACAGCGCTTTGGACACCATCCCAAAAGGAAAAAAGAGGCTGAACGAGCACGGAGGAAACTCAAGACTTTCGCCGGCAGGCAGGTCAGAGACCTCGAACGAAACCTATCAAGAATTACCCTTTTTGTTTATGACCCCAGGCTGGAGCGGTACAAAAGTGTGATCAACTAGAAGCGCAGTGATAAAAATAAAATTTATAGCCTTCATGAACCGGATGTCTCCTGTATTGCTAAAGGCAAAGCCCACAAAAATTTGAATTTGGATCTAAAGTTTCTGTTGCCATGCTTCCTGGTAGCAACGTTATTGTCGGTGTTGTAAATTTCCAGGGTAATCCTCATGACAGCAAAACCCTACAAGCAACCCTTGATCATTGCGAAAAAATAACTGGTAAAACTTTCGAGAGTGCCATTTTGGACAGAGGCTACAGAGGCAGAAAGAAAAAGGGAGATACCAGTCTCCTTGTTCCGGGCGCAATAAAGGGAAAAACACCCTATGAAAGACAAAAATACAACAAAAAGTTCCGATCAAGAGCAGCCATTGAACCGGTTATTGGCCATCTAAAATATGACCATAGAATGGTCCGGAATTATCTGAAAGGCACAGTTGGCGTCGAAATCAATGCCCTGATGGCTGCTACTGCATTCAATTTAAAGATTTGAATGAGGGAAATGAAAAAAATATTCTTTTGCTCAAGATTTTACTGCGGCATTTTTTCTTCAATTCACCCTTTTATCAAATTTTAATTTTACAAAACTAAGTTCTTAAGGATCGACTATGTATACTCGCTTGGGGTTATAAAGACTTTCGCTCTTTCTATTTGTCATCGCTGCGGAATACACCGGTTGTCATCTTTCTGTTTTACCTGCTGATTACGGCAGTCTCCCTAACCAAAGCCCATCTTCCATCGGAAGGGATCTTTGAAACCCTGAAAACCCACTATTTCTTTCTTTTCTTCCTGATCAGCGCTTACCTGGTAAAAAAAGGCCGGCAAAAGGCATTCCTTCAGATCATGCGGGTTGTATTGCTGACTTCCCTTGTCACCCATGTGATCGTCATCTATGATATTACGGATGCTATTACAAATACTACGGAATGGTGGAAGTATTCAGTTCAGATCAGGGGACTGATGGCCAATAAGAATCAATTGTCCATTTATCTGTTTTTGCTGATGCCTTTGAACATATACAGTTTCCTGGCAATGAAACGAACTGACAAAATTGTTGCGGCCATCAACCTGTCCCTGCTATTGGCTGAAATATTGGTCATAAGAACAAGAGGGGTGTGGATGGCACTCATGGCAACAGCAATTGTTTGGCTTATGCTGGGAGTGTACAGAAAACGTGCCTTTCAGAAAGATCAAATCAGGAGGCTATGGAAAAAATACCGTTACCGGGTGATTGGAAGTGCTGGCATCATCATTCTTTTAGGAACCATGATCGTCAAAATCCCTGCCATATCCAGGTACATTGCCACATCATTTTCTGACATTCAGAACATTGAACAATCCAACAACAGGTTGCGTATATGGCAATCCACTTTACAGATGGGTTCAGAAAACATGTGGCTTGGCGTAGGGGCAGGCAACTGGAAAATTGAGCTACCTGAGTATTATACCCTAAAAGAGGGCGAAACCTATAAAAACTGGAGAAGACCCCACAACGACTACCTTTGGATATTTTCAGAAAAAGGCCTGCCGGGAGTTGCCCTCTATCTTATGTTTTTCCTTTTCCTGCTGATCTACTCACTGCGACTGAAAAACAGCCTTTATAACAACAACCAGGCTGGATTGCTGTTCTTTTCTTTCCTGGTGGGATATCTTGCTATTGCCTTTGTCTCTTTTCCCTATGAAAGGATCACCCACCAAACGTTCGTCTTTCTGTTTGCTTCCATCCTATTCGGCTTATACATTAAAGAGAAACAGCATGATTCACTGACTTTCCACGGTATCTGGCAGAGTTACCTGCTTATCGGAATTCATGCAGCCATCCTGATCTTTGCCATCTATTATGGTTATCGGGCGTATTCAATGGAACATCATGTGGGTAAAGCCATACAGCATAAAAATCAACACAACTGGGAACAATGCATCCGGAACGCCCATGAGGCTTATCATCCGCTGACCAGGCTGACACCCAAATCAGCACCTGTACAATGGTATTCGGCCATGGGTTACTATGCACGGGGAGCGTTTAAAGAAGCCCTGTCCCAAATGAGAAAAGCCTACCGGCTTCAACCCCACCATCCTTATATCCTGGCACAACTGGGAGGTCTGGAGCTCTATTTCAACCAAACAGATCAGGCGATCAGGCACCTGGAAGAAACGCTGAAGAAGCAGCCCAACCATAGCAAGACCCTGATGAACCTTTCCATAGCTTACTACAAGAAAAAGCAGTACCGAAAAGCCTGGCGCTGTGCAACAAAAGTGCCGCCTGACGTTCAAAATAAGACCTTCCTTCAATACAAACAGGCAATCAAAAACCGGTTGGAATAATTCTCCGGACCAAAGTTTTTGTGTTTTGAAAATGCGAGCCGGTGCACTTTTCACAAAAGAAGGCGGCCCTTAAAAGCTGAAAGCGTGGCGACTTATTGATTTTTTTCAGTTGAATAAATATCTTAGCAATAGATTATTGTATTGGAAGGTAAGTGAAACGTCCATGCCGGAGGATCCTGAACTGCGCGTGGCAGGGCACACCGATGGCACCGGAGACATGGGGCACAACATGGAATTATTCCATCGTGAATGAAAAATAATTCTTCCTGTTTATAACCTGAAAATGGCTATCAGGATAGGAGTTCAACCATGATTTGGGAGGCTTTGCTTTGCTTTCGCTTTGCTTGATCTCATAGGCCCACAGTTTACCCCCATATTCTTCAATGTAGTCTATCTCCCCACCTGTATATACCCGCCAAAAATAACCATTAACATTTTTTTGCTTATAGCCCAGGTATTTTTTCCTTTCGGAAAGTATGAAATTCTCCCAAAGTTGACCCGTATCATTCCTAAAATCCAACGAATTAAAATTATTGATCAACATATTTCTAATTCCATTATCATAAAAATAATACTTATCCATCTTGGAAATCTCTTTTCTAAGATTCCGGCTAAAACCGGAGAGCCTAAAAATTACAAAGGACTCCTCCAGCAAATACAAGTAATGATTGACCGCTTCTCTGCTTATTTGTAGTTTCCGGCTCAGTTCATTAACAGAAACCTCACTTCCTATCTGAAAAGCCAGCAACCTTAACAGATCCGATAGTTTACGCTTATTCCGAATGCCCGTTAATTCAAAAATATCCTTATACAGGTATGAGCTTCCTATTTCATTCAACCGCATCCCTTTTTCATCATAGCCATCTTCTGTATAAACTTCCGGATAATTCCCATAAATCATCAGATCTTCCAGAAAATCATCCACTTCAAATTCGGTATGATGTTGGCAAAGCTCCAACAAAGACAAAGGAAATAAGGTAAATACCGATTTTCTCCCGGTTAATGCCTCCGATACTTCAGAAGCAATATGGATGGAAGAGGAACCTGTAACCAGAATCCTCAGTTTGGGAAATGTTTCATGGAGTATTTTTAAATTCAGACCCATTTCAGGGATTCTCTGTGCCTCATCAATAAAAAGGCACTTATAATTTCCTACCAGACCTTTGAGCTTGTTGGAGTCCCGGCTGGATAAGACATCAATATACTTTTGTTGATCCGCGTTAACGATCAACGTATCATAATCCAGTTCATTGATGATATCGGTAGCAAGGGTGGTCTTTCCCGTCTGCCTGGCACCGTATAGAATAACAATCTTATTTTTAGACGTGGTTAAGGAGTTTTTCAGGGGCTCTTTCAGATACCTGGGAATGATCATAATTGGAATTTCCAACAAAATTAACGCTAATTCTGCAGATAAACCAGCAAAATTCACGTTAATTTTGAAGAAAATCAGTTAACCCTTAAAAATTTTTCACCTATTGAAAAGGATGTCTTACCCTGCTTCATTGCTTCGCCTTCTCCGGGAAAGCTCCAGGTTGTCTTCTTTTGAGCCTACATTATCGGTGTGTCCGGCAATCTCAACGCGGAGATGCCTTTAATCTTCACCAGGTAGGTGCTGCCCTCGGGCAGTTGTATGCTGAACTTACCATTGCTGTTGGTGATGCCCCGGGCTACGGCCTGATCCTCCATACCCGGCAAAAAATAAAATGCCGCAAAAAGAACGGTTAAAACGAAAAATCCGCACGATGCAAAATTTTTCACCATTACATTATGCGCTGGATGCAATATATGGTGCCGGAATGACAAAAATATTGTATCTTGATAGCGAATGAAAAATCAGGTAGAAGGAATGGACACGGATGAAGTGTCAGAAGAAACAGAAGCCTGGGAGCTGGATAAAAAAAGGCATTTTGAGTTTTAACCCAATCATCATTAAGTTGATTTCATCCTAAATGATACAAAATAAATCACATTCACCCCCATGCTGCCAATAAAGAAAAAATACCTTACCGATGAGAACAATAAAGTAATCGCTGTTCAGCTGGACATTGATACTTTCAGGAAGATTGAACAGATCCTGGAAGACCTTGCGTTGGGGAAACTCATTGAAGAAAATGACAAGCAGGACAACCTGAACCTGGAGGAAGCCCTCAGGTATTTTTATCAATGATTCATACGATTATCTTTTATTTAACATGTTGGCCGTATGGAACCTGCATGAATAATCATGTCCTTGTTGTGTAGGTTACTGGATGCAGGTTTTATTCGTATAAAGTTTAATTAACAGTTTGTATTTCAGTATAATAATAGTATGTAATTCGTTGGTCTCGGTAACCTCTGCCATGGAACCCTCATGTTTTACTCATTACCTTTTGTGTTAGGCGGTTCATGAGGGTTTCATAAGGTTATTCCTTCATTGATGACATCTCGTATTAAATAGATAAAAAATAATCTTGTGAAAAACACCAACAAGATTCATCTCCAGGAAAGTAATTCATGATTTAACCCAACACAATTACCATGAAAAATACGGGGATACTAAAACCTTCCCCAATCTATATAAAGCTTTGCTGGGGGAGAATCATTTCAATACAATCAATACCTGGAACCTATTAGCATTCAGCAACTTCATACAAAGACCTATGAGCTATGGCGACAAAAGACCGAAAAATTAAGCAATGAAAGACCCTAAAAAGATGATTTCATAAAAGGATGGGATACATTTGTACAGGTATTACAAAAATTAAAACCAAAACCTGCCTGTTTATTGGAGTGAATGCTTCAGATTATTCCAGGAAATTAGATACAGAGTTGAATATTCATCGTAAAGGTGCATTCAGGGATAAAAAAATTAACGATACATTTCCCCGCAAAGCCGTAATAAATGATCAGGATGGCATTGATAAACAGCCCATTTTCATGAAACATACGAGTCAATTTTTCACCTGGGAAAAGTGGAATAAATTTCTGGGCAAAGCAATTCTCGACGAAATTGAATGGCTCAGGAAAAAATTGTTGTAAAACAAACAAACCTAAAACGACACAAACTGTCGCGACACTATTGTTTCTTTGTGATCAAACCATTAAGATTTGATCATGAAGCGGACAACTGATCTACAACACGATCTTGAGCAAAAGCAGGCAACACTCGCTCAGGCCAGGGAAACCCTGAAAGCTGAATTTGCAGGCCTTGACCTAGTCATAGACAGCATTTTCAATTCGATCGGTCCATGGTATATGTGTCCGGATATGCAGGAACAACCGCTGGTCATCAACCTTTGGGGCATGACTGGGGTGGGAAAATCATCGCTGGTCAATCGCATGGTGGAACTCATCGGGTACACCAATGGCCATTTCCGCTTCGACATGGGAGAAGTTTCATCCAGAAGCGAGATGAACATTCGGAATCAGTTGAAAGACCAATCAGTAAAAGGAAACCCGGAACCGTTCATCATCAGCTTAGATGAATTCCAGCATGCCCGAACCCTGGATGAAGACCAGCGTGAAATGCAACAGGCAGAGCAGAGGATCGTATGGAATATTTTGGACAATGGCAAATTCGATGCCGACCTGGCTTCCTTTTTTGATATTAATATCCTGTCAGACCTGATTTCCAGGCTTGAACATTCCGCACAGGCAGGAGTAAAAGTGGAAAATGGCAGGGTAACAAAGAAAAAGGATGTTCATTACTTCCACTACCACCATCACGATTTAATGGAAAAATCTGCCGAGGACCGGGAAAGGTTAATCAACCAGGCAGCAAACGGAGAAATGCTTTTTGTGGAGGAGGAGAAATATGCCCTGCTTTATAAATGTGCACCCGAAATGTTTGAAAATCGCTATATGGTGGGGGCTACCTTAAAAAGCATGAATGAGATCCAGACGGTTAAATTCCTAACGCGATGCCTTGAAGTTTATATGCAGCCCACTACTATTGATTGCAGCCGCAGCCTGGTTTTTGTCATTGGCAACCTGGATGAGGCCTATACCATGAGCGGTGAGTTCACCCCGGAACTAAGTGCTGATGAGTTTCACCGCCTTTCAAAAAACATCAACATCACAACCATCAAAAAAGCCTTAAAGAAACGGTTCCGCAGTGAACAGATCGCCCGCTTGGGTAACAACCACATCATCTATCCGGCCCTGAGTTGCAGCGCATACCGGCAGATCATACAAATGGAACTGAACCGTCTTAAACACAAAGTATATAAAAAACAGGGCATATCCCTGTACTTTAGAGAATCTGTCATTGATCTGATTTACAATGAAGGTGTCTATCCCACACAGGGAACCAAGCCGGTATATTCTACCATACACCAGATTATCAACACCAGGCTTTCGGTCATCTTTTCAGAGATCACCCTTAAAAGGCTCAATCCCGATGTGGCAGTATTTAATTATCAACAGGGATACATCCATATCAGCCTGCACAAAGATGGCCGGAAGCTGGATCAATTTGAGTTTGAACAAGAGCTACAACTTGGTTCGCTGCAGGTAAACAGGAAAGATAACCTTCAGGCGATCACTGCAGTGCATGAAAGCGGCCATGGTGTATTACAAACCATCCTGGTAGACTGTCTGCCGAAAGTTATCTATTCCGTACTTTCAGACTCTGATCGCCAGGGTATGACGCATTCCGACCTTCCATGGGACTATCTTGCACAAAAGGATATCATTCCGCAAACGGCTGTGATGTTAGGAGGATATGCTGCCGAAATCGCTGTCTTCGGAAGGGAAAACCTCACGGCAGGCGCCAATATGGATATTGAAAAGGCAACGGACTTTCTGACGCAGATGTACAAGAAAAACGGCATGGGAGATATTCCCATCAATTATGGAACTTCAGAGATGAACGAAAGTGTTTACCATCAGGTAAAAAATGTGGAAGAGCAGATTCGTTCCGATATCGAACAAGCCCTGGATCTGGCCTTAAAAACCCTGCAACAGGAAAAAAACTTCCTGCTGGCCCTCTCCGATTACTTATCCGACTACAGGATGATCACAAAGAAAGGCATCAAAGAAATATTCAGGCAGTCAGCAACCGATCCTTCCGGATTGCCGGAGAAAGAAAACAGAAGTTTTTACCGCAACCTCTTAAAAAGTCAAGTCTCTGAGGAAAAAGAGAAGCAATGCAAAACATCTGTGGCAGCATTTCCTCCGCTTAACAAAAATGCAGGCAAACCTGGCACTACCTCATTCCATTTTCCTTGATTTGATGTAATGGAAAAATTCACGATAAACAAACTACCAGTTCTATTTAATCCCAATTTAATTTCCAGAAATCAAAACTCTTTTTAAAGCCATGATAATTATTACCTCCTATGCCTAACCTTACAAATGATTATCCGTAAATACATAACATCGATTTTCTCATCTAATAAAAAGAGTACTATGTCACGTTCCACTACCTAAACAAATCAATTATCATATATTACACAAAATTACTTTATAGCTGGAAACAGTAATAAGTTAAGTAGTTCCTGAAATTTAAATTTTAATAACAATTTTAACCTCTATAACAAGCTTGAATTAAGACATTTAAATCATGCCTGACATATAGATCAATTAACTAACATTTTTTTTGAGTGATTTATAAGAATTATTACGAAAAAATAAGGAGGTTGTATCTTAAAAAACAAGAAATTAAAGACCATCACATTACCATTATAAAATAAAAACGATCTGTTATTCAAAAAGGTTTTCAAAGATAAACTATGAAATACTGGACCTTTAAGCATAAACCAGGAGAGGATTCAAACGAGAAAGATTCATGGAAATTTGTTGAAAAAGCAATAAAACTAAATTCTGCTTTGATGCAATATGAATATGGTATCCAAAAAAGCAAAACGGTAACCATGAATTGGCAAAAAATCATCAACAACCTCCAGGTTGGAGATTTGATTTTCCTAAGAGGTGATGCAAAAGTGTATGCGTTTGGAGAAGTTATCAGACCCAGAAAAAAACCAGATGCAGTATTGAATGCAAGAAAAATAATAAAAAACAAAGATCATGAAGGATATCACTCTGGAAATTTTAATGGGTGTATCCATTTTGAAGATTCAGAAGTTTTTTATGAAGACCTGAATTCGACAGGGGAAAGCTGGGGACAAAGGGTTGACGTCAGGTACTGGATGTACTATGACCCGGGTGGAATTAATGCTAAAAAACAAAATTTATACATTGATAACGAAAATGAATTTGGGGTGTTAAAACAGCTCAAAGATGAAGCAGGGAAGCATTTATTGGAACAATTAAAAAATCGCTTTATGGATAAAAATATAGAACTATTAAAAAATAACTACAACATGATATTGACTGGAGCACCGGGAACAGGTAAAACATTCCTGGCCAAAGAAATGGCTCTAAAATTGATTATCCAAAAGCCCAGGATTGAATTATTGTCAGAAAATGAAAGACAAAAATTCCATTTTCAGCATCAGTTCACCCAGTTTCATCCATCTTATGATTATACAGATTTTGTCGAAGGACTAAGACCTTTTCAAGAGGAAGGTCGGAATGAAATTGGTTTTGAGTTAAAAGACGGGATTTTTCGTGAATTTTGTGATAAAGCAAGAGATGCGTGGAAAGAAGATCAAAAAAAACCGCCAGAAGAAAAAAGAAAATTTGTTTTTATTATCGATGAAATAAACCGGGGTGAATTGTCAAAAATATTCGGAGAACTCTTCTTTTCCATCGATCCGGGGTATAGGGGAGAGGAAGGAAAAGTAATGACCCAGTATGCCAACATGCGCAAGAGTGAAAAAGACAAATTTTTTGATGTACCGAAGAATGTATATATCATTGGTACGATGAATGATATTGATCGCAGCGTTGAGAGCTTTGATTTTGCCATGCGGCGCAGGTTCATATGGAAAGAAATCACAGCACAGGAGAGTGCAGGGAAAATGTCTCTTGAGCAGGAAAGCATCAAAAGAATGGTGGCCTTGAATGATACCATCTCCTCCGAAATAATTGAAGGATTGAATGCCTCCTATCACATCGGGCCTGCCTATTTTCTGAAACTTCAACATGATGCAAACGACAAATACAACAAGCTTTGGGATTTCCATCTAGCTCCCCTTTTAAAAGAATACTTGCGGGGAATGCCAAATTACTATGAAAATTTTCAAACCCTGGAAAATGCCTACAAAAATAAGTGGAATGAAGTGTATTTTGACGAAAACAAAAGAAAGTGGGCATTAATAAATGAAACACATGCGAACGACAGATAACAACCTTGGAAATTGCATTGTAGCCGATCCCGCTGACTACCATAACCTTAGCCAAATTGCCAACAAAAAAATATCAAAGATTCGCCTCCAGGACAGATCGAATCTCCTGGTTTTCCCATCGAGATGGGGAGAATTAAATGATAAGGTAGAAGAGGCTTCCATTTTTTCTCTTCAGCAAGACAACAGGTTAACCACCTTTAATACAATGGGATTTGTAGGACTAAATGAAACCCAATTAACCATTAGCAGTCGCTTTGCGCCCCAAAAGGGAGGTGATTATTTTCTACATTTTATGTTGCAAAAAGTATTTGGCATTAACGTTTTTAACCTTGATCAAACTCCTGACAAAGAAAGCATTTGGGATTTCATGCTATATCTGTTCCCTTATTTCTTGAAAAAAGCAATATATCAGGGTATTTATAAAGAATATAAAAGGAAAGCATTCAATGATCCCAATGCAAAAGGAGCCATAAACATTAAAAGACACATTCAATTAAACCGACCATTTACAGGTAATATTGCCTATTCAAACCGGGTCCATAGTTATGACAACAAGGTAACCCAGTTGATCCGTCATACCATTGAATTCATAAAAAAACACAAACTTAGTAAAAACGTTCTTTGGAACGACATAGACACCATTGCCGCAGTGAATAAAATCTTATGTGCCACAGCCGGTTATCGGCTGAATGATAGGGAAAAAATCATCCGTGAGAATCAAAGGCCGTTTCACCATCCTTATTATTTGGAATATGAGAGATTGATAAGGCTGTGTTTGCAGATCCTCCGGTATGAGAAACTGACATTTGGCAGAGAAAAGGATAGAATTTACGGAATTCTTTTTGACGGTGCCTGGTTATGGGAAGAATATTTAAGCACCATCCTAAATAAATTTGAGTTTACCCATCCGGAAAACAAAAAAGCCACCAATGGAATAAAATTGTTTTCCAACAATAGAAAAACCATCTATCCAGACTTTTATAGTATTAAAAAAGATACGGTGATAGATGCCAAATACAAAACCCTCCAGAGGCATGATTTGGGCCGCGAAGATCTATATCAAATGATGACCTACATGTACCGATTAAAACTTGACACAGGAATCATCCTTTATCCCTTTCAGGATGAAGGCAATCTACACAGGCAGGAACAATTATTAATGCATCCGGAAAGCTATGGAGGAAAAGATGCGAGCATCATCAAATATGGCTTCCCGATTCCACAAAAAACAAAAAATTATGAAGATTTTAAAAAGCAAATGAAAAATGAAGAAAAACAATTAATTAGAAATCAGATCACAAAAAAACGGCAACATTAAAATACATTTGATGGAAAAAATTGCACAATTATTAGAAGACATAAATCAAATCTCTGAGCATTCAGAAAAAATTACTAAGTTAAATTAAAGGTTTTAAATATGGTGTATCCGTTGGAAATAAAGAAAATTGGCATATGGAAGAAATTGCAAAAAGCTTTTCAGGTAAAATAAAGGGGTCTTTTATAGAAGCCTATATTCAAGAAAAAAAGTATTTTGATCTTTTAACCCAACTTGAATCCATTGAAAATGGGCACATCAATAGCCTGGCAGACCACATAAGTGATTATATGGTTAATAAAGTATATGAAGATCAACATAAATTGAAAGAGATTAATCATAAAGCTTATAAAGGATGATAAAAGCAACTTCTCAATTATTTCGGATTAATAAAGGAAAATACACCCCTCATTAAATAGATAATTTCTTTAAACAAGAACTTCCGTTAATCTTGATTGATACAAGATACGTATAATTCCATGATGGATTTTTCACCCCAACGACATGGGTTGTCATCGAACGGGTATAAGTTTGTATCAAAACTCGACAAGCCATGCCCACCACATCTTTCAACGTACTGAACACCATCATCAAGATCGCAAAGAGAAGCAAGGATACCGGACTGGATGAAAGCCGGATGGACAGCATCCAGGGCGACCTGGCGCGTCTGTCCGGTTACCTGGAGATGGACGAGACGGAAGCCCTGTTCTTTGCCGTGATCTTCTCCCTCTCCCACATGCAGCGGGATTATACCAACATGAACGACCTGGCGGAACATTTCAACGTCCATGCCCTGAAGATCCTCCAGTACTACAAGATGCTGGAAGACATGAGCCGGAAGGACCTCCTGGACAGCACCATCCCCCGCAGGCGCCGTGGGCGCTCCGGCATCGCCGACCGGGTCTTCAGCATACCCGATCACCTGCTGAAAGCAGTGGTGGAGAACAGGGAGCCGGCACGGGAGGATGATCACACCCAGAAAGATTTTGTTGGTTTCCTTGAAGACCTGACGGCGCTCATCGAAGAGCGCACCGTGGAGATCCTCACCACCTCGGAGCTGATGAAGGAGGCCGAAGCCCTGCTCGACCACTATGAAGAGGTGGAGGAGATAGGCAAGATCAACCAGCTCAACATGCCGCTGGAGGAGACGGTCATATTCTTCTACGTGTGCAAAAACACGCTCGACGGGATGAAGGAGATCAACGCCGAACTGCCGGTGGAGGAGATCTTCGACAACCTGCGCAGGCAGTACCGCTACAAAAACAAGATCTTCCAGGCCGAAGGTCCGCTGTTTGATTACGAGCTGCTCGAGCTGGGACACGAGAGCTTCAGGAACAAACAGCATGTGCGCCTGACCAAAAAGTCGATGGAGATGATGTTTGGCGACGAAATATCGGTCTTTCACAACCAGGAACAGGTGGAGAACCTGGTGACCCCGGATTCCATCCAAGAGAAGCAACTGTTCTACAACCCGGAGGAATCCGAAAGGGTCAGCTTTCTCAGGGATATGCTGCAACCTGAGAAACTGGGCAGCCTGCAGTCGCGCCTCCAAGATAAAAACATGCCCACCGGCTTGACCGTGCTCTTCCATGGCGATCCGGGCACCGGCAAGACCGAGACCGTCCACCAGCTGGCCAGGCAGACCGGCCGGGAGATCATCCACGTGAACCTGAGCGACACCAAGTCCAAGTGGTTTGGCGAGAGCGAGAAGAAGGTCAAAGAGATCTTCGACTCCTACAACGACTATATCTCCAAACAGGGACAGCTGCCTATCCTACTTTTCAACGAGGCCGATGCCCTCTTCTCGAAGCGGCGGGATATCCATGCCACCAACACGGCCCAGACCGAAAACGCCATACAGAACATCCTGCTGGAGGAGATGGAATCCTTCCGGGGCATCCTGGTGGCCACCACCAACATGACCATGAACCTGGACCAGGCCTTTGAGCGGCGGTTCCTGTATAAGATCCTGTTCCGGTCCCCCTCTGCGGAAGTCAAAAAGCAGATCTGGCAGTCGAAGCTGGAAGGGCTCCAGGAGGAAGAATACGGCAGGCTGGCCCGGCGCTATGACTTTTCCGGGGGACAAATCGACAACATCGCCCGCAAGGTGGTCACCGAGGAGGTACTTTACAACCAGGTTCCCACTATGGAAAAGATCATTCAATATTGTAAGGATGAATTCATTCAACAGGACAGGACCCGGATCGGCTTCCGGGATCAATAAGACTGTCTGTTATGTAGACTGGCTGAGTTCAGCTATTTATTATCTCACAAAGTATCATATGCGGTTTTTCAATCTATTCAGATGAATTATGGAATAATTCTTGAGACTCATTTGCAGAAAATTATATTAAAAAACTAATTTAATAGCAATTTGAGCCCATGAGAGCAGTATGCCCCGATAAACGTTACCCTCAATACAACGGTCATAAGATTGAAATCTTTAATGAAGGAACCTCAGTAAAAGTAAACGCCAACAAAATAGGCAAGGCGTTTAATTCAGAGCCTAAGACTTTTCTCGAACAGCGCGAAGTGTTGAAATACATGTATGATTTCGGAAAATTTCGGATAGAACCCGGTTTGTGGCAAAGCATGAAACTTAGATCGCATTACACTTGTAGCAGGGGTTATTCGCGTGATGGAGTTTACCGCGAAACTTACTATTTCTACAAATACCTGGCAGTGTGGTATGCTACATGGCTTAACCCGGATTTCGGAGTATGGTTATTTGATTACATTGATGATATAATTTCAGAACTGGGCCAACACAGGGCCCTGCAGGACTGGAAGGATATATTGCATCTATAACTTTATTTTAAAACAAATTGAATTAATGCCATGGAACTGAAAACCTTTGAAAAACCGGATCGCACTTTTTATGCCATAAAAGAAGATGATGGCCAGTTCTTTATTGAAAGTGAAGGAGGATTCACACGCGAGTCAGATAATATGGACAATAATGATCTTCTATCCTGGGCAGATATAGTAGATCTTGACGATGAGTATTACCTGGAAAACGGGGAGCCTTATTTTGACGCAATAAGAAGAAAAAAAGAAAGCGAGGAGAATTTAGACTATGACTCATATCCTGGCGGAAGAGCCTATTTCTATTTTAACAACTTCCAAATCCCAGAGGAAATCGATGTGTATTTTGATGAAGGACTGTATCCCGGGGATAATGCTGTTTACTACATTGCCAACAATTTCAGGGACCTGGTAAATTTACAGAGTTACATGGAAGAGAAAGGTAAAAAAATAAATTTTAACCTTCAGGGGCGTTGATTTTAATCCCCCTCTAAACTTCTTCTTCCCATCTCTCTTGCCACCTCCTCCAAGGCGTGGCCTTTTTTGTGCACCTGGTAGAGTTCTGCCACATCCCGCCTGGCCAGGTCGTTTCGGTTGGTGTCCAGGTACAGATGGGCCCTTTTGTAGAGGGCCTGTTAATGATATTTCATATCATCAATCCCTTCTCTGTAATAACCCAGGAGCATAGAGTAGGCCGCGATGGCCTGTTGGGGCTCCTTCCGCTTTTCGTAGGTCTCCCCCAGCCAAAGGTATAGACCCAAAAGATCGCTTTGAAAACCACCCTTTTCCTCCAGGATGGCAATGGCCTGGATGAGCGCCTTTACCACCTCGGCGGAATCTTCAAAAGCCCATGCATAGGCCTTGGCCTCATATACATTGGCATTGCCTGGTTCCCGATCAGCAACCACGTCAAAGACCGGCAGGAAGCGGTCATCCTTAAGGGACCGGCTGACCAGAGACTCCAGCAGGGGATCAATGCCGGAGCGGGGTTTGAGACTGGAGAGGCTGTGGCCGGTTACTCCCCTGTTGCGACTTTTAAAAGCAATAAGGGCTTTGTCGACGGCGACCTCAAGCTGGTTTCCTGTTCAATGGCGTAGGCGATGATCTGGAGCGGACTGGGCATAGGCAATGAATTTTAAGGTTGGAAGGGCAAAACTAATACCCGGGCCTGACAAATCCTGTCGTACACCATTTGAAGTTTACAAACCCAAACTGCGAATGGTCACGAAAGCCTCATCACCCGTGAAGTTTCCTTTAATCCGGATCAGCTTATCCATAAACCGGATGCCGGGATTTTTCAGGAAAGCCCTCTCCAGGAAAGGCCTGTAAAGATGAATCTTTTCAAGGTAACCCGCTTTCCGGTAAAGCAGGCGGTTGCTCTCACCAATACAGATCATCGGGGTACGCCCGTGCCGCTGTACGGTCAGAAAACCCGACTCCTCCGGCAACTGTTTGGTCCAGCCACGACTGAACGTACCTTCCAGAACACCATGGTCAAATAAAATTTCCAGGATGTCATGATGGATCGTGCCGTCGCTGTGTGATTCCAGGTACAGATCACCGGAGCCAGTTATAACGCCTCGCACATCCTTACCGAAACGGGCCAGGTTAACCGGGTTCCTGACGATTTTCCAGTCTCCACCGGGATCCTTCAATTCATCCTGAATAAGATTCTCATTGGTCATCATCATGAATGCCATTTAAACATAATAACCATTCCAGATATGGGACAGCTGCAGTCCCTCTTCAACAACAAAACGTTCCATAAAGATAAGATCCTCTATGAAAAGATAAAGGAGGTATCTCTGGTATCCGGGGGCAGCACCATCATCAACGTGCATCTTTAACAGCAACCCCCTGTTCACAAGTAGAAATTGAGGCCTTTTCGCCCTTTCGGCAATATCATCCACTGTTGGTCCTCTTAACCATCCCTCCAATCCCTCTAAATTTCCGCCAGGTTCTTCTTTACTTCTGATTTTTTCCAACTGCTCCCTGTTGTCATTAGCAGATGCCATTGTTGCGGCCAGGTGCTTTGGCAGATGATCATAATTCACCTCCCTTATGGCCCTCTGAAATTCCAGCTCTGCAAAATCCACAAGCCGGAATTGGGCATGTGAATTGCTTATCGTGGGGTTATGCTTCCCGTAAACCATCTTATAGAATCCCGGGGGAGGAAAATAATCCGTATGGGTATGGATCAGGCCCTCTTTTCGGCCAGAAGGTTTTAACAGCAGGTCATTGACATTGTCCTTTGCCGAGGGATACCAAAGCATGGGATGGGTGGCCGATGCGTGCACGAACTCTGCCCAGAAATCCTCCTTCGAAGGATCTGCAGGGCTTAAAAAGCGTTTTAGTATTTGATCGTTTGCCATATTGAAAAGTTTTTATGGGTTATTCATACATTGCCGCGACAATCCGGCTTTTTAGTTCATAATAAAAGCTATCGTCAGGAAAATGCTCCAGGTAATAGTCCACATCCTTTATTGCCAGCTCCGGCTGTCCCTGCTCCAGGTAGATGGTAGCTCTCAGGTGCAGGCCTGAATGGATGGCATGTTGAAAAACATCGGTCGCGGGATCATAGTAGGATAAAGCCAGGGTGCAGGCTGCAATGGCCTGGTCCGGCCGGTCCAGCTTATAATATTGAACAGCCAGCGAATTATAGCAGCTCCTGATAAGTCCGTAATCCTCATCCGTTTGGTGCAGGATGAGCAAGGTTTTGATGAAGGCATCCACGGATATTTTTCGGTACCTTATATGGGTGATCACGGCCTTGCAGAAAGTGATGACAGGATTGCCGGGATACCTGTCATGCAGCAAATCATAGATTCTGAGATACCGGGGATCCTTCCAGGCAAAATCATGCAGGCCATCCAGGATCCAGTCCACCTCGGTGGGAAGGTTCATGCTGGAGAGCGCCTGGTCCACGGCTTCTCCAAGGCCATTTTCCCTGACAGCCGCCAGTTTCATTTTCTGAATGTGCCGGTGCATTGGGTTTTTTGATTGCATACTTTACTTCTTTCTATTTAACAGACAAAGGTAAAACAAGGGTGCGACAAAGTGTGTCGCAGCAATGTTCCGGGGCGGTGACGACATCGATTGTCACCATAAAGCCCTAACCTTATGCATGTTTTTGCGTAAGTACATAACATTTGATCTTTTTATGAAAAAAACCATCCATTTCGACAAGCCTCAGTTTTTCCGCAAAAAGTACCGGTTCAACCGCCGGGCCCAGTCCATTGCCATGACAAGGGGATTTTTGGAGGATGATGATTTCCTGGAGGGCGTGCAACAGGTATCCATCGAAATGGAGGAGGAATGGGCTCAAAAAGAAAAGAAGAAAAACTAACAAAGAAACGATGACCCGCTACCTGACCAAATCACGATTCAAGCTTGCCACCGAATGTGAGACCAAGCTGTTTTACACCCGGAAAGATGAATATGCCGATCAGTCCATGGAGGATGAATTTCTGCAGGCCCTGGCCGAAGGGGGCTACCAGGTAGGCGAGCTAGCCAAATTTCACTTTGTCGATCAGCCGCAGAAGGAAGGCATCACCGTGGAATCCAAAGGTTACGAAAAACCATTGGAAGAAACCCGCCAAATGATCGATGTCGGGCACACCATCATCGCCGAGGCTGCCGTGAAATACGAAAACCTTTTCATCCGGGTCGACATTTTTGAGATCGACACCTCGAAAAAAGAGATCCATTTCTACGAGGTGAAGGCCAAATCAATAAGCCAGGACGAGAGTTTTTGGAATGCCAAACAAACCAACCTCACCTCCAAGTGGAAACCCTACCTGTACGATGCCGCCTTTCAAAAATACGTCATCACACAAGCCTATCCTGATTATAAGGTCTATGCGCACCTCATGCTAATAAATAAGGAATCAACAACCACCGTGGACGGCCTCAACCAGATGTTCACCATTTACAAAAACGATGGTGGCTTTACTGTCAGCATGCCCGGGAACCTGCACCGGGATGACCTGGGCGATGATGTGCTGGCCAGCATCAATGTGGACCAGGAAACGGACTGGATCTGGAACCATTCCACCGACAGTCGACTTTATCCTGATCTCAACTTCATTGATTACATCCACCAGGTAGCGGACAGTTACAAGCGGGATGAAAAGCTCAAAACGCCCATCAGCAAAGTCTGCAAAGATTGCCAGTTCTATACCAAACCCGAAGATGAGGCAGCCGGCAAAAAAAGCGGGTTCAAAAAATGCTGGATGGAAAAAGAAGGCCTGCGTGAGGAAGATTTCTCAGAAGCACTGGTTACAAGCCTTTGGGGAGGCAAAAGCGGGAACAAAAGCCATGTGCAAATAGAGATTGACAACAACAAAAGAAAGCTCACGGATATCGATCCGCGGGAGTTTGCTTCCATCCCAACCACAGAGAATGCAGAAATAGAGAAAGAACAGCGGCGGGCCATCCAGATACATAAGGAAAAATCCGGCGACCGCACCCCGCTTCTTCTGCCATCCCTGAAACAGGAGATGGAGCAATGGGAGTACCCCCTGCATTTCATCGATTTCGAAACCTGTGCCCCGGCCCTGCCCTTTCGCAAGGACCAACATCCCTATGAGGGCATAGCCTTCCAGTACAGCCACCACACGGTGGATGCCGATGGAACGATTAAGCATGCCGGGCAGTTCCTGCATACCAAACAAGGTGAGGATCCCAACATCGAATTCATCCGCAGCCTGAAAAACGAGCTGGACAAGGATTCGGGTACCATCTTCAGGTATCACAACCATGAGAATACCTACCTGGTTAAGATCTATTTTCAGCTCGGGGAGATGTCAAAAAAACAGGTCCCCGACAAACAAGAGCTGCAGGAATTCATTCGGTCAATTACTCAATTAAGCAATGACAAGGCCAATAAACTGGGTGTTGAACCCTGGGAAGGCGAACGCAACATGGTGGACATGTGGGACCTGGTGCTCAGGTATCATTATTCACCCCATACGCAGGGATCCAACTCCATCAAGGCTGTCTTGCCGGCTGTGATTCATGACTCGGAGTATATAAAGCAAAAATATTCACAGCCCGTCTATGGCAAAGACCATCCCATCAAAAGCCTGAATTTCGATGAGCACATATGGATCCAGGAGGATAAGGACAATGATCCTTATAAAACGCTTCCACCGGTCTTTGAGGAATACGATGAAGACCAGCTCGACAGCCTGGTAGACGACCTCGATAACATTGCCCATGGCGGCGCCGCCATGACCGCTTACCAGAAGCAGCAATTTTCATCCGTTCCTGAGGACCAACGCGAACAAATCCGCCAAGCCCTTCTCAAATACTGCGAACTCGACACCATGGCCATGGTGATGATTTGGGAGTATTGGAATATTATCTTATAAAAAAATATTACCTAATTTTTAATAATTAACAAAAAATCTATATAACAAAATGACTAATAATGAAATTCTTCATAAATTATTTAACCATCTAATAAAGAAATTTGGAGTAACCTTCTTAAGGATTAAATTTTACACAGGATCGATTCTATAATAAAAATTTTAAGAGAAGGCCCTTAAAATCATTTTTCTGGCAATAAAATGTTTACTACATTTTCATAAATAAAAACAATTGTTGTTTTTGTATAAAGCTAGCAATTGTTTTTATACATATGTTGGCGGTAATTGTTTTAAGAAACATTCAGACAATGATAAAATATAAGTTTGCAAAAAATATTAATGAAGAATTGATTAATATTTCAGAGGTAAGGAAAAGTTCAAAGGGAAGTAAATATTATTGTATAGGCTGTAATAATGAATTAATACCAAGGAAGGGAAAAGTTAAAACTCACCATTTTGCTCACAAAAAAGCTATTAGTTGCCCATCTGAAACTTACTTGCATTTATTAGGCAAGAAGTTATTTTTTGATAGTTATCTAAATTGCCTGAACAATAAACGACCATTTATTATTGAAATATATCAAGATAAAACCTGCGATTTTTATGAGAAAGTACTTAAGCAAGTTTGTCATTTTAATGCAAATACAAGCAAATTCGATCTAACGAAGTATTTTGATAATATACAAATGGAAAGGACGGAAGGATCTTTTATTCCGGATCTTGTATTGTTTACCGAAGGAATTGAAGACAGAATTTTTATAGAAATTGCTGTCACTCATAAGTCAAGTGAGTTAAAATTAGATTCAGATTATAGAATAATAGAGATAGAGGTTGAAGATGATGAAGGTTTTGAACCTATAAGGAACAATCTATTATCTGTAAAAGATTCTAATATAAATTTTGTGAATTTTCAAAATAAAAGGAAGGTTGGGTCCTTTTGTAAAGGGAACTGTCAAAAATCTTTTGATTTCTTTCGAATCGATAAAAATGGTAGAGGAATCCTTACTCAAAACAATCTTAAAGAGATTAATCATTTTTTAAAGCAACAATTAACTAAGGTTGCGCATTATTATATTACTGAAGATTTAGGGGATTATTACAGAGTAAAGTTTAAGTATTTTGTTGCTAAATCTTATAAAGAAAATATTAGAATAAAAAATTGTTTTATTTGTCGTTATCATGCACAAAATAATTCTTGGTATTATGAAAATGCTCGAGAAAATCCTGTTTTTTGTAAGTTTTTAAAAATTAAGTGTAATTCTAATCACGCTGTATCTTGCGAATATTTTAAAGTCGAGATGGACTATGTAGATGGATTGATCGAACTTAGAAAAAAATTGATTGAACACTTAAAAGAAGATGAAAAATTGATAGAAGCTGATTTAAAAAAAATTATTTAATCAATCAACTACCGCCAACATGCGGTCATATGCCATGCGGGCGATACAGGTAAATTTTAGTGTCAGTTACAAGCCAGGGATCCACAGGACGCCCCGCCCCGGCGCGTCCCTCCCGCACGGCATATACCGCTTTCCGTTACTACACATACATTAAAAGCAGTGCCAAAATAATATAATAATGTTTTTTTGAATATGCTAACTTTAGTATGTAGTATTTTTTGCATACTATAATTAGTTTTGTTCATTGATAATTTAACTCAATGGTTAATAAAAATATATTAATTCAATTTGGACAACGTGTTAAAGAGATTAGAAAGAAAAAAAATCTTTCACAAGAAGAACTTTCATTCAGGTCTGATCTGCATCGAACATATATAGGAATGATTGAACGGGCTGAAAAAAATATAACTCTTATTAACATTGAGAAAATTGCAAAAGGATTAGATGTTAAAATAAAAGAATTATTTAATGACAATAAAAGAATTTGAAAATTTCATCCTTGAAGAACTTGAAAAAGTAATTATTGACATAGTCGAAAATAATCTAAAATTACCTATATCTGCTAAGGCAAGGGCAGGAGCAGAAATAAGTAATTGGTTAGAAGAGAAATTTGTAGAAAAAACTAAAAATCATGAATATTTTAAAGATTCAGAATCTGCACCAAAAAATAAAACAAAAAATCCATGGGATGCTAAGACTGTTTTTAAATATAAAAATATTGAGGAAGAAATATGGATAGATTTTAAAGCCTTTAAAATTACAAGTGCAGATACTAATCCTGATATAGGATCACCAAAAAAAATTTTTAAACTTATTAATGAAGGGAACTTTTATCTTGCCTTTATACATGTTTTTTACCAAGCAAATTCAACTGGATTAGAATTTGTAAAACATGAGGGTTATTATACGAAATCATATTTTTTGAAAGATATAAGTTCAACTTTTAGGAGAAATCCTAAAAATCAACTACAAGTAAATATTTCTGCACCTCCTGAATATAGAACAAGAGAGAAATTTATAAAAATGTTAATATCAAAAATTAAAGAAAGCCATAAAAGACAGATAGAAATATCAAATAAAGAATTAAATAAAATAGATAAAGAAGAAAAACAATTATTAAAATCTAATGGAGAATCTGAAAAAAAATTAATTAAAAAGCTTGAATAGATTTTTTTATTGTTTGTATTTCTTTTTCAGTAATATCAAAATAAGAATAAACCATGTTATTAATTTCTTTTAGATTTTCTGCCACATTAATGTTTAAATAAATATTGTCTACAAAATTTGCAATTTTATCTTGCAAAATTTTATCGACTGGTATGGGGATTAAATATAAATCTGATGTTTTTATTTGAGGCTGTTTTCCATTAGAAAAACGAATGATCTTTTCTTGTTGAGCATAAAATGTGATTAAATCAGAATTTAGTAACCCACATAAAAAT
>Ga0207714_1000655_pt1 | contig 23338 bp, 17 predicted proteins | sample PonA232FremontCA_2_FD_187270 | JGI IMG/M metagenome (GOLD analysis project Ga0207714, IMG submission 187270) | Marine sediment microbial community from Fremont, CA, USA - Pond A23 Sediment 2 (SPAdes) | ecosystem: Environmental > Aquatic > Marine > Unclassified | place: USA: Fremont, California...
CGAGGAGAATAGTGGTGACTATTTGACGAGGAGGATCGGGAATATGGACCGATTCCCACTTGCCGCAGTAGATGAGCCTAAGTCCGACAGACTGCTAGTCCCGGTATTCGAAATGTTCCAGCATATCGGCGATGCGGTTGAGTTGCGCGTGCCGTTTGATATCCGCGTCGATCAGTCACAAGGGGACGTGTGTCGCATGGGTCTGGTGCAGCATCTCGTCTTGCGCTTTTGAATAGCTGTCCCGGCGGGCCGGCGCTTCACCGATACGATTCAGGCAAAGCCGCGAGAAGCCATGAATCAGAGATACTCACCCGGACACGGGTAAAGGCTCACAAATAACGGCGGACGGACTGCCGATAGCGGCTGTACGCGCCGTTGAAATTCCGCTTGAGATAGCGCTCTTCGGGCAGGATGACCCCGAAATGCACGATCGCGAACAGCGTCAGTATCACGACCAGACCGGCAATGCTGTTCAGGATCAGCGCTTGGCGAAGGCATCCACGGCCGCCGGGATCGCACGTCGAGGCACCGCAATCGGATCATCACGGCCCTTATTCATATTCACAAGGCAATACAACGCGCACAACAAATCACCGAACTGCGGCAACCCGGTGCGCAAGCACCCGTTTGATCGCCACTGGTGTATAAGTGCAGTATCAATGTACGGATAAGGGGATACACCGATTACTGCCAGGGGCCATACCCCGACAACGGGGAAACGGAATTGGGGTCCATGAAATTCGGACTGTTCAAGACAACACGAGCCACGCATCGGCGCAAACTCGAACGCGAGGGCGAATTCGGTCTGCGGGTAACCGGCGAGAGCTACTACCAGCGCGAACTCGACGGCATCGCTTGCGGACGAACCACTGAGGGGCATGAATTCGAGAGAAAGGCCGAGATCGTGCTCGACGATCAAAACCGTCACGACCGTAAAGCCGTTCGGGTTGATATCGACGGGAAAACGGTCGGCTACCTGTCCCGCAGCGATGCGCGCCAATACCGCGAATGGCTCAGGAACCAGGGATACCCGGCGGACGTGACCATGGAATGCACCGCCCAGATAACAGGGGGCTGGGACCGGGGCCGCAAAGACCGGGGACCTTACGAGGTCCGTCTGGACCTGCCGCCACTGGATCTTTACTGGGCGGAGTGAATGTACTGATCCCGGGAGCCGCCTGCCCACACTCATCCGAGCGCGTCGGCGACCTGCTCGGCCGCCGCCTGTCCACTCATGTGCGCCCCGCCGCAGGTAGCGACATAGGCGCCGGCACACGCCTCTCCGGCGAAGAAGATCCGATCGGCCACGGGGGTAGCGATCTCCTCACGGGCAGAGGCCCGCCCCGGACGGGCCGCGGAGTAGGCCCCAAGACTGAGCGGATCATCAGCCCACCCGGTGAGCGTACCCCTGACGAACAGCCGGTCGACATCGCTGCCGAACCGCTTGCGCAACTCGCCCAGCGCGAAATCGATGGCATCATCACGCCCGGCGCGTGACAGCTCCCAACCGAACTCGCCACCAACGAAGCCAACCATCAGATTGGACCCGGACGGCCAACAACTGAAAAAACAGGCCTCGGCCGGGAGCTCTTCGGATACCCGGTAGGTCAGCCACGAATCCTCGGGCAATCCGAAACGGGTATCAACGAACTCCAGCGCGACCTTTGCCAGAAGCCCCATCGGCAGGTCATGGATCGCCTCGCGCTTGCGCTCCGGCAGCGCCGGGTGAAACCGGATGTGCTCCGCGTCGAGCACACCGGTGGATACCGTGACGATGCACGCGCGCGCCTTCAACGTGCCTTTCGAAGACTTCACCCGCACGCCGCTGCCGCCCCACTCGATCCCGGAAACGGCCGTTCCGGTTTCGATGGGCAAATCCTTCGCCATGCGCTCGACAAGGGCTCCATACCCCTGCGCTACGTGATACGTCGGCGCCGCGTCGGCGGCACTCCAGTAGTCAATGGTGGAGATCCCGCTGAAGTCCACGCCCATATCCATGGGCCCGATCCAGGTCTGCGCCGTAGCGGCGAAAGGGACCTCGGGCACGACCGTCGAAGCGGGCACATCATCGCCGGCCTCGTAAGCGAACCGGATACGGTCATTGATCGTACTGAAGGCCTGCTCGTATTGCTCGTATTCGCGCTCGTCGGCCTCCCGGTCATCAACGAAAAGCGTATCAGTCGCGTTGGTGTAATCATTGAGGTCAAAGCCATAGCGCTGCACGTACTCCCTGTGCGGATTAACGTTCGCGCTCGAGAGCCAGGAGGCGCCGTGGTCGAACGGGGAACCGAATGTCCTGCTTTCCGTGAACGCGCGCCCGCCCACCCGATTCGCCGCCTCCAGCATCCGGACGGTATAGCCCTGTCCCATCAGGGCCCGCGCCGCTGCGATGCCGGCCGCCCCCGCGCCCACGATCACCACATCGGATCCCGAGCCGGCCATCAACCGAGGCGGCAACATGAGCGCGGCGCCGCCGGCCCCTACACCTCGCAGGAAATCCCTGCGGTTCCATCCCGCTCCCCGAGTCACGATCTCACCTGACGCCATGGACTACCTCTATTGCTGCGATCGACTGCAGAGAGACTATAGGAAACGACGTTACAGAAAAAACCGCGCCTTATGTGCAGCGGCATGCAACTCTATCGCGCTTGCATGCGCGTAATGTGACGCGTGTCTATGCGCGCGGCCACGTATCGCTCAAACGATATCCCGCCGGCCAGGGATCATCCGGATCCAGCATTTGCTGGTGGGTACCCGTGACCCAGGCACGACCGCAGATCATGGGAACAATAGCCGGTCGTTCGCTCACGGTCGCCTCGGAATCGATGTGGCACGCGAAACGCGAGCCGATGATCGATTCGCCAACGAAGGTCTGCCCGACGGCCAGTTCCCCACGGGCATAGACCACCGCCATGCGCGCGGAGCAACCGGTACCGGTTGGTGAACGATCGAGCTTCGCCGGCTTGATGCTGACGGTGTTCCGCCCTACCAGCGCATCGCCTTCCCGTCGCAATGGATCGGTGAACTGACAAAACGAAATATGATCCCACCCGGAGAATCCCGGGTGGGAGAACCCAAGCTGTTCGTTGGCCGCATTGGTGATCCGCGCTCCGGTCAACGCCAGTTCGCGTGCATTATCGGGATGCAGATCCAGTCCGGCACTGGCCGCATCGACGAGCACGAAGCTGTCACCGCCATATGCGGTATCCACGCTCAGTGTCCCCAGCCCTTCCACCTCCAGCGGCGCATCGAGGCGGTCGGCGAACGACGCGACGCTGCGTACGCGAACCCGTTCGACCTGCCCGGCCCGGCAGTCGGCCGAGACCTGCACGATCCCGCCGGGCGCCTCGAGGACCAGGCGCGTCTCGGGCTCCTGAATCGGCACGATCCCGGTTTCCAGCAGGACCGTCGCCACGCAGATACTGTTGGACCCGGACATTGGCGGCGTGTCTTCCGGTTCCATGATAATCCACCCCATATCCGCACGCGGATCTTTGGGCGGTACCAGCAGGTTCACATGGCGGAACACGCCGCCGCGGGGTTCGTTAAGCACGAAATCACGCAATTCACCGTCATGCGCGATGTGCCGCGACTGCTCCCAGAGCGTCTCACCGGGTGGCGGTGCGACGCCGCCGACGATCACGTCGCCGACCTCACCTTCCGCGTGGCAGCTGACGACATGGATAACCTTGTTGGATCGCATTCAACGTCTCCCATCTAAATGGGTTTCCGATAACAAGGACCACGGGCCCGATATGCCTGCGTTCGACGATGGCGCCCCGACTTTACACCGTGAAGATTCCGGAGCGTTCATTGAAGAGCTTGTCGGGATACGTGAAAAGTGGCGATGGGAGAATCGCGCCAGTAATCGGGGAATCCGCCGTGAATACCGGCGACTGCATCCATGGCAGCGGGTGGGCAGTATCAGACCACCCCGTCCAGTGCAAGGCGCGCACATGTGATCACCCGCAGTGTCGCCGCGACACCATCGGCTTCCCCTTTTTCGAAGTCGCCCTCGACGGCACCCATCTGATTGGTAACGTGCGCGAAACAGACAATCGGCAGATCGTTTCTCCAGGCCAGCGCATACAGTGCGGCGGCCTCCATTTCGACGGCGAGCAAACCCCGTTTCCGCATCGTCTCGATCGCCTCTTCGGTCTCGCGAAACGGGGCATCAGTCGTCCACCCGGCACCGCGTACGACATCCACCCCGGAATCCGCAAAGGCGCCGTCCAGAAGCGCGATCATCGACTGCGGTGCGGTGCTGTAAGTCGCCGGCGGGAGATAATGATAACTGGTGCCCTCATCGCGCAACGCCGATTCGATGAGAACAAAATACGGCGGCTGCTGCACCTCGAGCAATTGCCCGGCCGAGGTGACGCTGATCAACAACTGACATCCACTCGCGAACAGCTCCTCGGCGACCAGCACCGCGAACGGTGCCCCCACGGCACAGCCGACCACACCGACGGTGGAGCCTTCATGTTCGAAGACGTGCAGGTCCGTGTGGTAACAGGCCCAGCCCGCGTGCTTCCGGGATCGGCCCTGCGTCTGCAGCCACCGCACTACGTCACCGTCCGGATCGAGCACACACAGCGCCGGGACCGATTCGCCCGTGGTCCCCTTCTGGCGACGCGCTTCGCGCAGGAGACTGTCCGGCGTAAACGCCGAGGGCGAGTCGTAGTATTTATCCGCCACGATGGGCGGCTCAGTCTCGTCGCGCATATCGGCTCCCGGCCAGGCTCGTCGCGGAATCCGCCGCTGCGTGCGCACGGATCATTGGGCGCCGATGGTACCAGGACACCCGCACCGATGGGCGCTGCTCGTGTTCGTCTCACGCAGGCGGCGGAAGCAGGCTCCGGGATTCAGGCCGGCGATGACGCGGGCATCACATCCCGATTCCATGCACGGCCAGCCGCGACTGGCAGTTCATGCGATCGATCCCCGACGGCCTTACTCAGGATGCAGCCCGGCACGTCACGTAGTGGATCTCGACCTCATCACCGAATTCCTCGTTCTCCGGTAGATACGGCATGGGATCCGATATCGTTATCCCGGTCAGCAGGCCCTCCCGCTCCAGCGCCGCAAGGGTGTCGCCGAAGCGACGCTCTTCGAACAGGTGATCGCGCTGTGTCAATACCATACAGCCGCCAGGCTTCAATAATCGGCGGAATTCCCGAAGGGTGGCTTCACTGTTCGGCAGGTAGGTCATGACACCGACACATACCAGACCATCATAGAGACCGTCAGCGTACGGCCATGGCAGTTGCTGCATATCGACATGCGCGAGATCGCGGTACACGCCGTATTCACGCGCGAATTCGAGCGAACGCGCCGATACATCCATACCGTCGATCGTGGTAAAGCCGGCCGCGGCGAGCGCCCGCCCGCTCAACCCCGTGCCGCAACCCGCATCGAGGATCACCGCTCCCGGCGCCAGTTCGGCCCGCAGCCGCCCGGCTACCTGCTCCGGCGCATCATAGCGCCACTGATTGAGCGTCCGATCGTAGTCATCCGCCCAGTTGTCGTAGTACTCGGCGACGGACTCACTGTCCCTCGGCAGGTCGCGCAGCCCCGCATGATTCGATGTATCGTCCGGATTCACGTATATGACCCCCATCGTTTTCGAGACATGAACTCACATCTTTACATTCCGGACCCAACATTCCGAAATCGAGAAAATCCACGACCGCAATCCGTGTAAGCGCTTATTCGGGACGCCCTGGTACACCGGCGTCCCGCCAGTGGCACGGATGGATCAGCACCTCGGCGAGCGCGATTGACAGCCTCACCCACGGACTCGCCCTTTTCGGCCCGGTTGTGACGCGGTTTACTCCCCGGACAGCGCCTGGGTTATGCTTGCCCCGAGCGTCTCCGGTCGACCGTGCGTCGCATCGGACGGCGCGGCACCCGCTTGCCTCCCGCCGGTCCATTCAAAAAAACCCAGTATGGAGCCTTACCATGGATAATCTCGTCAACTTCCCGACCATCGAGCGTCTCTCCGCCGATCAGGCCACCGTCCACGTGGACCCCGAAGCCGGGGCATCGATACTCGCGATGCATCCCAGTCCCCGGCCGAGCTTTACGCCTGGATTGCTGGCGGATATTGATCAGTGGCGTGCCTCGGTAGCCGAACTTGGCAATCGAGAAATACCGGACACCGGTCAATCGGCGATCCGCTACGCGGTGCTGACATCCGCCATGCCGGACATATTCAACTTCGGCGGCGACCTGAATCGCTTCGTCGAACTGATCCGGGCCGGTGATCGAGACGGCCTCATGGACTATGCACTTGCGTGCATTCGTGCCACGCATTCATTCTCCTGCGGCTTCGGTGCGCCCGTGACCTCGATCGCCCTGGTGCAGGGACGTGCCCAGGGGGGGGGCTTCGAGGCCGCTCTGGCCGCGAACGTACTCATCGCCGAGCGCGGCACGCAGATGGGCTTCCCCGAGGTGCTGTTCAATCTGTTCCCGGGGATGGGCGCGTACAGCTTCCTGTCGCGAAAGATCGCACCGTCGATCGCCGAGCGCCTGATCCTCAGCGGCACACTCTATGAGGCGGAAGATCTGTACGAGATGGGCGTAGTCGACGTGCTGGCCGAGGCCGGCGAAGGTGAACAGACGCTGCGGGCGTACATGCGGGACGCCGACAAACACCACCATGTCCACGGCCTGATGAACCGGATACGGGCGACACACACGCGTGTGCCGTTCGAGGAACTCCGCGACATCACGGAACTGTGGGTGGACTCGGCACTACGACTGGACGAGCGCAATATCCGAACGATGGAGCGGCTCGTGCGCGCTCAGGATCGCCGGATCGGCGAAGGGGTGCGCCAGGCCAACTGAGTCGACTCGTCCCGGATGCGGGACCGGCTGAGCCGACCGCCGATCGGCCGGCCGGTCCCACGAAAGGGCCAGTCGTCACAAATTTTGTCGCCCCCCCGAGGTTGGGAGTAATCTCTCATTGATGCAGCGGGCAGGCGCGCATCATCGGGTTCCCGGCACCCGTATTATTGCCGGCGCCGACGGATGCTTATGGCATGCCGAACGTCGTAATCGTCGACGACCAAGCTACCGACCGCCACATCCTCGAGCGGATGATCCGCAATCTCGCGGACGACCTCGCGGTGCACACCTTCTGTCATGCGCAGCAGGCGCTGGCCTGGCTGGGGAATAACCAACCCGATCTGATCCTCGTCGATTACCGCATGCCCGATGTCGACGGCATGGCGTTTATCGAAGGACTGAACGACATACCTGCCTGCGCCGGTATCCCGATCGTCGTCATCACAATCGTGGATGATTCGGACCTGCGCTATCGCGCGCTCGAGGCGGGGGCGACGGATTTCCTGACCAAGCCGCTCGATCTCCAGGAGTGCCAGGCCCGCTGCCGCAACCTGCTTACGCTGCGGCGCCAGCAGATCACCATCTCCCGGCACGCGGAGAATCTTGCCGAGGCACGCCGCCGTACCAGCCGGGCGCTGCAGATGTTGAGTACCGGCAACCAACTGCTCGTGGGCACTCGATCCGAGCCCGAGCTGCTCCAGGGCATGTGCCGGATCATTGCCGAACAGGCCGGCTATCCATTGGTCCGCGTCGGCCTCTGGGATGACAGTGAACACCTCCACGAGGCCGCATGCGTACCGGTCGGCACGAACGTCGACCCTGTCGCCCTGTCTGGACCGAAGTTCTCGGCACTGGCCGCGAACGTGCGCGCGAGCGGCCGGCCGCGGCTGCTGAACGAGCTGGCCGACGCTCAGGGCGACGCGGCACCGTGGGTGCAACATCTCCATGCGGGCGGCTTCCGCTCTGCCAGCCTCCTGCCGATCCACATCGAGGGGCTCGTGGATGGCGTCCTCGCGGTCGCGGCACGCGATCCCGCGGCCTTCGATCAGGAGGAAACGGAACTGCTTGAGCGCACGGCCGGCAATCTGGGCTACGGCCTGGCGGCGAGACGGACACAGCGTGCCCGCGACCGGGCGGAACGCGAGTGCCGCTACCTGACGCATTTCGATCGTCTTACCGGACTGCCGAACCGCAACCGGCTGCTCCAACGGATGCGGGAACTCAACGAGTGCGAACTCCCGAGGCCGGCCGTGGCGGTGTTGGTCATCAACCTGGATCGGTTCAAGGTCGTCAACAATACGACGGGACACGAGGCCGGTGACCAGCTCCTGCGCCATGCGGTTCAGCGATTGCAGACCGTGGTGCGATCAAGCGACCTGCTCGCCCGCCAGGCGGGCGACGAATTCATCCTGCTGATACAGGAAATCGGTGGTGACGGGGTGCGCGACGCTGAGGACGCACTCGAGGCACGGGCCTCCCGCACCGCGCAGCGGATAATCGAGACGATGCGCCGACCGATCGAACTGGCCGGATACGAATACTATATCGGCGCCAGTGTCGGCATCAGCCGGGTGGAGGCGGGCGGCGCCGAAGACCTGTCAGCGACGCTTCGCCAGGCGGACACGGCCATGCGCCAGGCCAAGGAAGCCGGCGGCAATTCCCACGCCTTCTACCACGGCGGACTGACCGAGCGTCACACTCGGCGACTGTCCATGGAGTCCCGGCTGCGGCGCGCTATCGACCAGGACGGGTTCGTGCTGCATTACCAGCCGATCGTCGAGCTCGGCGCAGGCGCACCCGTGGGTGTCGAGGCACTGGTCCGCTGGCCCCAGGAGGACGGCTCAGTGCTCGCGCCCGATGCCTTTATCCCGCTGGCCGAGGAGACCGGTCTCATGGAACGACTGGGCCGACTGGTGTTCGAGTCGGCGTGCCGGCAGGCGCGGGCATGGGAAGACGAAGGCCTGCGGCCGTATATGTCGGTCAACCTCTCCGTGCACCAGTTGCTGCTACCCCGTCTGCCCCACGAATTCGCGGACATCATGGCGGCCTGGGGGGCGACGCCCGAGCGTTTCGAACTGGAGGTGACCGAGAGTGTGATGATGACCGACCCGACCCGTACCGAACATATCATCCGCACACTCCACGACCGGGGCATGGGGATCGCGCTCGACGATTTCGGGATCGGCTATTCATCGCTGAGCCGGCTCAAGCATCTCCCGATCACGACCCTCAAGATCGACAAGGAATTCGTGCTCGGTCTGTCCAGCGACCCGTCCGAGCACACCATCGTGCGCAGTATCGTGCAGTTGGCGGGCAACCTCCGCGTACGGGCCGTGGCCGAAGGCATCGAGACCGCGGAACAGCACCAGGCGCTACAGTCCATGGGCTGCCGCTACGGTCAGGGGTTCCACTTCAGCAAACCACTCCCGGCCGAGCGGATGCGGGATCTGCTGGCCACCGGGGCTGAAAAGCACCCACACTCCGTTCGTGACGGCCAGCGATCACGATAATCGGGCACCCCGGGTACAATCCACGCTCGGCCGCGCCCGGCAGCACAATCCGCGGCACAATTTTTGCTGAAGATTTGATGGGCCCATCATAAGGATTTCGATTCCCGCCATGGTTACATTCGCACGACCATCGCAGCTGTTGAAACGCCGTCACGCCACGGAAGATACGGAGCGCGAGCAGGCGGTCGTGCGCCTTGGCGTCGTCACGGTAATCCTCGCGTACCTCCTGGTGTATGCGCTCTGGAATTACGGCGGCTTCACGCCCCTGATGGAACCGATCCTTATCGTCGTCGCTTTCCTCGGGCTGGCGCTCGCCTTCCTGACGAATATCGTCCTGCGTCCCGGTCAGTCCGTGATCCGCCGGGTGCTGGCCAATGTCGTGGACATCGGCGCGACCTCACTGGTCATGCTGCTGTTCGGCGAGCAAATGGGGCCGCTGTACATCCTCTACCTCTGGGTGACGATCGGTAATGGCCTGCGCTTCGGTCAGCGCTACCTCTACACGTCGATGGCCCTGTCGATCATCGGTTTCAGCGTCGTCCTGCTCGGGAACCCCTACTGGCAGGCCAATCAGATACTGGGCTGGGGCCTCATGGTCGGCCTGGTCGTGCTGCCCGCCTACTTCTCCAGTCTACTCTCGCGCGTCACGCGGGCGCGGGCGGAAGCCGAGGCTGCGAACCGCGCCAAGAGCCAGTTCCTCGCGAACATGAGCCATGAGATCCGCACACCGATGAACGGCGTGATCGGCATGGCGGACCTCCTGGCCGATACACCGCTCACACCGATGCAGCGGCGTTTCACGGATACGCTGCAGCGCTCTGCGCGCGGCCTGACGGAACTGCTGTCGCATGTCCTCGATCTCTCCCGGATAGAGGCCGGCAAGGTCCAGCCCGAGCCGGTGGACTTCGACCTGTACGCGCTGGTCAAGGACACGGCCGACATGCTCCGCCATGAGGTCGAGCGCAAGGGCCTGGAACTCGACATCCATATCGACCCGCGCATGCCGTTCCGTGTCCGCGGGGACGAGATGCGGGTGCGCCAGATCCTGGTGAATATTGGCAGCAACGCCGTGAAATTCACCGAAAGGGGGCGCATCGATATCCGGGTCGCGCGCGTGGATCCCGGCAGCACAACGACCGCGAAGGTCAGGCTGGAGGTCGCTGATACCGGTATCGGAATGTCCGCGGAAGCCCGCGAACGGATCTTCGAGCTGTTCACCCAGGCCGACGGCTCCATCACGCGCGAATACGGCGGAACCGGCCTCGGCACGACGATCGCCAAACAGCTCACGGAGCTGCTGGGCGGCGAAATCGGGCTCGAAAGCGAACCCGGTGTCGGCACGACTTTCCGCATCACCTTGCCCTTCTCGATAGCCGATGCGACCACGCAGCCCGAACAGATCGCCCGCGGTGGCCGGGTGTTCGTGCTCAGCCGGGACCGCCTGCTCGCACAGAGCCTGAGCGACTGGGTCCATACCTGGGGCCTGGAATGCCGAGCGCTCGACGATATGGACGAATGCCTGCGCCGGCTGGCGGCCGGAACCAGAGACGTACGCGCGGTATTCGTCGACGAATCGCAGCTCGGCGATGGCGATCGCTTCCTCGACGAGGCCCGCATGCACAGTGAAGGAACAGGCCTGGTGCTACTGCGGCGTACGCCTGCGCACGAGCGGCGCGACGATTTCAGCAGCCGTTTCCCCGCCGAACTCGACCTCCCGACCGAGAAGCCGCTGGTGTTCAACGCGCTGTACGCGGTGCAATCCGAGCTGCCCGCGGATGACCGTGTTATCGAGCTCGCCCGCCACCGCCGGGCCCCCGATCACCGCCAGGCACGCGCGCGCATCCTGGTCGCCGACGATAACGCTACCAATCAGGAAGTCATCCGCCTGATCGTCGAGAGCGCGGGCCATGAAGCCCGGATCGTGAGCGACGGCGAAGAGGCCCTGGACGCGCTCGAAGAGTCGACGTACGACCTGGCGCTGATCGACATGCACATGCCACACCGCAGCGGCATCGACGTGATCAAGACGTGGCGCTTCATGACGACCGCCGGGCCGGTGACACCGATGGTGCTGCTGACGGCCGACACGTCGCACGAGGCCCGGCAGGAAGCCGAGAGCGCCGGTGCGGCTGCCTGCCTGACCAAACCGGTGGGTGCACGCGACCTCACGCAGTTGCTGCGGCGGCTTCTGGACGGAGAGGCCCATACCACACCGCCGCCGGAGTCGAGGCATGAATCGCGGTCACAATCGGTGGAAGCCGCCTCGGGTCACGCCACCGAACTCGTATCGGACCGGACGCTGCAGCAGCTTGCCGGCATGGCGCGCGACCCGTCATTCCTGTCCGATCTGATCGAGAACTTCCTCAAGGACGCCGAGAAACTGATCGAGAACCTCGAGGCGGCGGAGGCGGCGGGCGACCTCGAAGGGATCCACTATCATGCGCACGCGCTGCATGGCAGCTCGGGCAATCTTGGCGTGCGGGCGATGGCCGAGGCCGCGGCGGCGCTGCGCCACGCTGACCAGACCGATCTGCAGACGGGCACCGTACGCTACGAACTCGGCACCCTGCGCGAGCTCCTCGGCCGCACACGGCCCGCTCTGCTGGTGCATGCCAGCGGGCAACTGCGGCGATAGCCCCCGGCAACGCCGTATGGGCGCGGGCACCCGGCATCCGCAAGGCGATCGCGAGCAAGCTCGCTCCTACCACACCCGACAAACCGTCCCGGCAGCGCGTAGGCCGGCTTGCGACCGAAGGGAGCCAGCCGGCCTACGCGAGGTTGTGAGCCGCCGTACCGGGAGCACGCCACACAAGCGGTCATGGCATATCGCAGCCTGTAGGAGCGAGCTTGCTCGCGATCGCCTTGCCGATGCCCGGGAACCTGTTCCTGGCTCGAGGCACGGCCACGATCGGCTACAATGCCGCCCTTTGCGCACGCCGCCCCGCAATCGAGGCCCGCATGCAACCACTCCTGAAACTGAGCCGCGGGATCGACCGATTCTCCGGCTGGATCGGACAGGCCCTGTCCTGGGTCGCGCTGGCGCTGGTCGCGCTGGGCGTGATCAACGTGGTCGGGCGTTACCTCGGCGCACAGCTCGGGATGCAGTTGAGCAGCAATGCCCTGCTGGAGGCCCAGACCCAGGCCTTCGACCTGATGTTCCTGCTGGGGGCCTGCTATCTGCTGCGCCGCGACGGTCATATCCGCATCGATATCATCCACGGCCGGTTGTCGGCCCGCGCGCGGGCCTGGATCGATATCGTCGGCACGATCGTGGTGCTGATCCCTTTCTGCATGCTGCTGATCTGGCTGAGCCTCGGTTACGTTGGCGACGCCTGGTCGCGGCTGGAGATGAGCCCGAATCCGGGCGGATTGCCGCTGTACCCGATCAAGACCGTGATACCGCTCGCCTTCGGCCTTTTGCTGCTCCAGGGCGTCAGTGAACTGATCAAGCGGTTCGCGATCGTCGCCGGTCACGATACCGGCGATTCGACGGCCCGAGGGGGCGACTGATGGACGCCGTCGCCCTGGCCATGTTCCCGGTGCTGCTGTTGCTGCTCCTCACAGGCTACCCGGTCGCCTTCGCACTGGGCGGGACGGCACTGGCGTTCGCTGTTGTGTTCAGCGACCTGCTGCCCACTGCCGGGGTCGCGCTGCCATGGGAGCCGCTGTTCCGCTCCGCACGCCTGAACATCCTGCCGCAGCGGATCTACGGCTCGATCATGGAGAACTACACGCTGGTCGCCGTGCCGTTCTTCATCTTCATGGGCGCGATACTCGAGCGCGCCGGCCTCGCGGAGGAACTGCTGCGCACCATGGGGCGGCTGTTCGGTCGCCTGCGGGGCGGGCTCGCGATCTCGGTCGTCGCCGTCGGGACGCTACTGGCCGCGGCGACCGGGGTGATCGGGGCTTCGGTCGTCGCCATGGCCGTGCTCGCACTGCCCGTGATGCTCAAGTACGGCTACAGCGCACCGCTCGCGGCCGGGACCGTGACCGCCTCCGGTACGCTCGGACAGATCATCCCGCCGAGCATCGTACTCATCATCCTCGGCGACCAGATGGGCGTGAACGTCGGTGACCTGTTCCTGGGCGCCCTGATTCCCGGTCTGCTGCTGAGCGGACTGTACGTGCTCTGGATCACGACCGTCGCCTGGCTGCGCCCGGCCGCCGCGCCGGCACTGCCACTCGACGACCCCGAGTTCAATGTCGAGCGCCTCGGCAAGGCCGTCGCCCTTGGCCTGCTGCCGCCGCTCGCGCTCGTCGTCGCGGTGCTCGGGACGATCTTCTTCGGGATCGCGACGCCCACCGAGGCCGGCGCGATGGGGGCATTCGGCGCGATCCTGCTGGCACTGCTGAAACGCCGGCTGAACCTGGCGACCCTGCGCGAATCGGCCGATACCTCCGTGCGCATGACGGCGATGGTATTTACCATCCTGGTGGGCGCGACCGCATTCGCTACGGTGTTCAGCGCGATGGGCGGGACGTGGCTGATCGAGGATCTGCTCACCGGCCTGCCGGGCGGTGCGATCGGTTTCCTCGTGTTCGTAATGCTGGCGGTGTTCCTGCTCGGCTTCTTCCTGGACTTCATCGAGATCACGTTCATCGTGGTGCCGCTGATTACGCCCGTGGCGATATCGATGGGATTCGATCCGCTGTGGCTCGGCATCCTGATCGCGATGAATCTGCAGGCCTCGTTCCTGACGCCGCCATTCGGATTCGCCCTGTTCTACCTGCGCGGGGCGGCAACGGATACGGTGCGCACGAGCGATATCTATCGCGGCGTCATCCCGTTCATCGGTATTCAGCTCATCGCACTGCTGATCGTGGCGCTGTTCCCGGGGCTGGTGACGTGGCTGCCGTCCGTGGCGGCGAACTGATTGCAGCGGTGAGCGATGTCCGGGGAAGTCTGCTGACCCGAACCCTCGTACAGGGCGTTTCGCCAGCCGGGCTAGTGATGGTTCTTCGCATTCGAGCGGAGAGCGCAACGGGATACCATCGCGAGCAAGCTCGCTCCTACAGGTCAATCCGTACCGCGTGGGCACGATTCGTGCGGGAGCGAGGTTGCTCGCGATCAACGCAGGTTCATGCGTACGGTTCAGGCGTCGCGTTCGAGGAAGCGGCGGTAGAGGTAGGTGTTCTGGCCGTTCCAGCCCTGTACGCGCCGGCGGAAGGCATCCCATTCTTTGTAGATTCGCGCGTAGTCCTCGTTCTCCATATCCTCTTCATGCACCTCGCGCGCGCCCTCTTCCAGTGCGGCGAGCACTTCTTCGGAGAAGGTGCGCACTTCCACGCCGCTTTCGCGCAGTTCCTCCAGCGCGACGGGATTACGCGCAAGGTAGCGCCCGGCCATCCAGGTGTTCGCCTCGTAACAGCAGGCCTGAATCTGGTGTCGGATATCCTTCGGGAAGTCGTTGAAGATCGCGCTGTTGAAGTAGAAGGCGACCATGGCACTGGGCTCGGCCCAGCTCGGCAGGTAGTAATACTTCGCCACGTCCTGCATGCCGAGGGTCTGGTCGTCGTACGGCCCGACCCACTCGGCGGCGTCGAGCGTGCCGCGATCCATGGCGGTAAAGACCTCGCCGCCCGGGAGCTGCTGGATATTGACGCCGGCCTTCGCCATCGCGCGACCGCCGTGGCCCGGGAAACGCATGCGCAGACCGCGCAGATCGTCGGGTGAGTTGATCTCTTCGTTGAACCAGCCACCTGTCTGGGCAGAGGTGTTGCCGCCGGGGAACGGGACGACGTTATCGCGCTCGCTGAGTTCGTTCCAGAGTTCCTGGCCGCCTCCGGCGGTCATCCAGGCATTCTGCTCGTCCATCGTCAAACCGAACGGCAACGCGGTGAAGAACCCGTGCGCCGGCGTCTTGCCGATGAAGTAATAGGGCGCCGTGTGGCAGCAACTGAAAGCGCCGTTCGATACCGCATCGTAGACCTCGAACGGACCGATCTCGGCACCACCCGGATGGGTCCGCACCCGCACGTCACCATCGGTCATCTCCTCGATGCGCCGTGCGAAGTACCCGGCCGTGCCGTAGAGGTTATCCAGCGCCGAGGGCCACGATGTGACCATCTCGAGCCGGAACCGGCGGTTGTTCGCGATGACGTTCGGCGAGAACGCGGTGCTGGCGGCCGCCGCACCCCCCAGTCCGACCCCCTTGATGAATTTCCGGCGCTGCATGGCTGCTCTCCCTCGTCAGTTTGCGGTTGCGGGCGACCCACCCGGATCCCGCGAGGCTACGGCGCGCGTCGGCGTGCGGCAAGCGACGGTGCAGGAAGGCAGCCGAGGCGCGCCGAGAGACTGAGGGCCCGGGGATCAGGAAGGGGAACCGCCAGGATCAAGCGGGACCGCTCATCCACCGGCATACCGGCACCCTGTCCATGGCTCACGTCGCGTACCAGAGCACGGCGAAGTAGTGGCAGACGGTGCCACCGACCACGAACGCGTGCCAGACCATGTGACCATACGGAATACGGTAGTCGGTGACGAAAAAGACCACGCCCAGGGAGTATGAGAAACCACCGGCCAGCAGCCATGCCATGCCGGTGGGTGGCACCGCGGCGATCAATGGCCCCATCGCGAACACGATCAGCCAGCCCATCACCGCGTACAGGCCAGTCGAGACCAGGGGATGGGCGATTTTGCCGAATGCCTTCAGGGCGATGCCCACGATCGCGATCGCCCATACCAACGTGAACAGCGCAGCCCCGACGGAATCGCGCAACACCCCCAGGGTGAAAGGGGTGTAGGTGCCGGCGATGAGCACAAAGATCGCGGAGTGGTCCAGGATGCAGAACAGACGTTTCGCGCGCCCCACCGGCAACGCGTGATACACGCTGGAAGCCGAGTACATCAGAATCATCGCGGCGCAGAAAATGCTCACGCCCAGGATGGCACCCCCATCGCCGTAGCGGGCCACCTCGAGAATCAGGAAGGGCGTGCCGATGATCGCGACCACCAGTCCAAGCGCATGACTGATGCTGTTCGCGATCTCTTCACCGAGCGTCTGTGCGCGTGCCGATGGCAGCCGTGCGGTACTCATCGACAGACGACCGTCTTCGGTAGATCGGGCGCAGGCGATACATCCATCATCGATTCCCTCCAGGGCGCGGCGGGATCGCTGGCGCTCAGAAACTGACCGTTGTCCCCGCCACTATGGAGTAGTCGTCTTCCTGGTCGTCGTCAACGAGGGGGAAGGCCACCGTCAGATAGCTCACGGACCCGAACGAACTGCGCAGGCTGCCCAGTCGCAGGCCCAGCCCGACATCCGCGAGGGGTTTATCCCAGCGGCCATCGAGTTCGCGGATATTGCCCGCCTCGAGATACGCGGTATAACCCACCTGGATCGTGTCGAACAGTACGGTGTCGCTCACGTAGCGGTCCTCCAGGTGGAGCAGCCAACGGCGATCGCCGACCCGGAACCGGTCCGGATACGCAAGCATCCCTTCGAAACCGCCCAGATAGAGCTCATCTTCGGGGTCGGCGTTATCCCGTGCGTCATACTCGCCGTGGACGACGATCGTATTGTGTTCGCTGGTGCGGTGGTAGTAGTCCGCGGCGATCGAGCGATACCAGGCCTCCTCGCCGCTGTCATCGCGGTAGCGGCCGGAAAGGTCCAGTCGTGTCAATAACAGATTGCGCGAGCCGACGGGCAGACCGTGATCGATGTCGATATCGAAGAACCACGGGTTATCGCTGCTCGCCCCATCCACGTAGCGCCCCCCCGTCACGCGGCTGCGCAAACCAAGCCCGAAGTCTTCGTTCTTGCCGATGCTGCGCAGATTCCGGAAGGTACGGAAGCGGGTGCTGAACCGCTCCAGCGACAGATACGGCCCCTGCAATCGCCGGTCGATGAGTTCGGGCGGCGGCCGCAATCCGGGCGTCTGCTCCTGCAGTGCACCATATTCCGCATAATCGCGCTGCCAGCCGAGACCGACCCGCCAGCCGCCCCGGCTCCCGAGCGAGACCAGTCGGCGGAGTTCGATATTGGCCTCCTGGATTTCCGTCTCGGTTTCGAAAGCGGTCCTGCCCGCGACCTCGAAACCGAGCTCGCTGTCCGAATCGTCGATCCCCGCCCTGAAACCCCATAACTGGTCGACGCGACGGAACGGATAGCCGATCGACACGGCATCGCCGCGACCATCGGAGAGTTCGCTGTGGCTGAGACCGAGCGTCCACGGCGTCCCGAACAGTGACGGATCCTCGTAACCGAACTCGAGCGTCGTGCGCTCGCTGTCGTCGCTCCAGTCCAGCAGCACACCCTTGCCGGTCCCGAAGAAGTTTTCGTCCTGGAATCCGACCGAGCTCTCCGATTCGCCGCCCGCGGACCCGAACCCCACGTCGAGCTGCAGCGTCCAGGCGTCCCGCACGCGCACCTCGGCCGCGACCCGGTCGCCATCACAGCCCTCCGGAAGGATGCGGGCGTCGGTGAAGAACGGCTGCCTGCGCAGGATGCGTTCGGCCTCGTAGATCCGTTCCGCCGTCACCGGCTCGCCGGGTTCGACCGTGAGCAGGTCGCGCACGGCATCCCGGTCGGTTCTCACATGCAGGGAATTGGCCACGCTCTGGAACCAGGCGAGATCCGAGCCCACGTACACGTCCCTCACCTCGATACGCAGCTCACCAAGGCGGTAGCCCTCGGCCTCGAGGCGTTGCCACTCGCGCTGCCCGGGCCAGTCTTCCCTGCCCGTGTCGTCCGCTACCGGACAGGCGTCGACGGCCCCGGGCTCCGGGCTCTGGGCAAGGGCCATCGCGGGTAACACCGCCAGAACACCGGCCAGTACCGGCATCATCATGCAGCGAGCCCGACGGATCTTGTTGCGTCGAGGGTTCAGCAATCGCTCCGGAGACCGGCGAATGGAATATGCATGATTCTACGGAATCGACCGCCGGATGGGCACGCCACCCTATGCTCCCGTCACGCCGCAGCCCCCTTCTCTGCCAGCGCCCGCAATGCGATCCTGTACAGGAGCCGCTCGCCGGACCGACCGGATCCGCCTGGTGGGCCATCGATTCAATCCCCGGGGATTCGCAAATGGAAGCCGAGCTGCTCGAGATCCGCCAGCACATGGGGCGTTTCACGCCATTCGACCGGATCTCGGACGATCTGCTCGACTCGGTCGTCGAGCACATCGAGGTGGCCTACTATCGCGCCGGCAGCGACATCATCGAACTGGACCAGCCGGTTCATCACCTCGGTTACGTACGCAGCGGCGCAGTCGAGATCTACAGCCGCAGCGGCAGCCTGTACGACCGCCTGGGTGAGGGCGGAATTTTCGGGCATTTCAGCCTTGCCCGCGGGCAACGGGTCCGGTTCTCCGCCAAGGCGCTCGAAGACAGCCTGATCTACTTCATACCGCAGGCCCAGTTCAAGGCGCTGTGCGAAGCCGACAGCTATTTCGCCGATTTCGTCGACCTCGGAAGGCCCCGGCTCGAAGCGGCGGTCGAGGCGCAGCGCAAGAACAACGAGATGATGGTCACGCGGATCCGGAAACTGGTCACGCAGCCGCCGCTGCGGGTCGAGAGCACCGCGTCGATCCAGGAGACCGCCCGGCTCATCACCGAGGCCCAGGCGAGCGCGGCGCTGGTCGTCGATCGCAGCGCCGTGGATTCGCGCTTCACCTATATCGACCCCGAGGGTGAGCCCTGGCGGGTACTCGGGATTATCACCGACAGCGATTTCCGCAAGCGGGTCGTTGCCAGGGGACTCCCGCCGGAGACCCCGGTCGGCGAGATCGCGGGTGACCGTTTCGTCTCGATCCAGTCGGATGAATCGGTCCAGGAAGCGATGCTGTGCATGCTCCGCAACGGCGTGCACCACCTGCCCGTCATGCATCGTCGTCAGCCACTCGGGATCGTGCACCTGTCCAGCATCATCCGGTACGAGACCAAGAGCAGCGTCTACCTGGTCGACAATATCTACTCGCAGACCGAGGTCGCCGGGCTTGCGGCCCTCATGCCCGAGGTGCGGAGCACGCTCGTGCGTATGGTCGAGGACAACGCCGACTCCCGCATGATCGGCAGCGCGCTCTCGACCATCGGGCGGAGCGTCACCCGGCGGCTGCTCGAACTGGCCGAGCAGGAACTCGGACCACCGCCGGTGCCCTACTGTTTCATGATCATGGGCTCGATGGCCCGCGACGAACAGAGCCTGGTCAGCGATCAGGACAACGCCCTGGTACTCGGCGATGACTTCAACCGCAGCGAGCACGATGCGTACTTCCTTGCTCTGGCCCAATACGTCAGCGATGGTCTCGACGCCTGCGGCTACCCCTATTGCAAGGGCGACATCATGGCCACCAATCCGCGCTGGCGGCAGCCAGTGTCGGCATGGAAGGCCTACTTCCGCAGCTGGATCGACAAACCGACCCCGGAGGCGCTGCTGCACAGCTCCGTGTTCTTCGACCTGGACAGCGTCTACGGCGATAACCGCCTGGTGGAGACGCTGCAGGACCTGATCGCGGAGAAGGCGCCGAAGAATGAGCTCTTCCTGGCCGCGATGGGGCGCAACGCGCTCGGCCGGACGCCGCCACTGGGTTTCTTCCGGAACTTCGTGATGGAGAAGGACGGCCAGCAAAACAACACGATCGATCTCAAGCGCCGCGGTCTCGCGCCGATGACCGACCTGATCCGTATCCATGCATTGGCCTGCGGCTCGCGCGCACAGAACTCCTTCGCCCGCCTGGATGATATCGGCCAGAGCCAGCTGCTCGGCCCCGGTGTCGAGGGCAAACTGCGGGCCGCGATGGAGTTCCTGGCGATCACCCGGTTGCGCCACCAGGTGATCGACATCGAGCAGGGCCGCGCCCCCGACAACCGCGTGGAGCCCGACAACGTCCCGGATTCGGAACGCTACAACCTCCGGGATGCCTTCCAGGTGCTCAGTAACGCACAGAAATTCCTCAGGTTCCGCTACCCGCTCCCGGCCCGGACGGAATAAGGCATGCGTCTGGGCTCCCGCCGGGTCGACAAGTATGAGCAGTGGCAGCGCTACATGGCCGAACGCGCCGGGAGCGCCGAATCACCGGCACTGAGGCGGTTCTATGACGCCGCACCGCCCCCCGCCGACAGCGCCATCGCCGACGCGCCGCTGTTGGCGCTCGATATCGAGACCACCGGCCTTGACCCGCGGCGCGACGCGATCGTCAGTATCGGTCTGGTGCCGTTCAGCACCCGACGCATCCACCTCGCCCAGCGCCGTTACTGGATTATCCACCCGCAGTGCCCGCTCAACAGCCGCTCGGTCACCCTGCACCACATCACCCATACCGACATCGAACAGGCGCCGCGTTTCAGTGCGATCCTGCCGGAACTGCTGGATGCGATGGCCGGTCATTTGCCGGTCGTCCACTACCGTGCGATCGAACGCTCGTTCCTGGACCGGGCCGTGAGGGACGCGGTCGGGGAGCCTTTCGCGTTCCCGACGATCGACACCATGGAAGTCGAGGCACGGCGCTGCCGCTCCAGTCTCTGGTCGCGCTGGAGGCGGTGGCTTGGCGCCCCCCCTGACTCCATTCGCCTCCACGACAGCCGTGCCCGTTACCACCTGCCGTACTATCAGGCCCATCACGCACTCGTGGATGCCCTCGCCACGGCCGAACTCCTGCAGGCGCAGATCGCGACGCATTTCGGGGCGGAGACGCCGGTGTACCGGCTGTGCCAGTGACCACATGCGGCCCGATCGAGCGCGGCCAGAGACGAGGGCGAACCGATCTCGGCGCGAACACCCGCGAATTTCGGGTAAACCCGCGGAGTGGACAGGCGCGACCGGAATCTCCATGCTACGGACGGCCCGCATACAGGGCGCGCGGCTCAATAATGCCCGCAGTAATCGACAAGGGGATGAATATGTTCAAAAAAATCATGGTTCCGGTCGATCTCGCGCACAAGGACGCGATCGAACCGGCTGTGACGGCGGCATCCGACCTTGCGCGCCATTACGGTGCGGAGGTCTGCTACGTCGGTGTGACCGCCACCACGCCGGGCTCCGTGGCACGTACCCCGGAGGAATATCAGCAGAAACTCGATGCCTTTGCCCAACAGCAGAGCCAACAGCACCATGGGCAGGCGGTATCCGCACGCGCGATCACGTCACCGGACCCGGTGGTCGATCTCAATGATGTGCTGGTCAAGGCGATCAAAGACACGGGGGCTGACCTGGTCGTGATGGCCACCCACCTGCCACGCCATCTCGACGCGGTGCTGCCCGCACACGGCGGCGAGGTTGCGACCCACACCGATGCATCGGTATTCCTCATACGGCCGTCCGAAGGCAAGCGCTGAAGGCGGGCGATCCGACAGGAAAACACAAATGCAGTGCAGCCAATGGGACCTAAACCATGACTGAGCAATCCAATAACGGAAACACTCCGGGCTCGAGCGAGGAGAAGGTTGGCGTACCCGCTCCCGAGGGCCCGGCGAACCTGATCGATACGGATTACGTGATCGGTCAGGACAACATTGCCACCCGCAAATACGGGGTCGACCTTGACCTGCACGGCAAGGTCTTCGGCATCTCCTCGCTCGTCATCGTACTGTTCGTGCTGATCACGCTCGCCCTTCCGGAGACGGTCGAGCCGATGTTCAACGGCATCCGTACGTACATGACCGACAAGTTCGCGTGGTTCTTCCTGTTCTCCGCGAACATCTTCGTCGTCCTCGCCCTGGTCCTGATCTTCACGCCCCTGGCGCGCGTGCGGCTCGGGGGGCAGCACGCAAGGCCGGACTTCAGCACCACCGGCTGGTTCGCCATGCTTTTCGCCGCCGGCATGGGCATCGGCCTGATGTTCTACGGCGTGTCGGAGCCGCTGACCCATTACAGCACGTCCATGGGCGGTACCTCGATGGAGGACGGCGTACGTACCGACTGGGCACCACTCGGCGCGGCCGAGGGCGATCAGGCGGCGGCGCAGCGACTCGGCTTTGCCGCGACGATCTACCACTGGGGTCTGCACCCGTGGGCGATCTATGCGATCGTCGCACTGGCACTGGCCCTGTTCTCGTTCAACAAGGGCCTGCCGCTGACCATGCGGTCGATCTTCTACCCGATCCTGGGGGAGAACGTCTGGCGCTGGCCGGGCGACGTGATCGACATCCTGGCGGTGTTCGCGACTCTGTTTGGCCTGGTCACCTCGCTGGGGATCGGTGCCAATCAGGCGAGTGCGGGGCTTGACTTCCTGTTCGGGATACCATCGACCGACGTCACCATGGTGTTGCTGATCATCGGCATCACGCTCGTGGCACTCGCGTCCGTGTTGCTGGGTGTCGACAAGGGTGTGCAGCGCCTGTCACAGCTCAACATGGGCCTCGCGGGCCTGCTGCTGCTGTTCGTCATCATTGTCGGGCCGACGATGCTGATCTTCACGGGCTTCTTCAAGAACCTGTGGAGCTATGCCGCCGAGCTGCCGGAGTTCATGAACCCCTTCGGCCGTGAAGATACCAACTTCATGGGTGGCTGGACCGCGTTCTACTGGGCCTGGTGGATCTCCTGGTCGCCGTTTGTCGGCATGTTCATCGCGCGTGTCAGCCGCGGCCGTACGGTGCGCGAGTTCCTGATCGCGGTGCTGCTCGTGCCGACCATCATTTCGGTTCTGTGGATGACCGCGCTTGGCGGCACCGCGATCGATCAGGTGGTGAACAAGGGCATCACCAGCGTCCAGGACGCGGCCCTTGAGCTGCAGCTGTTCGAGATGCTGTCGCAGTTGCCGCTGACCATGATTACCTCGTTCGTGGGCATCGTGCTGGTAATCGTGTTCTTCATCACCTCCTCCGACTCGGGCTCGCTCGTGATCGACTCGATCACCTCCGGTGGCAAGGTGGATGCGCCTACCTCCCAGCGCATTTTCTGGGTGCTGATCGAGGGCGCATTGGCGATCGCCCTGCTCCTCGGTGGCGGTCTGGCCGCGCTGCAGGCCATGGCGATCTCCACGGGCCTGCCGTTCACGATCGTGCTCCTGTTCGGATGCTATGCCATCATCCGGGGGCT
>Ga0207714_1000657_pt1 | contig 23304 bp, 20 predicted proteins | sample PonA232FremontCA_2_FD_187270 | JGI IMG/M metagenome (GOLD analysis project Ga0207714, IMG submission 187270) | Marine sediment microbial community from Fremont, CA, USA - Pond A23 Sediment 2 (SPAdes) | ecosystem: Environmental > Aquatic > Marine > Unclassified | place: USA: Fremont, California...
TATATTGAAGGAACTTATTTAGGAATTTTCAGAAGTAGAGATTTATATTAAAATGATCATCAATAACTGCTGAGTAGGAAGTATTCAGTAGTTAGTAGAAGACGCTTTATATGAATAATTTAAAAGAGACATTTCCAGAACTAGGGGCAAATATAAGTAGGACATCATTTACTAATGAATAAGTAGTAGTAGGAGCAGTAGCAACGATATGAAAAACCTGACAGTGCCTTCAAGGCCTGTCAGCGTCTGAACAGAGAAAGTGAGAAATTAAGTAGCAGGCAACAGAGAAAATATGACCTCATTTCTTATCACTTTTGCATTTTTAAAGGTTTTGCTTTACTCTCTTTTACTATTAACTTCCTGTATTTCAATGCTCTGATTTCTTATGAATGTGCCTGAAAATCGAAGTTACGGAATTATTGAGGCACTTTTCTGAGTTGTCAACATGTTGAAATTCAGTGCATTATTATTAAAGCCAAACAGGTTTATACCAGGAAAAACGGGAAAATGAGGAAAAATCAGGGTAACTCTTGAAAGTTAAAACCAGATTTTATACGTTCATATTTTATCTTATTAGTTTGAAAGAAGGAGTATGAATTCTATAGCCTTTAACTGCTGATTGATCGCTAACTACTATCTACTTTTTTAGCTAAAAAGATGTTTTTCCAAATTTTTCCTCTACTTCTGAGAGTACCTATTGACATATAAAAGGAACTGACAAAACTTTAGGTTATTCCAATACGATTTACGGAGGGCAATTTGTTTATCCTTTATGTGCTGATATTCACTGCCTACTAAAGTGCTGCTTACTCATTACTTAAGTGCTGCTCATTATAAGGTTTGCTTTTACTTCTGAAATTGCCTAATCAACTCAATCAACTTATATACTAGAGAGAATGTGCCGGTATACAAAAAGGCCAGGTAGAATTTTCTACCTGGCCTTTATCAATTTACTAGAAATGGAGGGTTGTTTCGTTAAAAGCCTTAACGTGTTAGTTTTTTATATTTGATACGTTTAGGGATGATTTCCCCACCTAAACGTTTTCTTAGATTTTCTTCATATTCACTGTAAGACCCCTCAAAGAAATAAGTCGAGGAGTTCCCTTCAAAAGCCAGTATATGCGTACAAATTCTATCTAAAAACCAACGGTCGTGAGATACAACGACAGCACACCCTGCAAAATTGTTAATACCTTCTTCCAATGCACGCAGCGTATTTACGTCAATGTCGTTGGTAGGTTCATCAAGGAGAAGAACATTTGCTTCAGTTTTTAGTGTCATTGCCAGGTGTAGGCGATTTCTTTCACCGCCGGAAAGTACACCCACCTTTTTTTGCTGCTCGGCACCGCTAAAGTTGAATCTGCTTACATAAGCTCTTGCGTTTATTGATGTATTGCCAAATTCAATAACATCATTTCCGCCGCTGATTACTTCGTATACTGTTTTTTCGGGATCAATATCGGCATGGGCTTGATCTACATAACCGAGTTTCACTGTGTCTCCAACTTTAAATTCTCCTGCATCAGGCTGTTCTTCACCCATAATCATCCGGAAGAGCGTAGTTTTTCCGGCACCATTTGGGCCGATAACCCCGACAATTCCTGCCTGTGGAAGATTAAAATTTAGGTTTTCAAACAGTAGTTTATCGTCATAACCCTTTGCAACATCGTCGGCTTCGATAACTTCTTTCCCCAATCGCGGGCCATTTGGAATAGGTATTTCAACTCTGGCTTCTTTTTCTTTAACATCTTCAGCCATCATCGACTCGTAGTTGTTAAGTCTGGCTTTGCCTTTACTTTGCCTGCCTTTCGGACCTTTCTTTGCCCACTCAAGTTCGCGCTGTAAAGCTTTCTGACGCTTTGATTCCTGTTTTTCTTCCTCCTTAAGCCGATTAAGTTTTTGATCGAGCCATTGAGAATAGTTTCCCTGAAAAGGAATCCCTTCACCACGGTCGAGTTCAAGAATCCAGCCTGCTACATTGTCCAGAAAATATCTGTCGTGAGTTACTGCGATAACTGTACCCTTATATTGCTGAAGATGTTGTTCCAGCCAGTGGACAGATTCCGCATCAAGATGGTTGGTAGGTTCGTCCAGAAGGAGAATATCCGGTTCCTGCAGAAGCAAACGACAAAGAGCTACCCTTCTTCTCTCTCCCCCCGAGAGCACATTTATCGGGGTATCGCCAGCGGGAGTTCTCAGGGCATCCATAGCCAATTCCAGTTTAGAGTCCAGGTCCCATGCATCCTGCTGGTCGATTTTTTCCTGTACCTGACTCTGTTTTTCGATCAATTTATTCATTTTGTCCGGATCATTCATTATCTCTTCGTCCATGAACTTATTGTTGATCTCTTCATATTCTTTCAGAAGGTTTGCCGTTTCCTGCACTCCTTCTCTTACAGTTTCCATTACTGTCTTGTTCTCGTCGAGTTTGGGTTCCTGAGGTAAGTAACCCACAGAGTAGCCGGGAGAGAAAGCCACCTCTCCATCATATTCCTCGTCTAACCCTGCAATTATTCTTAATACCGTAGATTTTCCGGCTCCGTTTAGTCCCAGAATGCCAATTTTGGCACCATAGAAAAAGGAAAGGTAAATATCTTTGAGTATTTGTTTGCCTTGGGGTGTTTGTTTGTTCACATTCACCATCGAAAAAATTACTTTCTTGTCATCTGCCATAGCACAATTCTCCGTTAATATTACTTGTTGATATATATTACAAATTTGGTATGCGAAATTAATAAAATTGAAATGGATGAGCGTTAATGCATTCAAATAAACCATGAATTTTTGAAAAATACCTCTTGCAGTTTCTAAAGAATAAAAAAACAATGGGGAGTAATACAAAACAATAAATATTTTTTTTTTACGGGAAAATATTTACATTTGTATTTTCGAATCTAAACAGCACAAATCTATCAAAATATCGAAACCCTAATCAAAAGACTGGGGCGAAATATGTTTTATTTGCAGGCATGCAAGAGGTTCTGTGCTTTTTAAATCTGAAAATTCATATAAAGTAAATTATATCACTGAAAATTATTTTTTTAACTAGTGCCTTTAAGAAAACGCCTCCTAAACTGAAATAAACCTGCTTACGTAATATTTTGTCAAAACGTAATTAATTGTTATTGAGCGGGATAGCCACCCTTTAGGGAAGTTTTAAGGGCAGCGGGCCAGCCAAGAGAGTGTTGTCTTAGAACCACTAACTAAACCTTATCTTAAATGAAACGATCAATTATTTTAATTTTTATTCTCGGTATTGCGAGTACCGCATTCTCACAAGACTTAAAAGACATGGTAACTTTTAATTATAGCATTGTAGTAACGAAGAGTATCCAGGACGTCACTAAAATGGAAAATGAGCACGATAAGAAAGAAAAGAAAAGTAGAAAAGAGCGTAAAGAAGAATTAAAGAACATGAGTCTGGGTGATATGTTATCCACAGATGAACCTGAAAAAACATATTATGTGGATTATTCAGGTAAAAAAACGGAATACAAAGTAGGGAGTAAATTAGTTGCCAGCCTGATCGATACACTTTATCAAATGACGAGTCAGAGATTTGAGGATTCCTTGAATATTCATTTGCTTCCGCTTAATGAGTTACAGGATGATATTAGATACGATGCAACTTATCCTTCTTGTCCAGCGATAAATTCAAAACGAAAAGCAATTAGAAAAGCGGGAAGTTATGACAGGTATTGTAAAATTTATATTAATTTTAATACAGGCTCTTCTGTAGGTGTAAGAGGATTGACTGTTGGGGAAAAATTCCCTAATGTCTGGATTAAAATTAACGTTTATGATGAAAACAAGAATAAACTCAAGAAGATCAGTGTTAAGAAAGACTTTAACAAAGACTTGGGTGTAAGTACAGTTAAACATCAATGGACGCAGCGAAAAGAGTACGATCTTGAGACAATGCGCAGAAATTTAAGTGGTTTGTATTCGATTACTCTTGAGGATGTAGTGAAGGAATATATCGCCAATTAATAGCTAAGAAAACAATAAAAAAAGGCTGCTCTTTAATTGGCAGCCTTTTTTATGTTTGTATGCTAATCAGAATAATTCAGGCTAATTCTACTTAACGGTTAGTATTATATTTTGGTTATGCACATTTAGAAGTGATTAATGTACTGGAATACAGTAAATTAAAAAAATATAATGCGAAACCCCGGAAAAAGCAGAAATGATTTAAAAACAGGATCAATTTTAGATAGTACCCCTAAGAAAACGACTTTTATTCTTTAATAAAACTATTTATATTTCAATTTCATTAAGTATAAAAAATTGATTATAAGTTTTTTATTTTATTTAAGCTACCGGCACTTTTTAAGGGCAGCGAGCAAGCCTAGAGGTTGTTTTCTTAGAACCACTATATATTCAGTTCGGTTAGGAATTATGCACATACTGACAACTTATTAAATATGGAATCAGCTGATAAAATATTTGTACCATATTAAGCAAGAAATAAGAGGAATGGCAATTCGTCACAAACGCTCGTCAGCACAGTTATATGTAAAGGTATTATTTTTTTAAATTATGTTCAACCGGCAATTCATTTGTCAAATGATTAACTGTCTGTGCTACTATTCTTTTCAATATGAAAAGGTAACTTGTGTTTTTAAAAATTATGTATATTTTAGTGTTACATAAATTGAGGCTAATTTTTGATTGTTTTTTTACTGCTGGTTCAATTTTTCCGGGAAAGAATCTAAAATGTTTAATATAATTATTTTACTAACCTAAATTTTAATGTTATGACACGCTATTTAAAAATTTTGTTTTTATTCGGATTTCTCAGTATCCTAAGCCTTCAGGGATTTTCCCAATGGAGTGTATCGTATTACTCCTCATCACTTTCAAAAGTTGGGGCAGGCTATGATTTTTCTGAACGATTTCATGGTGAATTAAGGCTTTATAGCAACACAGCAGTTGAAGACATAACACCGGAATTTATTCTGGGTTATAATTTTATACATAAAGAGAATCATAAAATTTATCTTGGTGCAGGAGGTAATGTCAATTATTTCACCGGTTTTGTTTTACCGGTTGGTGTTCGGTTTACTCCATTAGAAACCTTTGATAGGTTTTCGTTACATGTTGAAGTTCAACCTACTTTTGATTTTGAAGGGGATGTAATTATTCAGAGTGCTTGGGGGATTAGGTATAGATTTGGGAAATGACAAGGAATGTCACGCGTTGTAAAGGCGTACCAGTAAAGGCAGCATTGATAACGCCCGCTAGAAATGCTGCCTTTGCTGTGTTACTATTGTTTCTCTTCGAAGCCTATTGTTCTGGTTTTCAAAAAGAAAATCATGGTTGTGGCCGAAACTACGAGGAAAGTTATCCCGGCAAGTTTCAATGCACTCGTTAGAGTAAAACTATCCGTATACCAGCCAAGGAAGGGACCAATGCCTGCAAAAAGAATGCGTATCACAAAATTTCTTACGGAAAGTACTGTTGCCCGAATATTCGATTCTGTCAGGCGATTGATGTAATCTTTTAATATAGGTGTGGCGAAACCCCTTACCAGATAAAAAATAAATAGGACTGAAATACCCCAAAGTGCATTTATATTTCCTAAAACAATATATAGAGCTGGTATTACAGCTGTTATTAGCAACAATGATCGGTATTGGCCAAATTTATGCTCCATTTTATGAGCATAATAGGATGTTATAGCTACCGATAGATTCAGTAATGCCCAGAACACTCCGAACATAGTAAGCGGAAGTTCTACCATTTTAAAGTAAGGCTGGACAAACCATGCCATGGTAAGCGTAGTTGTTCCGATGATAGCCGAAAAGTAGATTGTCCATTTGAGATGCCCGGATTTAAAAAGTGAATATTTCACAATACCTATGACATCAATAAAACGCATTCTGGACATTTTTTGATACCTTACGGGTTCGATCAATAGAATTGTGGCCGGAATACCAATAAAGGCCACGGCAGTTTGACCATAGAAGGGCGTTCGCAGGCTGATTTCTGCCAATAAACCGCCCAGTATTCCCGCTACAGCTTCGGCAACATTTCCAATGGATACCATTTTTCCTTCAAACCTCAGGTATTGATCTTTTTTTCCGAATGCTTTTAAGGAATCATATAACATGGCTGAATCTGCCCCTGAAATCAAACTTTGCCCAAACCCCAAAACTAATTCAGCCGCCAAAAACGACCAGAAACCAAAAGAAAAATCATAAATTACAAAACCAAGAAAACCAAGAATAGTTCCGATGATCAAGGTTCTTTTTCTTCCGAGGATATCCGCTAAATAACCGGAAGGAATTTCCATAACAACTATGGCCACTGAATAAACAGCCTTCAGGGTGAAGATATCCTGCATGGAAAGCCCATTTTCCTGATAAAACAAGACAATAATGGGCATGAATAGCATGAACCATTTGGCAATCTTTATCAGGTAAAGCTTTATTATGTTTGATTTCAGCCGTTGTTCCATATTGGATTAAATTCCCGCAAATGTAAAGCAACCAGAATAAAATAAAAAATCATTCTTAGAGTAAAAGTGCCTATGGGAAGTTTTGCTCAAATACGTTTTTCCATTATGAACTATTCGCTAAAAATTTTAAATTTGTTGAATACAGTTACAAACTTTAAAAACGATTTATTATGGGACTGACCTTAGTTGAAAAAATCCTGGCAAATCATTCAGAGTATGATAAAGTAAAACCAGGAGATATTATTGATATAACGATAGATGTTCGCGTCTCACGTGATTTTGCAGGAGCTAATGTAGTGCAGAATATGCGCGAAAATAACCTTTCTATTGATGATCCAACAAAAACGTTTTTCACCTTTGATGTGAATCCTACAGGCTCAGACCAGAAACACGCGAAAAATCAGCAGATTTGCCGTGAATATGCTCGCGAACATGGGTTAAAAATCTATGATATTGATAAAGGTATCGGAACACATATATTAATACATGAAGGGTTGGTTTACAGTGGAACTACAGCCGTGACGACAGATTCTCATGCAAATATTCTGGGAGCAGTAGGAGCTTTTGGACAGGGTATGGGCGATAAGGACATTGCCGCTGCATGGCATAAAGGTTCGGTTTGGTTCAAAGTACCAAAATCTGTTAAATTGAATTTCAAGGGAGAACGCCCAAAAGGAGTTACGGCTAAAGATATTGTTCTCAATATGCTTGACCGTTTTGGAGCAAGTACTTTATTAGGCTGTTCCGTGGAGCTTTATGGTGAAGCCATTGATGAATTAACGCTGGATGAACGAATTACTATAGCTTCAATGGGTACCGAGATGGGGGCTATTATTCTGCTTTTTACTCCAAATGAAGAAATATTAAAATATTCGGAAAGCCGTGCAGGGAAAAAAATAGATCCTGTAAAAGCTGACAAGGATGCAGAATATGACCAGGTAATAGACCTGGATATGACAAAATTTACACCTCGCGTTTCAAGACCGGGTAAGCCTCATGATACTGTCGACATTGAGGAAGTAAAAAAATCAAAAATTGATTCCGGTTTTATCGGTAGTTGCACCAATGGTCGGATTGAAGATATGCGTGCTGCCGCTGAAGTGTTAAATGGTAACCAGGTGGCTCCGGATGTGGTATTAAAAATTGTACCGGCTACGAATGAAGTATGGATGCAGTGCCTTGAAGAAGGTATCATTCAGATATTTAAAAATGCCGGAGCTTTGGTTTCGAATGCTGGTTGTGCAGGATGCGCCGCTGGCCAGGTAGGACAAAACGGTCCGGGTGAGGTAACTATCAGCACAGGAAACAGAAACTTTCCCGGGAAACAAGGTAAAGGCGAGGTTTATTTGTCATCGCCGGAAGTTGTTGCTGCCTCTGCTATTGCCGGTTATATTACTACACCGGATGATATACCGGAAGAACCTGCAACTCAATCTTTCAAAGAGAAAGCAGAGAAGACGCAAAAAGCAAAGAAAGAAAAGAAAGTAACTCATGACAAACCAACTGAAATAGAAGGCCGTGTATGGATTATCGATCGCGATAACATTGATACGGATATGATCTATCATAACCGGTATCTCTACGAAACAGATATTAATAAAATGGGACAGTATACCTTTGATAACCTTGAAGGGTATGAAGATTTTGCTGACAAAGCTCAGAAAGGTGATATCGTAATTGCCGGACAGAATTTTGGCAGCGGTAGTTCAAGACAACATGCCGTAGATTGTTTTAAATCGCTTGGCGTGCAGGCTGTTTTAGCACAATCGTTTGGTGCTATTTATGAACGAAATGCGATCAATTCAGCATTCCCAATTTTAAAATATCCATCAATAAAAGACCTGGATTTGAAAACCGGAGACAGAATCAAAGTGAATTTTAAAACCGGGGAAATTACTAACAAAGAAAACGGAAAATCCATAGAAGTAGAGCCCTTCTCAGATGTTCAAATGGAAATTTATCAGAATGACGGGCTGTTTTAAATTAGTAGAATCCCTGCCTGCCGGCAGGCAGGCAGAAAACAGAAAACAGAATGGCTTTAAGCAATTTTTAAAGGGTTTAAATAACATTTAATGAAATATAATACTTTCAAAGATCTAAAAGTGTGGGAAAAGTCACATCATTTTGTTCTAAAAGTTTACCAAATGACTGAAAGTTTTCCTAAAACTGAAATATATGGTTTGACATCACAATTCAGAAGGGCTGCTATTTCAATTCCTACTAATATTGCGGAAGAATATACGAAAATAAGTTTGCCAGACAAAATTCGTTATTATAATATCGCCAGAAGTTCACTTGAAGAATGTCGATACTACTCAATTTTGTCAAATGATCTGAATTATATTCAAGAAAGTATTGAGTCAGATATTGAAGAAATTAGTAAAATGCTGTCAAATTATATTAGAAAACTTAAAGAAACCAATTAGACTGTTCTTCTGTTTTCTGAATTCTGCATTCTAAATTATATAAAGAAACACACTAACACACTAAAAATCAACATAGCCATGCCAAAAACTTTTGTAGAAAAAATATTTAATGCAGAAAAAGGCTCTATCGTATTTAAGAAGCCTGATTTAGTTCTAACTCACGATAATACGGCCAGTATAAAAAATACCTTTGAGAAAATGGATGGCAAAGATGTGGCTCATCCTGAACAGTTATTGATTGTTTTGGATCATAATGCCCCGCCAACCAATGCCAAACTGGCCAATAATTACCAGATAGTCCGAAATATGGTGAAGGATCAAGGGATTGAAAAGTTTTACGACGCTGGCAGGGGGATTTGCCACCAAATCATGTCATATCATGCCCGGCCCAATATGATCATTGTTGGAAGTGACAGTCATACCTGTACTGCCGGTGCCTTTAATGCTATGGCCGCGGGTATTGACCGAACAGAAGCCGCCGGATTATGGCGAAGAGGAGAGACTTGGTTTCGTGTACCCGAATCGCTTAAAATCAACCTTAAAGGAAAACTGCGGCCGGGAGTCTATGCTAAGGACATCTCTCTATGGATTATCGGGATGATTGGTTCGGCAGGAGCGAATTATATGTCGATAGAGTACCATGGCGATGGAGTAAAATCGCTTTCAATTGCAGAACGGATGACCCTCGCAAATCTCGCTTCAGAAATGGGGGCAAAAAATGCAGTCTTTCCACCTGACGAAGTTCTGGCTAAATTTTATGGAAAAGATGAAATCAAAGGTACATGGGCCGATGAAAGCGCCCAATATGCCAAAGAAATCGAAATCGATCTAAGTGAAATCTATCCATTGGTAGCTGCTCCCCATCACGTTGATAATGTGAAAGCCGTTTCCGAAGTGGAAGGTACAAAAGTACATCAGGGTCTTGTTGGTACCTGTACAAACGGGAGGTTAGAAGATCTTCGGCAAGCTGCGGAAGTACTGGACGGGCAACAAGTTGCTCCGGGCTTTCAATTGCTTGTTATTCCTGCTTCACAGGAAATTTATCTTCAGGCCATTGATGAGGGAATTATATCAAAACTGGTTCAGGCAGGAGCAACTGTTTTGAGTGCTTCATGCGGGCCATGCCTCGGAACCGGCCAGGGAATTCCTGCCGATGATTTCACTGTTATTTCAACGGCTAACCGTAATTTCAAAGGAAGAATGGGCAACAAAAACTCGGAGATTTATCTTGGTTCTCCTGCAACTGTTGCATATTCAGCGATTAAAGGTGAAATTTCCGATCCAAGAGGAGAAAAGCATAATGATAAATTCCCCTATGAAAAAGAACAAAGTCCATCTGTTACTATCGATAACGATGATAATAGACGAATAAACGGGGTGTGGAACTATAAAGATGTTCATAGCTTGAACACCGACCAGATGTTTGCTGGTAACTTAACTTACGAGGTTGCCAGTTCTGACCCGGAAGCGATAATGCCCCACCTCTTCAAGGGATTTGATGAGAACTTCGCAGAAAATGTGCAGGAAGGCGATATCATAATTGCCGGCGACAATTTTGGCTGTGGCAGTTCACGGGAACACCCTGCAGTTGGTTTAGGGTATGCCGGAGTTAAGGCAGTGATTGTGAAATCGGCAAACAGAATATTCTATCGTTCATCCATTAACCAGGGATTGCCCTTAATCGTAAAACCAGATGTTGTTGAAGCATATCAACCAGGCGATAAAGTGGATATTGATTTCAATAAAGGCATTATCTATTTGAATGACAAAGAATACAAATTTGCCCCATTGCCCGATAAATTGATGCAAATCATTGAGAAAAAAGGTCTGGTGAACTGGATCAAGGCACAATAGAAAAAGAATTAGCTAAGTCAAAAAATCCGATACCCAAAAGTATCGGATTTTTGATTGATTCTGTATTCTAATAAGCTGTTAGACGGTCTACTGAAACTACCAATATAATATCAATTAATCTAAATATTTTTATGTGATAAAAAAATGTAATTTTGCACCAACATTAACAATACAAGAAACTGAACAAATTTGAAATTAACCTCCGTCATATCTCGTTCCAACTATCGATTTTTTCTCTGGCATGCAGTATTTCTTGCCCTGGCCAAAAACTTTATGGATGTTGATACCATCATTCCCGCAATGATGATTGATTCAGGCGGGACATCTTTACACGTGGGATTTTTAACTGCAATAATGGTAGGCGGTACAAAATTTGCTCAGCTCTTTTTTGCTTCGATTATTAACAACAAGGCTTACAAGAAAAGTTACTTGTTGCTTGGCATCAATTTACGGATTTTTTCTTTGGCAGGATTGGCGTTTCTGTTTTTTAATTCGGGCACACTGAGCGCTAGCCTGATTATTGGTTTGATATTTATGTTTATGTCGGTTTTTAGTGTGAGTGGTGCCTTTGCAAATATCAGTTACACCGATATTCTTGGAAAATCTGTTTTTCAGGAATCGCGGAAATCATTTTTTAGTATAAAACAAGTTGTTTCAAGCATCGGACTTTTTTTGTCAGCGTTTCTCGCTGGAAAAGTTTTGGTTGCTAATGATTATCCGGTAAACTATGCTTTTCTTTTCGTAATTGCTGCATTGGCCTTGGGAATTGCTTCTATAGGATTTTGGAATGTCCGGGAGGTTGGAGCTTCTACTTTCAAGATAACTGGTGTAAAAGAATATTTTAAAGTAATCCGCGAAGAAATAAAAACCAATAAGAAGTTCGCCAATTACCTTATGTTGGTAAATACTCAAGGTGTTGTTCTTGCCCTGATGCCGTTTTTGATACTTTATGCCAAAGAAAATTTCTCTGCCGGAAATGAGGCCGTAAGGACGTTCTTGATATTTAAAGTAACCGCCGGCGTTATCGTAGGAACGCTTCTTTATTATTTTTCAAGCAAGGTAAGGTATCAGAAACTACTTTACATAACATCTTTTCTTGCTTTCCTAGTGCCAATATATGCATTCATGGTGCCTACATTAAACATCTATTTCTTTGCCTTCCTCGGAACAGGCTTTGCATTTACCCTACACAAAGTTGCCATTGACGGAGTTTTGCTCGAAGTTTCGAACAGCAAAAACAGGGCTTTATATACAGGATTGACTGGTGCCGGAAGTATCTTGCCTTCAATTTTCCCGTTATTGGGAGGTTGGCTTATTGATCAGTTTGGTTATCTATTGTTTTTTGGCTTATTTATGTTGATAATATTGGGTTCAGTATATTTTATTTATAAATTGAATTGCCAAAAATAATTTGAATGCTTGCATGAAAACGATTTTGAACCACTCAGCCATAAAAAGTTGACAGAAGAAGGATGAATAGAAAGCTCCTGATATTATCAACAATGAAACAATATAACAATTTGACAATAAAAACAATATTCAAATGAAAGTATTATTAATCTATTGCTACCGTTTTGGATACACTCCAACTGTAAAGACGTTGGATCACGCTGAAGTAGTCACAGAAGGAGAGGTTTTTGAAAATGCCCAGACAGCCTTTATACAAGTTGAAGAAAAAGACATGGATAATGAGAAGAGTGTTACAAAAGGCCTGCGAAATCTGTTAAAGTGGATAGACAGAAAAAATGAGCCAAAACATATTCTGCTTCATTCCTTTGCTCACTTATCTGACAGTAAAGCAACACCCGAATTTACCCAAAATTTTCTGAATAAAATCGAAGAGTGGTTAAAAGAAAGGGATTATTCAGTATCGCAAACACCATTCGGCTATTTTCTTGATTTGAAGATTGATGCACCCGGTTTCTCACTCGCAAGGGTATTTAAAGAGTTTTAATGTAAATAGTGCCTCTAAAACTTCATTTAATCTTTAATAAAACTACTTACGCTTCAACTCACAAAAAAACAAACAATTAACTATCAGTAGGTTAGCCTCCCTTAAGGGAAATTTTAAGGGCAGCGGGCAAGCCAAGATTTTGTTTTCTTAGAACCACTAAATAGAAAAAACAATTTGACAATAGAACAATAATACAATAGATATAACTTAAACATCCGGTGGTTTGCGATAAGATTTCTTTTCCCCGTGTTTCTTTTTCTCCTTCAGGCGTTTCTCTTTTGCCGCTTTGGAAGGCTTGGTCGGTTTTCTTTTTTTCGGAACTTTTAAGGCTTCCTCAATAATAGCAAAGAACTTTTCCAAAGCTTCCTCTTTATTCCGGGCTTGTGAGCGGCTGTTTTCAGCGGTGATAATTAACTCTCCTTCCTTAGTGATTTTATTTCCCAGCTTTTTAAAAAGTCTTCTTTTCTCCTGCCTGTTAAGAGAAGATGAGTTAGAAATGTCAAATCTTAACTCAACACTCGTCTCTACTTTATTGGCATGTTGGCCACCCGGCCCTCCGCTTCGTGACGTATTAAATTTTATTTCTTTTTCCAGTTCTCTATTGCGAATATTTGCCCTCATAAATTAGCCTTGTTAATTTATGACAAAATTAAAACAGAAGTGTTATTAAGATGCTAATCTATAAATGTTTCTTTGTTTTTTATTAACTCTATTACAGAAAAGAGGCGGATGGTTATAATAACCAACTACTTCAAACTGTTATAATGATTTACAAATTCGATTAATCCCTTTTCTTCAGTAAGTTTTATATTATGTTCTTCAACTAGCTTTAATAGTTTTTCTTTTTTTTCCGGGAAAAACTTTTCCATAAATTTATTATTCCATGAGTTTGGAAAGAAGGTCTTTAAGATTTTTTTATTCCATAAGTTATTAAAGCATTCAATCGTTTCCATAGTGGATGTTTTAATATAATATTCTGGCTTTTGTTCTTCAAAATGTGCATCTTCTGAAGGACTGTAGGGTTCTTCTTCTTTTGCTTCCTTAAATTTTTTATTAATTCTTTTATATAATTTACATTTTCCTTCTGCCAAAGCAATTAAAAAACCTTTTTGAGTTTTCTTTTCACAATTTAAGAAAGTGGAATGAACAAAAGTTTTATTATCCAACTTTATTTTTTTTACATCTTCATTATTGTTAATTTTGAATATTCGTTGAGATTTTTGAAATAAAAATACGTCTTCTACCATATTATAGTTAATTATTATATCCTCTATATCTTCACCATTTTTTAGATACAAACTGCCTTTAATAAATTTTTTTGAATAAAAGGGACTTCCCTTTGCAGAAGGGTGATTAAAATTTTTTAACTTATTTTCGTATTCTACTTCGTTAATCCATTTTTCATCAAGAGGGTTAAGTTGACCATAACAAGTGATAGAAATGAAATAAAAGCTGATTAAGAACAAAATAAAGTATTTCATAGAAAATAATTTTTATTTACCCAAATATAATATTTTTAACCATATCTGTCCTAAATAATTAAAAAAAAGCATAGCCAATTAGGGCCCTTAATTAAAGAGCCCTTATTTTTGTAGTGCTAACAAACAAAAAATAATTGGCTATGACTACAAATTTAACACTCTTTGCCCAGATTGTAAAATCATTATGCAGAAGTTCTTTTAAATCTCTTGTAAAACAATATGATACTGACAAACATGAGAAAGGTATCAAAAGTTGGACTCAACTTGTTACTATGTTGTTTTGTCAGTTTTCAAAATTAGACTCTCTCAGAGACGTAACTAGTGCCTCTGAGAAAACTACTTGTTAATATTTTTTTATTTATAAACGTTCTAAATAAACATCAAGAAATTTATCCCAAAATATGATTTTTATAAAAAAACTCACTTTGTCGGTAAAATTTTCACAAAAATAGCCTTTTGAGCACTAAAAATGAGGCGTTTGGACACACTTGTCCCATTATACCGGATAATTTCTGATATTTATGACCGATTCTAAGCGGCAGGTGAAGGTTGATATTCAATTTTTTGGAGTGCCTCTCTTTCTTTATTGAGGATTTGGCGGCCTATTTTTTTGAGATTATAAGCACAAACTGCAAGACCTATGTATCGGGAATAATGATGGAGTCCTCGGTCAGGGCATCGGTCCAGTCCTCTATTTTCTAGTTCGTTGATATTTGACTCAATGGCACTGTGTTTGTTTTTAAGGCGCCGGAAGGAATGCGAACTCTCTTCTGCCTCTTCTGCTTTTGAACGCTTGCCGAGTTTTGGCATAATCACTTTGGGTATCTTAAGCTGCAAAAGAGGCTTATTGTCTCTATTCCAGAATCCCTTGTCAAAACTCCATGAATTAATATTGTACCTGGATAACATCCTGTCGGCTACTTCTAAGGTAATATCCCGGTTTTGGAGCTCATGCATCAGTTTGTAACCAACAATTAAATCATATTGGTCGGTGGTAATTGCCAATTTCTTCTCCAATTCAACATTTGGGTATAGTTTGCCTTTTTTAACCCATTCAGTATAAGTCTCAAATACAGAAAATAATTTTTCTCCGTGCGGTATCTTTTCCCCTTTCAGTATACGCCTGTATACCAGGTCTATATGTTTGTCAGCCAACCCCATAAAGTGTTCGAGGGTCAATATAACAGCTAAATCAGTGGTGTCATTTATTGGAAAATTCGGTAATTCTTCATTTAATTTTTTTACTAAAGCCTTTGCCTTGGTGAGATATCTTTTTGCTGCATGAACAACCCGCTCGTGCTTGCCTTTCCCCTGGAACCGCTTGCCTTACCAAGTTCACGCATCAAACCTTTCATTTCTTCTCTCCAGTTGGCTAACTTCCGCCATCCTTCAACACCCTCATATTTGGATAAAAATTTAGAAACCTGGTCAAGGCACTTGCGAGCACTATCCCACAATAAATTATAATCAGTGGGAAAATGTACATTGCTCTCTACAACAAAACTATCTGTTTTTAAGTGCAATGCTGCAGTTTCTTTTTTTTTAAAAACCTGCCGGTGTCCAAATTCCAGAATAACAGCATTCAACTCCTTAACCAATTCATCACTCAGGGCTGAGACATTGTCATAAATATTTTGATATTCAAACACAATTCGCTCATATCCAAAAGCTCGCTCTACACCCATTAAATGGCGTAGCGTTTGATGGTTATTGGCAAGATTATGAAGCATCTCATAACTGACATTCAAACACAGTCGCAATTGTGCTAATACAAAGATGGTCCATAAATCCATCCCCTTTCTCCCGGTGGCTTTCTTGCCTGTTTTTATATGCCGCTCTAGTATCCTGAATATTTGCTCGTTATATGTTTTATTGCAATAAATCTCTTTTAAAGCAGCCAACAGTTCATCAATTGCATTTTTGCTTTTGGGATTAATAAATATTTCTTCGATTGGAAGTTGCCCAAGGGTCAATTGCTGTTCGAATCTCTTTCTCATATTTGAATCTTTTGGTGAATTATGATAAAATTATGCGAATCTCAAAGCGTTAACATGGTAAAAATCCCTATTTTTCCTGAAATTTACAATAAAATCACCAAAAAGATTCAAACAAGTTATTAACAATATATTATTGATTATCAAATAATTAAATAAATTTTCAGAGACACTAACTAATGGATTAAGGTCGGCATCAGGGAATCTTAATCATTTAGGACTGCAAAATGCACCTTCAAAATCCACATTGGGATATCAAAATCAACATAGGGAATGGCGGCTTTTTCAGGACTATTATTTTAGACTTTTAGACCAGCTTGGCAGCATCGCTCAATTTAAACAAGTACGTTTCAGGATAAAAGCAAAAATATTGTTATTGGATTCCACTACTATCTCATTTTGTTTAAGCCTCTTTGACTGGGCTAAATTCAGGAAAAAGAAAGGTGCCATAAAACTTTACACGCTTTTAGATTATGACGGTTGTTTACTGACCTATATTGATATGACAGATGGCAAAGTCCACGATGCTACTGCCGCCAAAGAAATCGTATTGCCTGCCGAAAGCGTTGTAGTAGCAGACAGGGCTTATGTTGATTTTGAAACGTTATATCGTTGGCATAGAGGAAAACGTTATTTTGTTGTACGTTTAAAAGACTCAATTAAATTTAACAGGCTTGAGGAAAAAGAGCTTCCTGATAACAGGCATCAGCATATTCTGGTTGATGAATATATTGAACTCTTACAGGAAAAGACCAGGGCTAAGTATCCTAAAAAACTCCGAAGAGTTGTAGTTTGGGATGAAGAAAACAAACAAACCATTGAACTTATTACCAACCAATTTACTTGGACAGCAAATACTATTGGAGACTTATATAAAGCTCGTTGGGAAATTGAAATCTTTTTTAAAGACATTAAACAATTTCTGAAAATCAAATCATTTTTAGGTACCTCCCCGAATGCTGTTTTAATACAGATTTGGACAGCAATGATCACAATATTGATATTAAAATATCTTAAAGCTTGTGCCACACATGGATGGTGCCTTTCAAACCTGGTAGCATTTTTGCGAATAAACCTACTTGTCAAACATGATCTGCAAAATCTCCTGGATAACCCCTTTCAGAAAAATTCTGATCCACCAAAATCTAAATATAAACAAGGTGTTTTATTTGAATGGGGGGATTGATTTTGAAAATTATAAAAAACTGTTCTGAATAGCAGTAAACTCGTTTCAAAAATTTAAATTTGAAAATATTTAGGACAGCTATGATTTTTAACAAAAATATTATGTATTCCTAGAAAATAAATTAAGGCCTATCATGAATGTTTTATACTTTATGGAGATAGATAGTAACAGAATATACATTTTTATCCTTTATGTTTATGATGGAAAATTTTTATCTTGCTCTACCGATTTGATATGAAGTATATTAATCTTGTTTAATAAATCAATATGTTCATAAATTTTTACAGCATTTGCTTTCATATATTTTGGCAAAACACTATTTTAGAGACTTTTTGAAATTTGAAATTGAATTCTGTGGAAAATACCATCAAAAGCACAACTCACAAACCTGAAGCATATCTTCAGAAATATTTTGGTTTTAATACATTTAAAAACCAACAGAAAGAAATTATTACAGAAACGTTGCAGGGTAATGATACGGTTGTATTGATGCCGACGGGAGGCGGAAAATCTATTTGTTATCAATTGCCTTCCCTTATGTTTGATGGAATTACTCTTGTTATATCCCCGTTGATAGCCCTGATGAAAGATCAGGTTGAAGCTCTGCGTGCCAATGGAATTCCGGCAGCCTATATTAATTCCACTTTGTCTGATCAGCAGAAGAGGCAGATTAAAAATCAATTGGATCAGGAAGAATTAAAGCTGCTATATGTAGCACCTGAGCGATTATTTTCCGCGAATTTTCTGGACTATCTCAAAACGTTAAAAATCCGGTTGATTGCAATTGACGAAGCTCATTGTGTGAGTAGCTGGGGCCATCATTTTCGGCCGGAATATAAGAAGCTTTCGATGTTGAAAGATATTTTCCCTGCTGTTCCGACAATGGCCTTAACTGCAACGGCAGACAAAACGGTTCGTTCTGAAATAGGAGAATTGCTTCATTTAAAGAAACCGCGTTTTTTTATTGCTTCATTTGACCGTCCAAATCTTTCATTAGCAGTCCTGCCCGGCCAGAAAAAATGGGAACAGATTCAAAAAATTGTAAACAAACACAGCGGTGAAAGCGGCATTATTTATTGTAGCAGCAGAAAAGGTACTGAAGGATTGGCAGGAAAGCTTCAGCAAGCGGGAATAAGTGCGAAATATTATCATGCCGGATTGGAACACGAGGAGCGTAGTAAAGTTCAGGAAGAGTTTTTACAAGGTGAAACAGACGTTATTTGTGCTACTATAGCTTTTGGTATGGGAATCGACAAGCCCGATATCCGCTTTGTAATCCATCATAATATGCCCGGTAATCTTGAAAGCTATTACCAGGAAATCGGCCGGGCAGGCAGAGACGGGAAACCTGCTGAAACTATATTGTTTTACAGTTACCGCGATGTGCAGGTTCAGATGAGCTTTATCGAAGAAATAGAAGATCAACAGTACAAACAGATTCAGTTGACTAAGCTGAAGCGAATGCAGGAATACGCAGAGGGACAGGTTTGCAGGAGGAAAATTCTTCTCACCTATTTTAGTGAAATTCCGGAAGAAGATTGCGGAAATTGCGATGTCTGTCAAAATCCTCCTGAGTATTTTGACGGCACAACAATAACACTTATGGCACTTTCTGCAATTGTCCGACTGAAAGAAAAAGTTGGGATTAGTTCTTTGATCGATGTTTTAAAAGGTTCATACTCAGATTCTGTAAAGGCAAACAATTATCAGGTGATAAAAACATTTGGCAAGGGTAAGGATATTACCGTTTTTGCCTGGCAAATGTATATTCAGCAGATGCTGCAGCAGGGAATTGTTGAAATCGATTATAAGGATCATTATGCGTTGAAGTTGACTCCTGAAGGAAAGAAAATATTGTATAACAGAAAGAAAGTTCGTTTAATTTCCCCGAAAGTTATCCGTGAACGTCAGGAAACACATAAACAATCCTCTAAAGTATTAACAAAGAAAGAACAGGCTGATAATTCGCTTTTTGAGAAATTAAGAGCGTTAAGAAAAGAAATTGCTGATCGAAAAGGCAAACCCGCTTTCACGGTTTTTAGTGATGCAACACTGCAGGATATGGTGGACTCTACACCTGCAACGCAGGAAGAATTCCTTGAAGTTGACGGTGTAGGACAGTATAAAGCTGAAATGTATGCTCAGCCTTTTTTAAAAGCAATTGCAGAATTTATTTCCGGGAACAAATCGGCTGATACTTATAAGACTACATGGGCACTTTATAATCAGGGCTTAACAATTAATGAGATAGCCGATAAACGTGGAATACAGGGAACTACAGTATATTCTCATTTGGCCAAACTAATTTCAGACGGATATAATATTCAAATTCAAGATTTAGTTACAGATCAGGAAATTCAAAAGATGAAGCAGGCGGTAAATGAATTGGGGCACATTGATAAATTAAAGCCCTATTTTGAGTTTCTGAAAGGTGAAGTAGAATATGGAAAAATTAGGATGTTGTTGAGTTATTTGCGGTAGATGTCTTGTTTCGTGTTTCGGGTTTCGAGTTGAGGCAGGTTCCGATCTGTTGAGTAAGACTGGAAACTTTCGGCCGGAAAGAAATAGCAAGGAACCTCCTGTCCTTTCAATTTGCAAGGAAGATCGGAACCCTTGTCTGTGCGTGTTCCGGGTTGCGGGTTCGAAGCCGAAAGTTACGATCTTTCGAGTGAGCCTGAAAAACTTCGGCTAAAAGACCAGAATATGAAACCATCCAACCTTTCAAATTGCAAGTAAGATCGTAACTTTTTCTTAGCTGTTGTAGGAATTTTTTCAAGATGAGGATGGCAAAATTGCAAATTCCGCCGAGCAGAGAGCGATCTCACAGCCTGTAACACTCGCGGGAAGCGACAGCGAGTAAATTCTGCCAAGCAAAAATCTGCGTAGATCATAAGCATCTGCGTCATCCGCGTTCTTTATTTATTAGACAAAATTACAGCGGACAGTATTTTTAATGTTGTCCGCTGCATTTTGATTTATTATATTTTTAATGGATTTTGCCTTTTTTTATAAAAATACTTAGAAGGCTGAAACAAACCCAACGCTAAATTTTCCGAAATTATCTTCCTGATGTGTTTCAACTATGGAATATTCAGCAGCAAAGCGAATGTTTCGTCTGACCAGATATCCGGCATGAAAAGTAAATGACTGATAATCAGCTGGATTGAAATCTGATTCTACCCAGTTATAGAGCCCCATCAGATACCAGTCGCTATCATTGCCTTTCGGGCTATAAATTAATTCGGCCAGCATACCTTCTGTTTCGATATTTTTTCGACTTGGGCGAATGCTTTGATCACTGGGAAAAACTTCTGAATCTTCACGGAGTGTATACTGCATGTTTAGTTCAAGCTTATCGGAATAGCTAAGCGTCATATCTGGCCCAAAAATAACAACCTCATTTGTGACTTCGTTTTCTAAACCATTTTCCAGTTTTTCCTTACCTATGTATCCAAAGCCACCGATCCTGAGAAAATCTCCAATATTCTGAGAAATTCTTCCCATGTAATTTTTATATTTGTCTTTATCCCAAACATGTTCTCTGGCTTCCGGCAAGCCGTTACCATTTACTACTTCCATTATTATTGTGGTACCCGTATTTAAACCTAATTCTACCAGCATACCCTTGTCGTATGTAAGGCTGATATCTGAATTTCCAATTTGTGATGTATAGAGTTTATAGTCTTCTAACGATAATCTGAGCTCGCGCTTAAACAAAGGGTCGGATACCTGAAACTGACCGAGATAAACATCCAGCTCCTGGTTAAATAGGTTATTAACCATCAAAAATGCATCTTCAACACCTGCAATTTCACCACGTTCGTCCATATAGAAATAGAAGTAATAGGACAAGTGTTCGGATAGTTCTCCTCCAGAGAGAAGTTTCATTAAATAGGGTGATTCAAGATCGCTTCGTCCTTTGTTGCTTACGTTATAGCTGACGAAACCATCAAGTCTCACAGCAATGGGGAAATCTCGAATAAGGGATAATTTATCATCTCCAGTGGGAACATAATATCTTGGTGCTTCTTCGTCCTCAAGCCTAAAGCCATCGCCTGCAAAAGTGTCCCCATAATCTTTCAGCTTTGGAGTTGATGGAGAATGGCAGGTTTTGCAGCTTAGCCTGTATTTGCGTGCAAAAGCGGGAATCGAATAACATTGTTCTGCAATGAAACTCATTCCCATAAGCAAGATAATAGAAAATACAATTCGTTTTTTCAGCATAATGTATAAATTTTAGGGTAATACGGTAATTTCAGTTGAATGTCGGTTAATTTCATGGGTTTTATATTCCTCTTTGGGGACATCTAAAAATTCGCCAACAGGTTTAACAAGTAGCCGATAATTCAATACGGCAGTAACTTCTAGCTTACCGGGAGCCACATCAAACGGAAGATTGAAAGTGAATTTTTCCATCTTTGTTTCACGGGGCCCAATTCGATAATCCACTCCCAGTGAATCAGTGTTCCATTGCATAATTGTCATTCTTCCCTGAGGATCAAAATATGGCATTCTGTATATTCTGTCGCCTACAGGAACATCTTCACGTTTAACGCCTTCGAAGTTTTCCTTTTCAAGTGGAACGGCCATATCCTGGTAGGCTTTTTCATCGCTTGCAATAGTGTATTTCTCGCCTTCAAAGCCTTTTTTGTCTACAGGAAGGTGATACGTATTGCCTTCTTCATCTTCTGCTTCAACGTGTAACCAGACTATTCTGTCTTCTACAGAGCCGGTAGGGAATTTGTGCCCTGTTTTTTGGTTAAAAAGCGCTACATTAAAAATGGCAACATTGCCAGGTACTACTTTACGCCTGTCCGGTTGTATACGCAATTCAATTACACCGTTTAGTTTCCCGGGATCATGAGCTCCGTGGAAAAGATGGAGCTTTGTATCCGGATATTCTGCACCCATTCTTGCGGTTTTCATCTTTGTCTCAGTCATGTGGCAATCCTGACATTTGACACCTTCGTCTGAATAAGGTCCTTCTTCCCATTCGAGTTGAGTCGATTTCACCCACGCCCCGTAAGGGCTTTTTTCATTATGACATATACCACAAAACTCTGCACTGCTGTGCAAATCTGTTGCTACAATCTCGTGTTCCGGGGAGCTTTTTTCTCCTTTCCGGGAGCTATATTTCGTAAATCCGGGTTCTACAATGTAGTTGTGATTATAAGCTGTATCCCCGTCTATACCTCTTATCAGGTGGCATGACTCACATGAGACAGATTCATTGGCCCTGGATTCTTCTTCTGGTCTCGGGGGAGGTACATCTCCGGCAAGATATGATGTTGGTGAATGGCATCCAATACATCCTTCATGCACTCCTTCCATATTGGGATCTTTTTGTGCATGTGGCACAGCCAGCTTGAAGTATTCGATTTCATCCCAGTGATGATCATAAGCATGAGACATCATGGATTGGCTCCATTGCTGATAAAAGTCGTTATGGCATGATTTGCAACTTTCTGGTTTTTCGAAATCTTTGTATTCGAACGTTCCAATTTTACTCTTCTGTAGTTTGGAAAATACAAAACCACTGATTGTTAGAGCCATTATAAGAAGAACAATTAAAATTGGCAGTTTTTCCTTCATAAGAATTTTAATTTTATTAAATGTAACCAGAATCAATAAAAGATGCAATATGAAGAGCCGGGATTCAAGTAATTTAGAATGAATCTAATTAATCTTAATTGCTTTATTTTTGAATTGTTCTATTATTGCAAAGTAAAACGTTTGTTTTTTGTTTTCTCAGATTGAAATATAGGAAATGATTTCTCTTTCCTTTGCAATCACTTCTCCTGACTCATTTTTTGCTCTGTGCCTTTCACCCCTGCTTTTGGCAGAGATTCTAATGTCTTTTCCTGACATAAGTCTACAGGTTTAACAATAATTTTTAATTAGCATTTAAATGAACCTGATTTGGAGTTTTAAAGGCCAAAGCCATGTGAA
>Ga0207714_1000658_pt1 | contig 23294 bp, 23 predicted proteins | sample PonA232FremontCA_2_FD_187270 | JGI IMG/M metagenome (GOLD analysis project Ga0207714, IMG submission 187270) | Marine sediment microbial community from Fremont, CA, USA - Pond A23 Sediment 2 (SPAdes) | ecosystem: Environmental > Aquatic > Marine > Unclassified | place: USA: Fremont, California...
ACCAACCTTAATGGCCTCATCTCTCTGTTCAATCCCCTTATCCACAAGGTCAGAGACGCCTTTCACGACAGTGGCAACATCGACATCTCCAACAGTCAAATCACCCACATCCACACGTAAAAATTCCAAACCTTCATCCAAACACTCCCGACCCTCCTCAGTAATTTCATGACCTCTAGAACTGGAAGATATGAATCCTTTATCCTTCAACCTGTCCAAAATAGTCCTAACACTGCCCTCCCCTATACCCAAAAAATCAACCAACCTCTTACGACCGATAGGGCCCTTCTCATCAATCAATTTCAGAGCTCGCCTCACTTGAACCTCATCGAAAAGTGGTCTGGGGCCTGAATTTTCCGCACACATACAATTAAACCTTAGAGTAATGTCTAATTAAAACTTTCAAGATCTAAAAATAAGAATCTATAGCCTCGCCAGTATTCTCGAGGATAGTCTTCGCTAAATCCAGCCTTTTAGAACCACTCAGTCCACAGTCCGGCCCCATATAATCGATCAAATCGCCAAATCTCTGATAAGCCTTGTCAATTCTCTCCTCGATTACGGACGGGGTCTCAACCTCTTCCAAAAATGCCTCCCAATTCGAATCATCCTTCCAGACATTCACATCCTCGGACTCGTTGAATTCTGAAGCCAAAGATAATACGTCAGTCCTCGAAACCCCCACACGCAAACTTTTACCGCTCTCCTCTAACTTCTCCGGCTCGATATCTTGAAGATATTCAGGAGTTGAAGCAGTGGCAATATCGATAATATCTATGTTCTCAGATCTGCAGACCGTCTCATAGTATAACGGAGAATGTAGATGTATCTGAACTTCATCACTTCCCTCACCGACAATATCCCACGCCTCCAATAGATTTTCAGGGTCCAAATTCAAATCCGGATTCGTGCCCAAACTCGGCTCGTCGATACTTACGAGGTCCACATCAAAACTTTCAAACGAACGGGCAGAATCGATAAACCTCTTCAAACTCTTCGCGATATTCATCATGACATCCTCATAGACAATCCCATCAAACTCAGAAACGGTTATCTCCAAAGGGCCTGTGACACAGATCTTCAAAGGAGGCAAATCCAGACCTATCCTATCCAAAGCCTCAAACTCCGGAAGCATTGCAGAAGACTTTTTAACAAGATACGGTTCCTCCAATACCTCATTATCGTTAAGAACAGACAAGTATTGATCATTCATATCCCTAATCTGAGGATAACAAGGCACATCCAAACCGGACTCGAGCTTCAACTCCATCAACTCCCGATAAAGGTCCAAAGAATCCTCTTCCAAATCTGCAAAAGACTTGCTGAACTCCTCACGGTCCACATCATCGGGCAAAGGAAGACTACCTACATCATCAAATCTGACCATGAAAGACCTCCACACATAACACTTAGATAATTCTCTCTCATAAAGATTTTAAACCCTAAAACCAGCTGAAACAATTAAATAGTTATTTAGAGACCTCAAAATTACCAGGGAAATGGAAAAGATAGTAGAACAAATAGAAAAATCTGCTCAGCTGGCCGCTCTTTTAGAAGTAAGCGGAAACCCAAAACCTGGAAACGTCCACCGAAACCAAGACTTTCCCGACACAAAGTACGAACACTTCCTCGCTAGCAGCGTTGCCCTCGGAAAACCCATGAGAAAAGCAGCGGAAAATGGGGTCAAAATCAGTGAAGGCAGGATAAAAGCCTCAAACAGTGAACTCGGAGCTCTCATAAAAGAGGGGATAAAGAATACTCAAAAATCCCATAAAGGTGGAAATACCCACCTGGGAACGATACTGCTATTCACCCCCGTTTCTATAGCGGCAGGGAAAACACTCAACGAAGACCAAACGTTTCCACTGAGCAATCTTCAAGAAAACTTCGACCAAATAATGAAATCCACCACAGTCCAAGATAGTCTCGAAACCTATAAAGCAATCCGAAAAACAGTAGACCTTGAAAAAAATGGAGAGGGTTGGTTAGGGAATATCGAAAAATCGGAACTGAGCATCCTTAATCCTAAAACAAAGGAAAGATTGTCCGAAAAGGAGATGAATCTTTACGACTGGATGAAAGCATCTTCCGAATACGACAATATCTCCAAAGAGCTAACTAACAAAATCAAAACCTGTTCAAAAGGATCTAAAATATTCAAAGAAATCCTAAAAGAGCAAGAAGATGTGAATGTCGCAACGGTCCATACTTTTCTAAAAATACTCTCTCGAAATCCTGACACATTTATAGCGAGGAAAAAAGGAATGAAGAAAAATAAAAACATCGAAAAAGCCGTAGAAGAGGGTATGAAAAAAGCTCAAGAGATATCCAAAAAAGCTGAAAATATACTGAAAGCAGGAGGGCTCAAAACAGCTAAAGGGGAGAAAAAAATTCAGGAACTAGACGAGAAACTCCAGAAAGAAAAAGGAGAACTAAACCCCGGTACAACAGCGGATATCACTGCAACAGCCATATTCCTAGCTCTTCTATCAGGTCAAAAATTCTAAGATGAAATTAACCATTAAAAGACTTCTCTAAAAGTTTTTCATTCACACTTCCAGCCTCAAACACACTCCCCGAATTTACATTATTCAAAATCACCCGTGCTGGCGAAAAGAGTTCTCTATCAATTTTCAAAAAATCATTATCATATTTCTCAAAAATATCTCTGAACGGTAAACCATAATCTTCAGAAGCAGAGGAAGGAATTTCCTCTATAATCTTTTCAATCAGTCGGTCTCCTGAGTCCAAATAAAGTGTAACTTCACCCCCATACAAGGTACAGTCATTAGTTCTACCCATCGCCTCCAAAAAACCACCCGCTACAGGAGCTATCGGTGCTTTTCCAATCCCTGAAATAACACTCCCAACATCAAAATCTAAAATATTTAATTTGTGAATAGCTGCCTCAACTACCCTGGAAGAAATTTGAACACTCCCTACAATACTAGCAGTCGGAGCAACGAGAATCTTCAAATTCTCAGTGTCCACCCCACACTCTTCAGCTATATAATCTAACACACCCTCCGAAGGGATCTGGTCTGATTCTAAACACAGCACAGCAATATCAGACTCTTCCGATATTTCCAATTCTTGAAACAATTCTTCTTTTCTGACTAGAGCTCTGCCAGGACCGGATGCCATACAAGAAAAACCTTCTTTTTCTACAAACCAACCCGCGTACTGAGCGCCAAGACAATGAACATCCGGTTCATCTACCACCACGTTAACCTCTGGACGATTACCCATTGAAAGCTCTATCATCCCTCCGTCAGCCAAACACGTCTGCGCAAAAAGCTTACCTGCCTCTAATCCACCATTGGTGTCTATCCCAAAATCCAATAGTTCTGCCCCATTCTCAAAATCAATTAAATCAATTCCTAAATCACTCCTGTTTCTAACCGTATAATCAAAAATCTTCGCTGCTTTCTCATTTAAACTGGACATATTCTCAATAATCCTTACTAGGCTTTCTAAATAAAAAATACCGATTACTTAAAATCTCTCAATACAATCTTCCCGACTATTTCTCTAAAAGACATAAATAAATACATGTCCAGGACCTATATCCCAGTTTAACTGCTCTAAACATATATTCAAATGAAAAATCAATATTGACTAACAATCTTGAAGACGCAGGTGTAAAAAAGGTTTTGAAAAAAATAGCTGAGAATGCAATACACGTTGAAACAACACTGTACAATCCTGAGCACCTCCAAAAAAAGATTTCCTAAAAATGTCAGAAAAGCCTTACTAAAACTAATGAATATAGCTTTTTTTGAAAACAATTAATTCAATATTGATTACATTCAATCCTTTAGAAACAAATCCTTATAGTGAGGATTTTTAAACTTAAACACAGAGGATGAGAAGAAATTGAAAATAGGAATTGAAGATTTTGAAATAGATTCTGCACATTACACGCAGGGAATTACAGAAAAATGTTCCAATGTTCACGGACATACTTTCAAAATAGATGTGGAAGTCGAAGGGGAAAAGAACCAAGAGAAAAATGGGATGGTAATAGACTTCGGCACCCTGAAAAATGCGATTGAGGAAGTACTAGAAAGATGGGATCACAAATTTATCGTGCCTGAAGATAGAGTAGAAGAGATAAATTTGGAAGGCCCATTCAACATGGAATTAAAGGCCATCGAAAAGAATTCCGCTACAACAGAAAATATGGCAGAACTGATAGCCAAAGATATATTTCAAAAAATTGAGATGCCTGTGAAAGTAAAACTATACGAAGGATCTAACTCTTATGCTGTTTACAATTACCAGGGATGATTTGGATGAGTGATTTAGAGGAGATTCAAGAATCGAAACCTGAAATATCTCTCAAGATCGATAGAGTCGGAGTAAAAGGAGTAAAGAAAAAAATAACTACTAAAACTCCCGAAGGCAGATTCTTCTACGATGTCGTTCTGGATGCCTATGTAGATCTACCTAAAGATAAAAGGGGGAAACATATGTCTAGAGATATCGAAGCCTTCATGGAATCCATTGAAGAAGCGAAAAAAGAAGATTCATCTTCTCTCGAAGGGGTTTTGGAACATATCTGCCAGAAGCTCATGAAAAAACATTCCTATGCATCTAAAGCTGAACTGATAGCAAAAACTAGACATCATTATAAAGAAGATTTTACAGGGACCACAACTACCGAGGCAGCAGATGCAAAAATATCTGTTTCGATGTCCAGAGAATCAGAAAACGCCAAGAGCGTAAAAATAACCATTCCCGGAATGAATGTATGTCCCTGCGCTCAAAATACATTTTCAGATAAGGAAGGCACACCCACAGATAAAACTCCGAGCCACACTCAACGGGTAAATCTATCCCTAGAGGTCACGACTAGAGATAAATTGGTCAGGCTGGATTGGTTAGTGAACTCAGCAAGGCAAGCTTTCTCAGCCCCTGTAACATCCCTCTTGAAAAGAGAAGATGAATACGAACTAGTCAAAAAAGCCTACCAAAAACCGAAATTTATTGAGGATATAATCAGATATGCTCTTCAAAATTGTTTCCAAAAACTCAAAGAAGAAAATTTTCCGAACGGAACAAAGATTAGAGTTGAAGCCGAAAGCTTGGAAAGCATACACCCACATAACGCTTACGCTTGTCGAGAAACCACCCTAGAGGAATTGTCTAAAGACTAAAAGTTCTTACCAGTCCATATCATTCTTAGAAGCAAAGGAACGGGATTTTTTTGAAAAAACTGGAGAAAACTGGTCTAAAAAACAAAATAGTTTCAGAAACTGTTCTAACCACCATCTCTAAACACAGTACCCCCCACAATGCGGTTATAGGGGTTAAAAAAAAGGGGAAGGATGAGATAGAACTAAAAATTTACGAAGATTCTAAAACTCACAAGAATATATCGAAATTTAAAGAGGGAACTGTTAACATTCTGGACGATGTAAAATCCTTGCTTAAACTTGGACTATCGGATTTCCTGTCCGAAGACATATCCCCGGAATTTTTAGAATCAGAAAAGGTCAAATGTCCCTATTTGAACAACTCAGAGGCTTCCATAGAATTCGTTGTAGATAATTCAGAGGAAAAAACTGTAGAGGACGAGATTGGTAAATCTCAACTATCCAGAATAACTGGAAAAGTGAAAAAAATTCACATAAGTGAAAAGATAGAACCACACCCTCCTAAAAGAATCGAGCTTTATCTAATAGAAGCAGCAATAATCGGCACCCGGATCCGAGAAGCCGAGAAAAAAGGAAAAACAGAGATAGCGAAAGAATATTTAGAAGAACTCGAATATTTCCAAAATAAATGTAAAAGTATAGCTCCGGAAAGCGAAGAGTTAAGACTTATCTCCAAAATTAAAGAAAACAGTTTATCCACTTGATCGTAAAGGTTTTCCTATGAAGAACGATTCTAAAATCTTACTAGTAACCGGCAAAAGGGCCAAAGAGGATGTTAGAAAATATTCTAAAGAGTCCGATGTCGAAACTGAAATAGTGACCTTACCTGTACCTATAGCCTCTTTCATAAATCTGGATATCCTCACTAATCACCTATCAAAAGAAGACCTGGAAAATGTTTCAACTGTAATAATTCCTGGCATGACGGAAATCGATATCAAAAAAGCTCGAAAAAAGCTGGACACTGAGATAATTAAAGGTCCTAAATTTGCCGCCGATATCCCAATCATTTTGGACAACTTTGAGGAGCTTGATCTTTCAAAGGAAGCACCAGCAGATGAGTTTCTTAAAAAAAGTGCATCAAAACGAGTGGAAAAGTTGATTTCGAAGTCCCGTGAGAATTATGAGGGGAAGTCAGATCCCAACAATTTTGAAGTTGGCAAGGGCTCTAGCTCTGTTCTGGCTGGAAAAGACTTTCCTCCTCGGGTAGTTGCCGAAATCGTGGATGCTCCTTGTCTCTCGGATGAAGAATTTTTGAATGTCTGCCGCCACTATGTCGACAGTGGAGCTGAGATTTTGGACATCGGTATGACCGCTGAAGAAAACAACTCTCAAGAGATTCCTCGACTTGTTTCTTTGGTCAAGGACAATTTTGACATGCCTGTAAGTATCGATAGTACCGATAGAGATGAGATAAAAACTGCTGTAGATGAAGGGGTGGATTTGGTGATAAGCTTGGACGGTTCCACCATCACTGACTTTGAGGGACTGGACATCCCTGCGGTTTTGATTCCTCGAGATTCTGAAAAGGATTTCTATCCTTCCAATCCCAGTGATAGGATAGATTATTTGGAGAAAATTTTGGATGAGGTCAAAAGTGATGACTATGAGTGGATTTTGGCGGACCCAATCTTAGAACCCATCGGAAAGGGCTTTACCGATTCTCTGACGGCTTTTAGGGATTTGAAGAATAGAAGGGATACATCCCTGTTTATGGGTATAGGTAACGTGGTCGAACTTTTCGATGCTGATTCGATAGGCATGACCTCGGTCCTCGTTGGAAGTGCTTTTGAGTTGGGCGTCGACCTGATACTGGCCGTTGAAGGTAGTGATAAGACGCAGGGTAATATCGAGGAGGTGGTCCAGGCCAGAGATATGATGATGTTGGCAGACAAAAGATGTAGCGTGCCCAAAGATTTGGGGCTGGACCTTTTGAGGTACAAGGAGAAGAGAAAGCGCGGCCTCTCGTACGATGATAGCTTAGAGAGTGAGTGTGAGGTGGTAGAGGGCTCTTCGGATTCCGATTTTAACAAAGATGAGAAGGGATATTTCAATATATTCACCGATGGGGGGAAAATCGTTGCAGTTCACAATAATCCTAGAGGGAAAAATGTGATAATCAAGGGAAAAAATTCTCAGGAATTAATCAATGAGATAAAGGATAGAGATTTAGTGAGTGAATTTGGTCATGCTCTTTATCTGGGTAGGGAGTTGGAGAAAGCCGAAATCGCTATCCGAACCGGTAGGAGCTATATCCAGGACGAACCGATATTTTGAGAGGTAAATCATGCGGAGCTTTAGGGAAGGAGATCTCCTTGAGACAAAAGAAGGGCTGATTTTCCACGTGAAGGGGACGCAACATCCTAAAGATGGAGCTATCGCTTTCTTAAGATATGTGCCGAGCGATAAGGGCAACAGGTATAAAGATGGGACCAATTATACGAAGATTTATTCTTTGAATCAAAAGTTTGATTATCTAGAAAATAATTTTCCCAAATATGTCAGATTTTCCGAAAAGCTTCAGAGAAAAATACAATTCGTAAAGAAGAGTGAAATAAAGAAAGTCTACGACCCTTCTGAAAAGCTGAATGAACTTTTGGAAAGTACTCATCTCTCAGAATTAGAGGAAAAGGTCGTAAAATTCACCAAAATGTTAATAGATTCTGGCATAAGCAGAGGAAGTTTAGGGGTAACCGGATCTATCCTGGCAGGAGTTCAGAATAAAAAATCGGATATAGACATGATTGGATATGGTGAAAAGGAAGGTAGAAAAATTTACTCCGCCCTAAAAAAATTGAAAGAAACAAACCCCCAGATATCTTGGTATAATAGTAAAAATTCGCTAAGGATGGCTAAATTTAGATGGGGAAAAACCGAAATTCCTACCGAACTATTCTCCGAAATAGAGAAAGAGAAAGTCCTGCACGGATTATTCCAAAATAAAGATTACTTCTTCCGACTCGTAAAAGACTATGAAAATAATATCGAAAGTAAAAGCTTCTCTAAAAAAGAAAAACGAACGATAAAAGCCAAAATCGAAAACGCCGAAGAATCCATCTTCACACCGAACCATTACAAGATAGAAAAAAACCCAAAATCCATCAAAAAACTAACCAGTTACAGAGGTAGATTCACCGAACAAGCGGAAGAAGGAGACACAATCGTCGCTAGAGGACGGATAGAAGACGTCGCTCCAAACGGAAAAAAGTTCAAAAGACTAATCCTAGGAAAACCTGATGAATACATACTACCAATAAACGACGAAAACATCCGCACAATCGAAAAACACGTATCAATCGAGAACTTCTAGAAAAGCACCCGAATTATCCGCTTTTACAATAGAAACATTTCCAGAAATCCCTTCATCTTCAAAAAAATCCAACATCTCATCACGGATTCTCTCAGATCGAGTAGGTTTCCCGGTGAGGGCATAGATGGTAGGACCCCAAGAACTCTGACCAACTCCAAAAGCTCCGAAATCTAACAATTTATCCTTTATCTTACCCATGATATCATCCTTGAACTTCCCCCCCTGCTGAGACATAAAAGCTTCTCCGGCAAACTCATCTATCTTAGTTAGTGACCTTCCAAAACTCTCGATATCTCGCTCTATAAGAGCAGGGAGAGTTTCCAAAACTAGCCTAGAACACATCTTGCCGACAACGCTTGAACTAGAACCAAAATCTTCAAAGAACTCATCCTCCACGTCTTCGTCAGGCCCTGTTTCAATGTCCGGAGTCAATGTCAGAAGACGCCAGTCTCCCGGAAACTTACGGCGAAAAATCAACGGCGGAAAACCGTCTCCCCCACCTTCAACCAAAAAGCCACCTCTGTCAAAAGCATAAGTTCCAATACCCGATCTCTTTCCCCGTGATAATTCCTTAGCTATCTGAACAGGGGATTTTCCATCGCCTGAAAGAACTGTTAACGCACTTCCTAGTGCTAGGGTTAACTGTGTTGTAGAACCTAAACCGATATGTGGGGGAATAGCATTTTTAACACTAATTTCGAATTCTAAAGAAGTACCATAAACCTCATCTATCTTTTTCACTATATCCTCTATCCTGGACTGTTGTCCACATGTGGAGTTAACTCGCAACTCATCGCTCTCCTCAACATACAATTCAAAACCAGTATCTCCTATCGATAACCCAAACCCACCATACCTCTTCGGAGGTTCCATTGCAGGATTTAGAAGTCCAAAATGTAATCTAGCGGGAGTTTTTATCCTCAGTTTCAAATTTTCACCTTATGCCACATAACCTGTTTTCACGGTCGAAAGGGGACATCTTTTTTCATCTCTTGCACACCTCTTTTCCCAGTGGGATGTCGTATATAGTCTAAAGAAGTACCTCCCGCGTTTTTTATTTCCATGGTTTCAATCAAGTCCGAAAAATAACCACCCGCCAAACCTTCCGCAATAATTCCGTAACCCTGAGCAGCCTCTTTCGTCTTTTCAGCACCGATATCTGAGTTAATTTTACTCACTGGACCATATCTCCTCAATCTCTCCATAAGGGTACTTCTAACTTTTTCAAATCTAGAGAGTCGACCTGACAAAAGTATCTGATTAGGGTCCGAAACTGAAACATTTAAAGAAGCCACCATCTTTTCTATATCTTCAATCATCCTCTCCCAAGCATAACTATAATTTTCATCCTCGTCAATATTTTCCAAAAAACCTTCAATAGAATCGTCCTGAATCATTGAGATTATACCTCCCTGAAAAATATCGGTCTTCTCCCATTCCCCTGCTAGTTGGATCATCTCCATATCTATCTCACCAGAACTCAAAAATCCCATTCCCTCCATAGTCCCACCTACTCCATCAACCACTTTTCCATCTTCAACAGCTACAGCTGCATTATACCCACCTCCCATCTCAATCAAAATAAACGAAGTTTCAGAATAAGGAACTCCTAATTCCTCAGACTGGTCTCTAACAGCCAAAACAGCGCTGGAAAGTTTATCAACAGTCCCCATATCCAAATTGTTTAATTTCCTATACTCTGGCACTGTTGGAAGATTGATCACACCTGGTATATAGTAAACTGGTAACTCCTTCTTTTTCATTTCCAAAGCAGACTCGGTCATCGCAGAATAGACCATAATACCGGGATTTCCTTCCTCCAAGGCTGACTCCAAATCCGACTTTTTCAACAGGAGAATATATGTTAAAAACCAGTCCTTCAAAATATCCAAATCCAAATCTCTAAGATCAGTTATTTCCACCCCATATCCAGATGGACCCACTATCAAATCTAAATTGTCAACTTCCTCAATCGTTTCAACTAGTAGAGAAGGATCTTTAGCAAGACTCTCCGAACTCAAAACTTTCTCGAAAAAAACCTCACCGTTTTCAACTCCACAAATATCAAAACTCTCAGTCCCAGGATCAATACCCAAACCTCTCATACTCAACACATCTTCTTATAGACAATATAATCGCATTCAGAAACCTAAAAAGAAGGAATAATCTCCTCACTAATCATTCTAATAGCCTCTTCCTTGTTCGGTCCAATAGGAGACCCTGAAACAAGTTGCGTAACACCGCTATCCTCCAACTCTTTAATCTTCCGAACGCATTCTTCAGGAGTACCATACAGAGCAAATGCATCCACCATATCATCTGTAACCGAAGCAAATGCCTCGCCATAATCCCCTCCATCAAGATGCTTCTGAATCTCTTCCGCTTTCTCGAAGGATATCCCATGCCTTTCCAAAATCTTCTCATTAACACTCGCAACGATGAACGCCACCGGCGGTAGCACTGCCTTCTTAGCCTTTTCCGTCTCCTCTGCAACAGAAAAACTCGTATATGCAGTAATATCCACATCTTCTATGCTTCGATTAGCCTCTTCAATACCTTCTTCTATCCGATCTATGGCAAAATGAAAATCCTTAGGATGCGAAGCATTCACCAAAACCCCATCCCCATTCTCACCTGCCATCTTCAACATATTTGGTCCTTGAGCCCCTATATATATAGGAATATCACCTTTGAATTCAAAATTCAGCTTAGCTCTCTTCATATCATGCTTATCCATTTGTTCACATTGAACTTCCTCCCCCGCCAAAAGTCGTTCTATCACTTCTATAGCCTCTTTTGTTCTCGTCAAAGGCTTATCCCATTCTATTCCTAAGGAATTCAGAGTAGTTTTATCTCCGGGACCTATACCTAAAACAGCTCTTCCATCCGAAATATTGTCCAAAGTTGCTATAGTAGATGCAGTCTCGGCAGGATTTACAGTATAAGGATTTGTGACACCAGGCCCTAATGTTATTTGACTCGTTTTTTCAGCTATTTTTGATAAAACGATATACACGCTCCTATTGTTGTAATGATCAGTTATCCAAACATTGTCAAAGTCCAAGCTATCTGCCAGACTCGCCAGATTAACAATTTTTTCCACTGGCTCTTCCGGAACAAACTCTACACCAAACCTCATCATTAAACCCCTTCTCTAATTCTCGCGAACGGTTAAAAATTTAAATTTTTTTGAATCTTTCTTGAAATTCCAAATAAAAAGTTAAGTAAAAAAATAAGAAACAAAAAGCGGTAAAAAGGAAAACTAACAATCGAAATAGGATAATTAACAGATAAGGAGGTGTAAAATATTGAAAATTGCAGTTCTAACAGGAGGAGGACACGTCAGTGGACTGAACGCAGGGATAGAAGGAATTACGAAAAAAGCCCTGAAAAATGATTGGGAAGTAGTCGGTGCCAGATACGGTTGGGAAGGACTAGAAAAAGGAAATTTCGTAAAACTAACCAAGGAAAACACCGATTCCATAAAAGAATACGGCGGATCAGTACTCGGAAACGGAAGATGGAAACCCGACCCTGAAAAAGTCAAAAATACCATGGCAGAAAACGACATCGACGGTGTAGTTGCCCTTGGTGGAGACGACACTTTAGGAGTACTTTCGGAACTTTACGAAAAATACGAAATACCCACAGCAGGATGGCCTAAAACCATGGATAATGACCTCAGCGGAACGCATTTCTGCATAGGTTATCCAAAAGCCGTGAAGAAAGGAGCTCAAACCACGCTAAACGCTTTCGATGTAGCTGCTACCCATCGAAGAATATCTCTGATTTCCGTCTTTGGAAGAGGAGCCGATTGGGTCGCCGCAGGAAGTGCAGCTTATGGAGACGCAGACATGGTTGTACCAGGAGAAAAAACTACAGATTTGGAAGAAATCTATGAGAAAGCAAAAAACAAGTATTACGAAAACGAAGAGAAAGACGGCAGACCATATGCAGTCGTCGTCGTCGCAGAAGGCGCTAGCATTGAAGGATTGGACACCCATGTAAAGCAAGATGAGTTAAACGTGGACGACTTTGGTCATGCAAAACTGGACCCTCACTCCCTAGTAAGTAGCCTGTCTGACGCAATCAGAAGTCTATCAAAGGAAGACGGTTCGATGATAAAAACCGCTCCAAGTTCTATGACTTACGAGCTCAGAAACGGAGTGCCAGAAGAAATAGACAAGAAACTCGGATTTAAATGTGGAGAGAAATGTGTAGAAATCCTAGAAGAAGGCGGAGGTAAAATGGCTTCAGTAAAATGCGATGGAGACGATTGCTACGTAGGCACAGAAAACTTGATCGAGGGAGCTAAAGTGAGATTAGTTGAAGGATCTGGCTATATAGACTACGAAAATATGGAAGTAAACGATTCCTACTATGACTATGCAGAAACATTCCTAGGAAAACCTGAAAAGAGGACAATAAACATCCTCTAATCCTTCTTTATTTTTTTATTCCCAAATCTTGATTTTTTAGGTGTATTAAAAATTACAAAAGTACTAATTTTTTTAGCAGACGTTCATGAAGAACGAAAAAGTTAAGCGGTTCTAAGAACTCTAAAATTTTCCATCTTTTTTGACACTCAAACTAATAGGATAGAGTTAACGAACCAATTCCATTATCTTAAAAATCCAAACTCATTTTATATCTTTTCTCCGTAATCGATGCTAACTCAACAAATACTTTTAAAGAAAACGCCGGGGCTGGGATTCGAACCCAGGAAGCGCGTTCGCGCAACCGGCTTAGCAAGCCGGCGCCGTAACCAGACTGGGCCACCCCGGCACATAAAATGGCGAACAAGCCCCTTTTCGGGACCCTTCCCTATTGCCAGACACCCGACCGCTGGCTCGACCTCGCGACCCCACAAGCGCCGACAGACCTGTCTACGGATGCGGACTTCCGTCCCTGACCGGATTCAACAGGCTAGGGCGGTTGGCCTCAACCCTACGGCCGAGGTCCCGCCACCTGTAGCCCTGCGGGACGAGGCGTCAATGCTGCGCGTCAGGCCGGCCGATAGTTCCAGATCCCTATCGAGGCTTCGGCCCGACATATAGCGGCTTTTCGGACTGGGGACCGCTAACTCCCGGCCTAGTTCGCCGGTTTGTTATATTTTTATTAAGAAATAAGAGTTTGTTCTTTTCTTTCTATTCCCAACTGTTGGAGGAGTTCACAAGAACGGCAAAGGTCCTCAGAGGTCGGTTCTCCACATATTTTACATTTTTGCAGTTCAAAGTCCGATTCTGGTTTTTCGGGAAGCTGATTTCTCAATTTATCATTCATTCGTAGAATCTTATGTTTAGTAGTGGGATGGTTCGATTCCATCATGTTGACGAATTCTCGAACTTCACTCCTCATCCCGCCTACATGGGGGCAATCGTCTATATGGGGTTCAAAGCCTTCCAACATTGCGTATATTCCTATTTCTTTCTCCTTAATCCGTCTCAATGGTTTTATCCTCGGTACGAATCCTTTCTTACCTTCCGTTTTTGGCTCCAATCTTTTGAGCCTGTTCAGATCTCCTCGGACATAATTGAGCATGATTGTCTGAACGACGTCGTCCAGGTTATGTCCAATCGCCAATTTATCTGCGTTCAGTTCTCTAGAAGCTTGATTTAGGAGTTCTCTTCTCAAAATTCCACAAAGAGTACACGGGTCGGGGCCGTTTTTCTCTTCGGAAATCTCCGAGAGTTCGTCTAGAGATCTTCCAAAAACGTCTTCGAATCTTATCGTAACCTGTCTGACACCTAAATCCTTTGCATGATTCTCAACAGTTTTGAGACTTTCATCCCGATATCCCTCAATCCCCTCGTCTATTGTCAGCGAAACTATGTCTATGTCTTTATATTTAGAATAATCATGCAGCAATCTGAGCGTTGATAAACTATCCGTCCCCCCGGACACTCCTACTGCAACTTTGTCATCCGGTTCCAACATATCCCATTTTTTCACTGTCTCTCTGAATCTTTTCTCGACATTTTCTATGAAACAACGGTCGCAGCGGTGTACTCCAGACCTCTCTTCAAAATAGACCGCTCTCCTGCCACAAAAAGAACATTCCTCCATCTAACCACCCGAAATTATCGGTACAATAACGATACTGTCCCCATTTTTAACCTTTTCTTCCTTAGAGACAATCTTCTCGTTGCGTTTAACTACAACTTCTTCAGAGTTTTTATCGATAGAGTCGAGCAAATCCGTTATCCTAGTTTCCCCTTCAAACTCAAAGGAGCTATGACCCTCTTTACCCAACTGTTTAACTTTTACACTTTTCACCATATCATCTAAACCTTGTCTAATTATTTTCGACCATATCTAAAAAGTAAAGGAAAATTGAAACTCTCCAAGAATCAAGATAATCTGCTCAGAGTTTTACAGAACAAGACCCACCGGAAAATTTGAATAATCAGTCTATCAAATTATCAATAGTGGCAGTATGGAAGACGAAACCCCTGAAATTGTAGAAGAGTTCTATGAAAAACTGCCAAAATTCCCCGACGGCAGAATTAACTATTCCGAAGCCGACAAAGCCGCAACCACTGCAGTTTTTTTGAGATATCAAGACGAGATCTTATTGTTAAAAAGAAGTGGAGAAGTCAAACACAGAAAAAACAAATGGGGAGTGGTCGCGGGATTTTTGGACGAATTAAAACCTCTACTAGAGAAATCTTTTGAAGAAGTCAAGGAGGAAACAGGGATCGAAAAAAACATGATATCTTCTATTGAAGTCGGCGAAACATACACTTTCGATCAAGAAAATACAACATTTATTTCTCACCCGATGCTGATGGATCTCAAAACGAAGCCGAAAATAGAAACAAGTTGGGAACATACCGAGTTTAAATGGGTGAAAATAGACGAAGCTTCAAAATATCTGCCCGAATATACAAACAAAGAGTTAGAAATGTTAATCTCCAAAGACTAAAGTTACTCGGCTGCTTCTCTGAAACGTTCTACGACGAAATCGTCCTCAAGAGCTGTCAAAAAATTGCCTGCACGAGGGCCATGTTCCTCTCCAAGGAGGGCCAAATAAATCGATTGGAACACTTCTACCGGCTCCATGTCTTTCTCCTCAGAAAGTTCGAAAATCCTATTATGGATTTCTACCGGGCCATAATCCTTGTTTTCCAGCTCCTTCGCCAGTTCCAACAGGCAAGATTTTTGTTTTTCGGAAAGTTTGTCTCTGATATCACCTGATAATTCTTGTAAAACTTCTAATTTTTCCGATTCAGGAGCATATTTTTCCACCCACTTTTTGGCCCTTTCCAGCCGTTTTATAGCTAAATCTTCTTCCCAAGTTTCGAGGTCTTCAAGGACGCCTTTCCTTTTTAGAATCTTTAAGGCGTGGTCCTTATCCCGGGCGACCTGTATCATTATCGTAGCTAATCTAATCGGTATCCTTTCAGGTTTTCCATCATAAACTTCGCCTGTCTGAGATAGTTCGTAAATCCTCTTCTTCTGCTCTCTTCTACTCTCCGGTACATCCTGGTCCTCTCCATAGTAGAATGACTCTAAGTCGGTATATTCCTGATATAATTGTAATAGTGGAATCCTCGGATCGAAATCGACGGCCTTCATTGCCTTGCTTCTGAACAATAAGTACCTCAAAAGTTCGGGTTCCGCCACCTCTAACCATTGTTTCAAGGTGAATACCTGTCCTTTCGAAGACGACATCGGCTCACCTTTGAGGCTGAACCATTCATAGGGAACCGGTTCAGGAGGCTCAATATCATAGACCTTTTTCGCTATCTCCTTACCCGTGTCATAACTCCCACCATCAGCCGCATGATCTTTCCCGAAAGGTTCGCAAGTCACGCCAAGTTTGTGCCATCTGGCCGGCCATTCAACTCTCCATGTGAGTTTTCCCTCACCTTTTGTGTAGTCTGCTTTGCCTTCGTGACCACATCCTTCGACGTAATCCGCTCCTTCACATCTATAATGAACATAACCTTCTTCCCAATCGAAAGCTTTTGTCGTGGCTATCCTACCACAGTTCTCACAGATTGGGTCGTAAGGAATCCAATCATCTGAAAGTGGTTCTGAACGATACTGGTCCAAAATTTTCTTGATCTTGTCCGTATTTTTGAGTGCAGTTTCAATCTCCTCCACCAATTTCCCCTCTCTATACATTTCAGAAGAATGGTATATCTCCGGTTCTATGCCGAAACTTGGAAGGGCTTCTAAGAATGGTTCACTGAAGTAATCTACAAAACTCTCATGATTCTCATCGGGAGAGGGAATCTCACAGTAAGGCATCCCCAGATATTCTTCATATTCTTCTTCTGAAAGAGGATGTGGTATTCTCCTCATCGGATCGATATCATCTGCATACCATACCGTTCTGGCTTCTACATTACGTTCATTCAGTGCTTTCGTCACCGCATCTGCTATGAACACGTCTTTAGAATGGCCTATATGGATATGTCCTGATATCGATATTCCGCTCGCCACGGTCTGTGGTTCCGATCTCTCCTTCAAACTCTCCGCTTTTTGGTCTATCCAATGCATTTTCTCGGACCAAACTTTTACGTAAGTTCATATAACATTATTGGAGATAGATATGAACGTTGCTGAAAGGATGGAAGATGTCCCTGGCTCAGGAACTCTTGAAATACTTGCCATCGCCAACGAGTTGGAAGAGGAAGGAGAAGACGTCGTACACTTAGAGGTCGGACAACCTGACTTCGAAACGCCAGAAAACATAAGAGAAGCCGGTAAGGATGCCATCGACGAGGGTAAGACAGGATATACTTCTAGTTCTGGAATCACAAAACTCAAAGAGTCCGTTTCTGATTATCTCGCTGAGAGAAACATCGATAGGGCTCAAGAAGAGATCATAATAACTCCAGGAGCAAAACATTCTCTATTTACCGCAATGACTGTTATCCTCGACGCTAATGATGAGATGATGATACCCTCACCTTGTTGGACCTATGAGGGGATGGTCCGGATAATAAACGCTGAACCTAAATTTGTCGAAACCCGAGAGGAAAACGATTTCGAACTGACTCCTGAAAGTGTGAAAGAGAACATAAACTCAGACACGAAAATGTTGTTGCTTAACTATCCTAACAATCCTACAGGAGCACTTTTGAGCGAAGAGACTTTGAAAAGCATCGCAGACCTAGCAGTCGATGAAGATTTTTGGATCCTTACTGATGAAGTGTATGAACGGTTGATTTACAGAGATGAGAAACCTCCGAGCATAGCTTCTTTAGACAAATGTGAAGATAGAACCATTTACATAAACGGCTTTTCCAAGACTTACGCTATGACGGGATGGCGACTGGGATATACCGCAGCTCCCCAAAGCGTCATAGATGAGATGATAAAGATTCAGCAGAACTCAACTACTTGCGCAACATCTTTCGTTCAACATGCAGGAATTGAGGCTCTCGAAGGCCCTCAAGACAAAGTCAAAGAGATGAGAGAAGCCTACAGAGAAAGACGAGACGCCATCGTGGAAGGCCTGAACTCCATTGATGAAATAGAATGTGTTAAACCTGACGGAGCATTTTACGTATTCCCAAGTTTGGAAGGTATCGAAATGGACTCTATGGAATTTTCGAAATATCTTCTAAAGGAAGCAGGAGTAGCCACAACACCAGGCAGTGCCTTCGGACCGACCGGAGAAGGTAATTTCCGAATCAGTTATGCAAGCTCTCTGGACAGGCTAAATGAAGCTATCAATCGCATAGAAGACGCCGTTTCAGATCTTTAAATTTTAGCGGATGAGCTTATGGCAAGAGAAAAGTCCAAAATTATCCGAACAGGAAAAAAAATTCAAAATAGCGGATTAGTTGCAGGTACTTGGGGGAATGTCAGCATTAGGCTGAAAGACGACGAGGACAAATTTGCAATCACCCCCTCCGGAATGGATTATCATGAAATCGAAGAGAAGAATATCGTTATTGTTGATTTAGATGGAAAAAAGATAGAGGGCGATAGCGAACCTTCCACCGAAACCCCAATGCATCGTCAAATCTATAATAAAAGAGATGATGTCAACGCTATTGTTCACACACACTCTACCTTCGCAAGCGTTCTAGCCTGTAACCACAAAGATATCCCCCCAATCATAGAGGACATGGTCCAAATAGTCGGCGGAAAAGTAAAAACTGCCGATTACGCACTTCCAGGATCAAAAGAACTAGCCGAATCAGCAGTAAAGGGATTAAAAGACAAAAAAGCCGTCTTACTTGCAAACCACGGCCCTGTCTCCGTAGGCTCAAATATAGACGAAGCCTTGATGATAGCAGAAATAGTGGAAAAAAGTGCTAAAATTTATGTCTTTTCTAAAATTCTAGGCGACCCCGTAGAGTTAAGCGATAAAGATGTTTCCAAAATGCAGGAAATGTTTTAGACTAATCTTGTAATTTCGTTTGAGATACACATCTCTCTTTTTCGTCTTCTACTGAGTATCCATGCTCAAGGACTTTTCTAATCTCTTCAGCCTTCTCATCACCTATACCATGGACTTCCTTCAATTCTTCGATATTAGCAACCATAATATCCTCGACAGATTCAAAATGAGAGAGCAATCTCTTAGCAAGAACTGCTGAGACTCCGGGAAGACCTTCAACAATATATTGCTGGGATTCAGTCAGGGATAGAGCCTTCCGATCTCCTCGAATTGGAATCTCCGTCTCTTCATCGTCTTGCTCCCTGTCGGCTATTGAAGCTATCATCTTCGCAGTCTCTTTTTCGTTCTTTGTCTTCAGAATCGAAACCTGATGGTCCACAGCAATGCAGGACAAAGCCCCACGAATCGCGTTCGGATGAACGTTTCTTTCAGTATAAAGGCCGCTGCCTTCGAGAATGAGTAATGGTCTTTCGAAGGTTTGAGCCAAAGATTTTGTCTGGTCTAAAAGCCTTCCATCCACGAGCGAAGATAAAAAATCGCTTGCAGTCTTTCTTTCTATGCCGACTCTTTCGCTCAGTATGTAGTCACCCACATCCAACTGCTCCATATCGACATCTATATCCAACTTGAATATCTCTCTAATCACGTTAGAAGAGTTTTCCCTATGATCTGCAAAAATTTTCAACTAATCATCCCCATATTCTTCGATGGATTTCTGATTATCACTCTCGTCATTTTTACTTATTTCTTTCAAAGTTTCACGCATCTTTTTCTCCTTATGGAAAGCAGCCCAATAAAATGATTCGTCCCGAGTACCCTTCATTATCAAAACTATGACTTTCCCAGGCTTCTGCCTCCCAGTTCTGCCCCTCCGCTGGATGCTCCGGATTTCGCTTGGGACCGGTTCGTAGAACAGTGCTAAATCGACGCTTGGAATGTCTAAACCCTCTTCCCCAACAGCTGTAGATATCAAGGTGTTGTAGTGACCATCTCTGAACTCTTGTATCGTCTCTTTCTGTATTTTTTGAGACATGCCGTCCTCATTTTTCCGATCCGATTGGCCGATGAATTTTGTCGGTTTGACGTCTTCTACCTGTTTGAGTTCATGATAGAGCTGGTCGATGGAGTCTCTGTAATGAGCAAAAAGCATTATTTTTGATTGGGGTTTTTCAGAGAACTGTTTTGTGACTATCTTTTTCGCTTCTTCCAGTTTCGGGTTATCTATTCTGCCTGCGGTACTGTCGACTAGGTTTTTCACTTTTTCTACATTGGGTGAATTCATCAAGATGCGTAAGGATTTGGAAGCTCCTGACTTTTTCGCTTTCTCTTCCATTCTATCCAAATATTTCTTGAGAGAACTCAGTCCTTGGGACTCCAAAAGTTCGATGCAATGAGACAATCGGAACGCCGAGGCTTGGTCCATCATGCCCTTGAAACATTTTCCAGGAGGGTTTGGAGATTTTTGTTTTCTCACTTTGTTGATCTTTTTCTTGACCGAAAGCAGTTCTTTTTTTCCAACATTCTGGATTGAATCGAGAAAATCCATATCTTTGAGGTTCTTCAAATGTTGTTTCAACTGTTTTTCTAGAAAATTTTTCATTTTAGCCAAAGGTTCTGGAAACTCCAGCATCCGCCTTTCGACATCAGTTTCCTGGACATATTCCTCTACATTTGGATGGTCTTCGGTCCGAGCCTCAACATTCCGAATACGGAGATTTCGTTTGACTTTTTTTATCTTCTCGGAGGAACTACCCGGTGAAGCCGTAAGAGCCAAAATGAGCGAATCATCCCTAGACTCCTCATAGCTCTCGGCAACAAACCCGTAAGGATAATCTCCCACAGCTCTATGAGCCTCGTCAAACACCATCAATGTGAAATCTTCTGGTGAAAACTTTCCTGAAACCATATCTCTCTCAACCGTTTGAGGAGTTGCAAAAAATATTTGGCCCTCGCTCCATCCCCCTTTTCTTTTCTCAGGCTTGACCTTTCCGGTGAGGGTTCTGATCTTCTCTTCTGAGATGTTTAATGTTTCTTTGAATGTCTCTTCGTGTTGTGTAACGAGAGGTCTTGTCGGAGCCATCATCAAAATTTTGGATTTTTTACTTTCGGACAGTTTGTGAGCTGTCAACATTATAGCTATTTCAGTCTTCCCAAGTCCTGTCGGAAGCACTACTAAAGTGTTCTCTTTCCTTGCGGAGTCAAAAATCACTTGTTGATATACTCTAGCCTCTACGGTCTCCGACTCTATGAGAGGGTGATCGACATAGTTCATTCTTATCATCTAAAATCTTGAATTCTTAAAGAATTAGTTTACGGGGAGGGGGTCCTAAATGTATCCAATCCTCAAAAATCGAACTAAACGGGTATGCCAGTCAAGGTGTTCACAAGAGTCCAAACTACCAACCAGATAAACCAAAAAGGTATTGCTCCCTTTTTCAACGTATTTTTAGCAGAGTATTCAAAAGATGAATCTTCAACATCTATAACCATCGGGACTATTCGATAGGTCATGTAAAAGAACATTACAGCAATTATCAATCCCAGAATCGGGTCCGGTTGCATAAAACCGTTTATAGCTCCTAAAGCTATAGCTACCAACGTGTAAAGTAAAACCACTTTTACTTCAGCATCTAATTCCATCTTCTCGTCCTCTATCTCAATTTGTAGTCATCTAATTTGAACATTATGATATGGGTAAAGGACCTTTAAAAAAACTGTTTATTCGAACTCGTTTGAGCAGTCTTATCCGCCTCAACTAACACCATCGGAGAGATACAACCGGCCGGTTAGCTTCTTCATCATCATCCTTATTTTTTATATGGAAAGATATGTGAATCCTTCTATGGGTGAAAGTTTGAAACTATTATCCGCAGAAAAAATTGTAGATTTTTTAAAAAATCTGACCTATTCGAAAACCCAAGTTTCAGAAACAGGTGTAGATTTGACCGTGAATAAAATCTACAAATTCGAAAACAGAGGGGATATAGACTTTGGAGGCGGCGAAAGAAAAGATGCAGAATTATCCGAGATAAGTCCCACTCTAAGAAATAAAGACGACGATTATGGTTGGTGGGAACTAGATTCCGGTACCTATCTACTAAAGTACAACGAAGAACTAGAAGAAGAAAAAAACTGCATAATCCAGCCTCTTGAAAGACTTTATAGAAATTCCACGACCCATCCAACAATAGTTTCGAAAGAAATTACAAAAATTCCTATCAATGTAGGTGAACCCGGTATATCAATAAAGGAAAACTCTAGGGTTTCCAAACTAATCGTTCTTGAAGATTAAACTAGAAGGGGTTGATTTTGGATAAATCTTCGCGACTTCCGGATTTCTACAAACTAAATCCAGAAGAAAGATTAGAAATCGTAAAGGAGTTTTCCCAACTTTCGGAAAAAGAAACCCAACTAATCAGAAAAAGCGGCGGTCTAACTCTGGAAAAAGCCAATAAAATGGTCGAAAATACAATCGGGACACAGGAACTTCCCCTAGGTATTGCTACGAACTTCAAGATAAATGAAAAAGACAGATTAATCCCAATGTGTACTGAAGAACCGTCCGTAATAGCAGCGGCTTCGAATGGCGCAAAGATGGCTAGAGAGATGGGAGGTTTCAAAACAGAGAGTTCCAAACCTCTCATGATTGGACAAATCCAAGTCATTGAACTAAATAATCCAAAGAAAGCGGCAAAAAAGATCATGGCAAAGGAAGAAAAACTATTAGACTTAGCCAATGAAGAATCTTCCCTAGAAAAAAAAGGTGGAGGAGCAGAGAAAATAGAGACCCGAATTATTGGAAAGGGCTCAAATAAAATGCTTATAATCCATTTGATAGTCGACACTAGGGACGCTATGGGTGCAAATGTCATCAACACCATGGTCGAAAAACTTGGACCTTACGTCGAGGACATAACCGGAGGAAAAACTTTGCTCAAGATTGTTTCGAACCTTGCAGATAAGAGAATATCAATCGCAGAAGCCAAATTTTCTAAAGAAGAACTAGGTGGAGCAAAAATTGTAGAAAATATCATCAAAGCACAAAAATTTGCAGAAAATGATCCTTACCGAGCTGCAACCCACAACAAAGGGATAATGAACGGTGTTCAAGCAGTAGCGCTCGCAACTGGGAATGACACTCGGGCAATCGAAGCCGCAGCCCATGCCTTCGCTACAAAAAATGGCATTTATCAACCTCTAACTAAATGGTCCAAAACAGAACAAGGTAATTTGAAAGGGAGGATAAAAATTCCAACTCCACTTGGAACTATCGGCGGAGCTACAAAGAAAAACCCGATAGCTCAAACATGCCTAAAGATCCTTGATACAGATTCTTCACAAGAACTAGGAGGGATAATAGCTGCAGTAGGACTAGCTCAAAACCTAGCTGCCCTAAAAGCACTCACAACCGAAGGAATACAAAAAGGACACATGAAATTACACAATAAAAAGTAAATTAAGA
>Ga0207714_1000659_pt1 | contig 23291 bp, 20 predicted proteins | sample PonA232FremontCA_2_FD_187270 | JGI IMG/M metagenome (GOLD analysis project Ga0207714, IMG submission 187270) | Marine sediment microbial community from Fremont, CA, USA - Pond A23 Sediment 2 (SPAdes) | ecosystem: Environmental > Aquatic > Marine > Unclassified | place: USA: Fremont, California...
TGAGATAAAAAAAGCTTATCGTAAATTAGCTAAAAAGTATCATCCGGATCGCAATGATTCGGAAAATGCTGAGGAAAAATTCAAGGAAATTTCGGAAGCCTATGAAATATTAAGTGATCCCGATAAACGCAAACGCTATGATCAATACGGTCATTCTGGCATTAATGATGATGATTTCAATTTTGATGACTTTGCTCGCGGTGGTTTTGGCGGATTTGACGATATTTTTGATATGTTCTTTGGTCAGGGAATGGGTGGTATGGGTAGTCGGGGACGCCGCAGTCGTGGAGTCGGTCGAGGAGAACTTCTTGTGGTGTTGATTGCCGGTGGATATCGAGTGTTTTGTCGAGGCCGTCGAGGATGCGGTAGAGAACAGAGAAGTGCGAGTGGTCTTCCCAGCAGTTCACGTACTGCGTGTTCAGTTCGAGTGTAGACTGGTGGAGTTTGTCGAGCGTGTACTGTGCGATGCACGTCTTTCCAGTGCCAGAGGGGCCGTGAAGCACTGCTGAATCGGATGGGTTCCCTTCGACGGCTGGACGGAGAACACTCGATAGGAGGTTAATTTCGGCGTCTCGTTGCACCACGTCGTTCGGGAGGAACTCCGGGTCGAGAACCCGCGCATCAGTGATCATGCGTGACACGAGCGCAACGATCATATTAACAGGATGGACCAGATTTCCGGAATTTCCGAAATCGAAATCATATGTGTGTGTTTGTGGTGTATTGGAGTGACAGGTCGGTTAGGTGGGATCGACTCTGCCATTGATTAATTGACAACCCGTACCCGTATGAAACCTCTCTTGAAAATAATCAACTTATATGGGTTAAAACTAAGTGATCCAGCTGCTTCACAGGGAGTTAAACTATTAGTAACCACCGTATAACTAAATTTTGTGTGACTTCTAAGCTCTAGGCACAGAACTAACTGAGGGAGTATGCCTGAACATAACCAATTCAGTTCTGACAGACGAACAGCACTGAGATTAACGGGATTAGGATTAACTGTAGGATTAGCCGGCTGCGGCGGACTTGAGGGGAATGGCGATGGAGAGGTCGAAGAAGATGGCGACGGCACAGATACAGCAGACAATGGAGAACAAACAGAAGAAAACGAGAATGGCACAGAACTCTATCGACTACCAGGAATCGGGGATCAAAAAATAACCAAAGACTTCGTCACAGACCCAATAGATACAATACCAGTAAACGAAGACTGGGCTGGAGAGCTATTTACAGGAGAAGGTGCAAGAGGGTATGAGGGGTGGTTCTACTTTTTTGTATATGAGGGAAGAGACAGAATTCTGAGACTAGATGACGATCAGTACGATAGAGATGTACTTGAAAAATACACAGAAGAAACGGTGACCGGTGACGGAGGCTATATAGAGAACAAAATGGGGATGTCAGGCCACCACATTATAGACGGAGTGGGATTAGCTCTGTATGCTTCATCTTCGATGAGCAGAGTTCTAGCAGTAGATCCGAACTTGGAACTGGAACCCGTACAGGGACGATATGAAGGAGGACTATCAGATCAAGAAGTCATAAACAGAGCCAATAGGAGCCTAAATCAAAAAGCAAACCAGATATCGAAAAAAAGCGACACAAAAAAATACCAACAAGGAGGCGAAACAAGAACAGTACAAATATACTCAGACGGAGAAATAAACGGGATACTCGCAATACCAGACCAAAGCAACATTCTAGTCAAAGCTGTAAATAAACCATTTGTTGATGGTAGCGTGGATATTGGTTTAGAGTATAATCCTAAAAACATTATAAATAGACAATTAAATACACTCTTCGGAACTGGTACACTCTCACTTAGTCAAAAAAATGACACGGAAACTAATAATAAAACAGACACAATAGAAGAAAAAACAGTACAGGAAATCAAAAATCTTAGAGGCGAAGGATACAGAGATCACATAGCTGCACGGATCTTTACGTATAACTATACTAGAGAACCTTCTGACGTAGAGAGTTATACGTATAGAAACTTTAATTCCATTGATATAGAAAATGATAGGGCATTGTCAGGAGGAATAAACTATTCTGATGGAGAAGGAATAGAAAACCCTTCTCGTGATTATTCAGTTGGAGAAGGTTGGGTTTCAAGAAATGACACAAATTTAGTTCTCAGGCGTAGAAGTCCTGATGGTGATTTTGTTAGGTATTATGACTAGGAGGAATAGGAAGACTAAGCTCCGATTGAATTGGGAGTTGATCTTGTGTGAGATACATGTTTTGTATCGATTGGCCCGTTGCTGACAGTTGTCGGGGCGTTTTGTTGCGGCCGTGCTGAATAGAACACACAAATGCGTACGAATCAATGTTGATCTGCGGAGGGTAGTAATTGCTCAGTACAGGTGAAGATATGAACAGTGAGTCGGTTCAGCGTACGGTCGATATGGCTTACGTTGACGACCCTAGGGTTGAGGGTTTCCCTTCTTGACAGAATCCGGTTTAGTATTCCCAAGTCTTCGTGAATCGGTTAGACATTTTTGGAGTACAAAGATTGTTGTTGGAACAATCTATTTCCGAAACTTCGGTTGTAACATCAATCGATGTGCTCAGAACTAGCTAGTCTATGTTAGACCTTGGTTGTAGTCGTTGAATGGATCAGAGACAATCCCAATTTGTAGTTTTGTAAACACAGAATATCTGCAACTTCCCCAGTCGCGACTTTGGTATAGCGGCATATGATTCATACCGTTGGACAAACCTGGATTTCGGGGGATAGAACCCTTCTATCATAGGAAAAATGGTTATGAGACTTCTGTCACCGGTGGTCCTGATTACGGTTAATCACGACCAGTTTGAAGTACCCCGCCGCCATCGGTGAAGCACGAATGCTGCAACCGCCTCACGACGGCGCTTCCCCCGGGGTAGAGCCGCCAAGAACAGGTTTTGATATTATTCTGGATCTCTCCAGCTGAGATCCAATCGGTATCGAAGAAGTAAATTCGATATGAGACTGATGATCTCAACCAAAATTATGGAAAAGTCCGAACTCTGCTGAATGACCGAAAATAAATGAAATCTCGAGGACTGGTGACACGTCAGACCACGGATACTTAAGTACCGACTGGATGTACAAGCTTCGTGAGCTGGAACGTGCTGGTCTTGATTCCGACCAAGCCCGAGAGTCTCACGACCCAGACCCAATGCACCTGTTTCAGACACTCTCGAATCGCGATGTGAGTTTCTTCTTCCGGAACAAGTCCCCAGCTCCGAACGGGATGTACTCGAACAGCTGGGAAGGAATGATCAGAGATGGCTGTTGTGCCAAAAATCTATATAGAGGTACACTACGCTTAGCCGGCGAGCGTGATGTCACTGTCTCCTGAGGACCACGATCGCAAGCTCGCCGACCAGCAATCCTTGATATCCAATCAACGTCACGGCCTCATCTGTTACGTGTCGCCCACATGGGTCCTGTCACCTTCTTTCTCTCCGTCACTGACTAAGACCGTACGTCGGAGACCAGTGACTGTTTACCTAATAGATAATGTATATTTAACTTACAATTACAAATGTACTATTGTAATTCCTTGTACTGATCCGCTCCAGTCGGTCACTTCTACTGGCAGGCGGGAGATTACAACAGATAGTCGTAATCATGACCGGCTATACGGATCAAATCAATATCTACCAAGCGGAGTGGTTTTGAATCAAACAATACCATTTCGACTGCTCTGTTCGTAAGATGCGAACTTTATATAGTTTGTAAGCAGATCTGAATCGCTTATTTGCCGGCCCAACAGTTCATAACTCCACTAAGAGCACTCTCGGTTGATGTATTCATATTAATGGGACGCGGCTCATTCCCGAGATACGAGCGTAGATGATGCAACTGTGTAACTTTTCTTGCTTGGAAGGTAGGACTCAGAGCAAGGATATAATATATTCCAAACGACGTATTTCGGCTAGTAATCCTGAACCTCTTGAAAGGGAGCTCGAACTGGATGCCCTGATTGATTAGTGCAACAATGCTCCGGCGATACCGCTGTTTATTGATGCTGCAGGCAACGGGTTATCATCGATTCGAGTGTGCTCTGACGCTGACTGCTACGCAGTGTCAAAAGAACTGCTGTGCAGATCTTTGTCACACCACCGTTCGTAAGAGACAAACAGCTTTATCACATGTGAGATATTGTCACCCTATATGAGCAATCAAAATCATCGGATGGTGGACGCGGTCGTAATCTCGTGTAATATCATCTGGTCGCTTCAAGATCTAAATGGCGCCGGTGTTACGGAACTAGCGGAGCACCTTGGTCACTCAAAAAGTACCATTCATAATCATCTCCAGACGCTTGAGAACCAGCGTCTGGTGGTGAAAGACGACGGGCAGTATCGCTTGAGCTTACGATTCCTAGACGTGGCATCTCATGTCAAGGACCAGTTCCCGAAGTACGAGTTCGTTAAGAACGAGGTTGACAGCCTCGCCGAAGATACCGGCGAAGTCGCGCAGTTCGGGATCGAAGAGCATGGTAGTGTGAGCTATCTTTACAAATCGAGCGGTAGCCGCGGCGTTGAAACCGCCTCTAGCGTCGGAACGCAACAGCCAATCCACTCGACATCGCTTGGGAAGTCCATCATGGCAAATATGCCGAAAGAGCGAGTCAACGAAATCCTGGATCGGCGTGGCATGGTTGCACAGACAGAACACACGATTACCGATCGAGACGAGCTGTTCGCGGAACTGGAGGAGATCAGAGAGCGAGGCTACGCGATTGATAACCAGGAAAACGTTGAGGGACTGTCTTGTATTGCTGCGCCCGTTCTCAGCGAACAAGGCCATCTCGGTTCGATCAGTGTCTCTTGGCCTTCGAGCCGGTTTGGAACCGACGCTTTCATGGACGAACTGCCTGACAAAATCATGCGCGCGGCGAACGTGATTGTACTCAATTCAAAGTTCGGTTGATTTACTCCTCGAACGGTTCCTAGTCGTTCTTTATGTCTGATTTAATACCATTTCTGCGGTGATTGTACTCCTATTGGTTTGTCGTTCGTAAGGAACGAACGATGTACGTTGGTAAAGCGGCCCGTTTTCCAGTCGTCGGAATTTGGACGACTCGAACGTCTGACCGGGAGGGACCATGGCTCGGGTATCTCCGGCGATCCTGCCTGACGATCCTCGGTCTACAGCGTACTCAGCACCTCCGAGGAGATTCCACCGACGAAACGAAGACCACGTATTGGTAGGATTTGTATTCGTCTGGAGACCGATGAGCGGATATTTGTGTCACGGAATTGATCGCTTACATCCCTGATTAGGAAGTCGAGTACCTCGTCGGACGCATCGTTGCAGTGGTTGCCGGTAGAGCCCGCTCACAAAACAGGACAAAACCACGGGAACACGTGAATTCTGATCGGGGAAAGGTATAACACGTCTTCGACGGACGCTACCGTACGGATGGAAATTACTGATATCGACGTCGACGTTGTCCGTATCGGTCGTGAATTTGGAACGACGTCCGCAATCAAGGAAATCGAAGAGAGTGTCTTCGTGCTGCTTCGACTGACCGCTGACGACGGTTCGACAGGTATCGGCGAGATTTCAGACGTCGAACACCCGGAGACAATGCCCACGACCGATGAGATCGAAACGGAGGTTGCCGACTTTCTCCTTGGCGAGGATCCCCGAGAGATTAATCGGCTCACCGACGCGATGTACGACATGATCGACTTCGGTCCGTTCGACTTCCACTCCTTCCAGCAACTCGCGCTGGCGGCTGTCGACATGGCTTTGTACGATCTCGTGGGCGATCGGTTCGACATCCCTGCCTACCAGTTGCTTGGCGGACGCACTCAAGATGTCCCGCTGTGCTGGGTGGTCTTCACCCGCCAAGAACCCGACGCAGCGGAAGCGCTTCGTCAAGAGGTTCGAACTCGCGTTGACCAAGGCTTCTCGGCGTTTAAATTGAAGGTCGGTGAGGTCGATCCGGCCGTCGACGTAGAGCGGATCCGGACCGTCCACGAGATCGCTGGCGATGACGCACAAGTATTCGTCGACGCTCAGGGTGTTTGGGAACTTGAGGAGGCGATCGAGACTATCGAGCGGTTCGAGGAGGTTGGAATCGATGGCGTCGAGACGCCGGTCGGGACCCCGGATCCTAACGTGGAAACGCGGGGTTACTACTACGACGTTCCGCTCGTCCCGTCGGAATTGGCAACCGTACGGGAAGCCATCGACACTCCGGTCTTTGAACACGTGCTCGATCCCCAATTCGGTATCGACCTCGCGGCGGCGGAGGCTGTCGACGTATTCACCGTCGAGGTCTGTTCGGGTGGGATCACTCGTGCTAATCGGATCCTCAACATTGCCGAGGCCGCCGGCATCGACGCGCGCCTGGGGAGCACGGTTGAACTCGGACCGGGGACGATCGCAGCCGGTTCCCTCGGCGCCGCCTCAACCGCGGTCACCTACCCGTGCGATCTCATCGGGCCGCAGGTGTACGACGAATCAATCATCGAGTCGGGCCTAGAGTATCGAGACGGGACTTTGAGTCCTTCTGAAGCTCCTGGCTTCGGCCTCGCTCTCAAGGACGGCATGTTTGAGTAAGCCGCCTTGATTGGCGGTCAAAACGGGGTTTGTGAACTGATTCGTCAATTTGTCGAAATCGAGTTATCGGTTTGATGATGGCAGACAAGCGAGATTTTATATAACACCTAGTCATCTGTTACCATGTATGCAGATCACCAGACTAGAGACGTTTCCAGTCGAGGTACCAGTCAAGCGCCACGGTGAACCGTACGGTATCGCCCCCTACGTTGGAGGCAACCGGATCCGCAGTTTGCCCGACTCGCTCACGTTCGAGGAGGCTCTCGAGGCGAACGATGAGGCTACCGAGGCCGGGAAGAAGCTTCTTGTAAAGCTCGAAACCGACGAAGGAATCGACGGCTGGGGCGAGGTCAAGGTACCGACGATGCGTGCCGGCCAGGTATTGATTGAGGAACTTGTCGAACCGGAAGTCGTCGGCCGGGACGTAACGGAGGTCGAAGCACTCGTCGACGAATTTGGCTCATTCTCGACGATGTATTACACCGATGTCACCTCCTATATCGGCGCGGTCGAGATGGCCATGTGGGACGCCCATGGCAAACACCTCGGTAAGCCGGTCCACGAACTCATCGGAGGCAAGTGCCGTGACAGCGTCGAGATCGCGTACTGTCTCGGCTTGCTTACGCCCGAGAAGTCCCGCGAGCACGCACGGTTCGCCCGCGACGAGGGATTCTCTGTCCTCAAGACGAAGGCCAGTCGCTACTGGCGGGCCGACGTCGCCCGGATCGAGGCTATGCATGACGAGGTAGACGGTGAACTCGAGTTTCGCGTCGACCCGAACCAGCTCTGGAGTTTCGAGGACGCCGTCCGCTTCGGTGCAGCCCTCGAAGACCGTGGTATCTATCTCCAGTACATGGAACAGCCCATTCGCGTCGATAGCTTTGGGACACTGAAGAGCCTCCGGAACCGCCTCCGAACGCCGATCGCGATCAACGAGGACGCGTACTTCCAGCGTAACCTCAACCAGGCAGCCTCGATGGACGCGATAGATGCCGCCGTTGTCGACCTTGTGCCCGCCCGTGGTATTCTCGGACTGAAACGGCTCGCGGGCATCGCTTCAGAGTTCGGTATTTCGCTCGCCCACCATTCGAACTTCGACCTCGGGATCAAGAACGCCGCGAAACTCCACACCATCGCGACGACACCAGCGTTTAACATGGCTATCGACTCCGTCTACTACGCCTACGAGGACCACATCCTTGAGAATCCCCTTGAAATCGAAGATGGGCGCATGACGGTACCTGACGAACCCGGTCTGGCTGCGGTCGACGAGGCCAAGGTTGAAGAGTATCGTATCGACTGACCCCATCTCGCCCCTACCATCTTCGGAGATCACGGTTAGCCGTGCCCCTGGCAGCTGTCGGTGTGACAATATCATTTCTGCGGGGAAACTATTATATAACCGTCCCACAACACTCAGTAGAGCATGAGTCACAAGAAGCTAAAACAGCATCTTCGAGATGTGTCGTTCACTACCACTGCAGCGTTCAGCGAAGACGGAAATGACGTTCTCTACGAGGAGGTCGCCCGCAATACAGAATCCGTCCTCGAAGCTGGAGGGCGGTCGTTTATTCCCTGCGGGAACACCGGAGAGTATTACTCCCTGACCGATGAGGAGCGGCTTGGACTCGTCGAGACAACCGTTGATGTTGTCAGCGACGACGGCGTAGTTATCGCAGGTGTCGGCGGGAGTACCAAGGAGGCGATCGAACAAGCACGAGCCTACGAGGAGGTTGGAGCGGACGGGGTTATGGTCCATGATTTCGATCACACCTACATCCACAATCAGGGGATTGTTGAGTACTACGAGCGGCTCGCCGACGCGACGGATCTTGGTATCGTGATGTACAAGCGGGGTCCGGCGCTCTCTCTGTCGGCCGTCTCGGAACTCTCGACTATTGACAACGTCGTTGGGCTGAAGTTCGCCGTCAACGATGTCGCGGCCTTCTCGAAAATGGTGCGCGAAGTACCCGGCGAGATCGTCTTTTCGACAGGGATCGCCGAGCGGTTCGCGCCAGCATTCGCGCTGGAAGGTGCCGAAGGGTTCACGACTGGCATCGGTTCGTTCGCTCCCGAGGTTAGCCTCGCATTGCAGGAGGCGCTGGAGGCTGAAGACTGGGAACAAGCGCTCAAGTTACGCGACCTCGTGCGGCCATACGAGGATCTCCGGGAGGAGGCGGGCACGGGCAACGAATTCGCAGCGGCCAACAACGTACCAGCCATCAAACTCGGTCTTGAGCTCGCGGGGCTGTACGGCGGTCCGGTGCGCGAGCCCTTAGTCGAGTTATCAGCAGAGGACAAGCAACGCGCGGAAAGCTACTACGATCGACTGGCTGAGGCAGAGTTCGCTCCCCCGGCCCACACGTAAGCGTCTGATTGCGACGAACCGCGTGAGACGGGACGGATAGCGCGAGTTCTGGCCACTGGGCGTGGCACTTATTCACATACGTTTATTATGCCGGTCACAGATCCTCGGAACGCATGCGAGAGATAGCAACCGACAGCGCACCGACGAGTATTGGTCCGTATTCGCAGGCAATCGAGGCCAACGGCTTCCTATTCGTCTCCGGTCAAGGAGCGGCCGAACCCGAGACGCGGGAGGTCGTCAGCGATGACATCACGGAGCAGGCCGAACAAGTCTTCCAGAATATCACAGCCATCCTTGAGGCGGCCGGCGCATCTACGGACGACGTGGTCAAGGCAACGGTCTTTTTGACGGACATGGACAATTACGAGGCGGTCAACGAGGTCTACGCCGAGCACATGAACGAGCCGTTCCCAGCGCGGAGTGCCGTACAGGTCAGCGACCTGCCGATCGACATCGGAGTCGAGATCGAAGTAATTGCGGTCGCACCTGAGGCGTAACCACCTCCCCACCCGTCAAGACTCGGCGTACCGTTACGCCGGCCATTTATTCCCGATTGTGCTCGTGTATTGCCAAAAGTAGCGTCTCAAGTTCATCGCCGAGACGATCATAGATCTCTGCGCCCTTCTCGGCCGTTGCGAGGCCGGGTTCTCCGATTGCGCCGGTCTCAGAGTACTCGGCGAACGACCGGTAGACGGACAGCGGACCGCCCTCAAAGAGGTCCTTTCGGCGCAGATCGTAGGGATCGTCCAGAGACCGCGCTTCGGCTTGGTCCATGTCGACGAGGTCCGGCTGGAGATACAACAGCAGTGATGTCTCAAACTCGCCTCCATGAGCCATTCCTCCAATGTCACTTTCGCGGATCTCGTCAATGAACTGTTCAGCGAGTTGGAAGTAGGTCAGTCCGAGGACCTGCGTGTCCGGGAACCGTTGACCGATCCCTGTGACGGCAGTTCCGAGGACGGACATGTTGCCGCCGTGCCCGTTAAGGAACAGGACGGCATCAAAGTCGTTTTCGAGTACTGAGTCTGCGATATCGCCAAGTAATGAGAGTAACGTCTCGATGGAGAGTGTAATAGTGCCACCGAAGTCCATGTGGTGCGGTGAGAGTCCGGTCCAGACGGGCGGCGTCACCAGGATCGGCATCTCATCGGTGACGCGCTCGGCTCCCCCGTGAGCCATCGCGTCCACAAGGATGGTGTCTGTGGACACTGGGAGGTGGTTACCGTGCTGTTCGATACTACCCACGGGAACGACGGCAACTGAGCCGTCTTTCTTGCCGATCGTTCGGATTTTAGGTGCGGACTGCGCGGCCCAGGCCGAAGAATCATTGATCGCTTTGTCGAATGCCATTGTAGGGGCATCAAAGAGAGTATATAAAAACGTTCCGCGCACCGAATTGGTGGCGGCAGAGCTATTATATTGTGCCCCGCCGAGGATGACCCTATGAAGGTGTTAGTCACCGGCGGCAACGGGATGGTTGGCACAGCGATCATTGACAACCTAGGAGACCGGGAGCAGTACGAGTTCCAGCCCTTGGACATCGAACCGCATCCGGACGAAGATAGGAATACATTCGAAGCCAGTGTTGAGGACTATGACGAGATCAGGCCGGCTTTCGACGGTGTTGACGCGGTGATCCATCTCGCCGTCTACGTACCGGGATATATCGACGAGAATTGGGAACGGATCAGATCGGTCAACGTTGAGGGGACGCGGAATGTTTTACGGGCGGCTCAGGACGCCGAGGTTGAGCGGGTCGTGTTCGCCTCGACCAATCACGTCGTGGGGATGTACGAGGAGGAACACGCGCCGAATCTGTACGAACTGGACCACAACCTGTTGCTTGATCATACGTCGGCGCCCCGGCCGGATTCGTCGTACGGTGTATCAAAGCTCTTTGGCGAGAACGATGGCCGGTTCTTTGTTGAACGGATGGAGTACCCCAAACGATTCTACGCGATCCGTATCTGTAGTCTCCGCGAACCGAAGTACGACCACCCGTACGGCGATGCCGAGAAAGCTGTTGAGAACGGTAAGTTCGAACGCGGCAGTGAAGCTTACGCGGAGACCGTTCGACGTATGAAGGCGATGTGGTTCTCCCGACGGGACTGCGCGCACATGGTAGACTGTATCCTTCAAGACGAGGATAGTGAGTACGCGGTTCTCTCAGGCGTCAGTGACAACGACCGCCGCTGGTTTGATATCGAACACGCACGCGATCTTCTCGGGTATGATCCGCAGGACAATGGCGAGGATTGGAGCGCTCCGCCAGAGTAATGAGGGAGTCGCGTATCATAGGTGTCGTACGACGCGCATGGCCATCCCACCATTATGTGTTGTGGGACAAACCTTTTTACACACACCGTCGTCCTCAGGCGCATGTCCGCACTGTGGGCCTATCCCTGGACTTTAGCCGAGGAGGGACTCGACGAGGCGTGGACGACGCTATCCTGCATCGGTGCGGATACGATTAACCTCGCGAGTCATTACCACTCGGTGCGGTCGATGCAACCGCGCTTCCCGGACCACCTGTTCGAATCTCAGCCCGGGGGCTGTTACTTCACCCCGGCCCCAGACCGATTCGTTGGGACGCCGATCGACCCGCTTCCGAATGAGGTGCCACCGTTCGACGACCCGCTCGCGACAGTCGTCGAAAGCGCCGATGCAGCGGGAATTGATGTCAACGGTTGGGTGGTCCTCTTTCACAATTCGCGTCTGGGCGCTACTCACCCGGAGTATCGGTTCGAAAGTGCCTATGGCGACCCACAGGATCACGCGTTCTGTCCGTCCCATCCGGATGTCCGCGAGTACTTCGCAGCGGTCGTCGAGGCCGTAGTGGCCCGAGGCGTCAACGAGGTCCACCTCGAAACGGCCGGCTTTCCGATGGTATTTCACGGACACGGTCGAGAGTTTGGGCATGACAAACGGCAGGTACTCACGAGCCGAACCGAGGAGCTACTCCTCTCACAGTGTTTCTGCGACGGGTGTCGGGCGGCGGCGCAGTCGCGGGGAATCGACCTCACGGACGCTCGGCGAGCCGTTCGCGACCTCTTAGAGACTTCTTTCGCCCATCCCCACCGTGATGCGCCGGGATTGGGATCCCTCGTGGCCGAACGTCCGATCATCAGGGAGCTGTTTGATTTCCGGGCGAGCGTCGTCGCGGACCTCTTCGAACGGTTATCGGACGCTGCCGGCGGGACGCCGCTCAACTACTACGTGATGGATGGTGGGGGGCTGGACAGCGACGATGTCTGGCCAGCGGGGATCCGTCTCGGCGATCTTTCGGACCACGTCGACCGAGTAACCGCGCTCTGTTACGTGCGCGACCCCGAAGTTGCATGTACGCGGATCGACGGGATCGCCAGCCGATTCGGCGGGCCGGTCGACGCTGGCATCACGCTCGATCATGAGATCGTCCGCAGCGAGGCCGAACTCCGCCACCTGGTCACGGCCGTCGAAGCGGCAGCCGGCGGAACGACGCACGCGTACCACTACTCGCTCATCACCGACGCGCAGCTCTCGTGGTTGCGGTCAGAAATGTAGATTGACGTCCGTCGCCGTCTCCACCGGTATATCCATTCTGAAGCGACAATTTTGGATACGGTTGGGCTAATGACGACCCTCTATCGGGGAAAGAACTAAGTAAACCAAAGATATTCTCCATGTAGTGTAGATGTTAGGTAACCTGTCACACGACAATGTGTACCTCACGTCAAACCATCTACCGGAAAACCAACAACCATGACAGACGATTTACGCGAACGATTCGTGAGTCGACGGACGCAATTAAAAACACTTGGTGGCGGTCTCACCGTCGGGCTCGCCGGTTGTCTCGGCGGCGACGCCGGCGACGGTGGAGGCGGTGACGGGGACGATGGCAGCGACGGTGGCAGTGGCGGTGGCGGCGGCGAGGTTGATGAGCCGATCGAGGTCCTGACTTGGAATCTCGGCTTCCTCGAGGAATCGATCAACGGGTGGCTCTCGGACTACCAAGAAGAGTTTGGGTACGAGGGCGAGTGGGTCGACCAACCTGCCGAGGACTTCACGACGTACTTCCAGACGCAGGTCCAGTCCGGCGAACCACCTGCCACGCTGGACTCGCAGGGGGCGGTCTACGTCCAATGGGCAAACGACGGCGTCCTTGAACCGCTCGACGACCTAGTTGGCGACGAGTTAATGGGTCGATTCAGTGAGGCAACTATCGAACGGGACAAGGTCGACGACACGATCTATCGGCTTCCATTCTACTTCGTCAGTACCGGGACGGTCTACCGGAAGCAGTGGTTCGAGGATGCCGGTATCGCGGACGACCTGCCAACCTCGACCGAAGAGTACTTTTCGGCCGCGGAGACCATCGCGAACGATACAGACGCTGAGTGGGGGATGACGCTCGTCCGCTTCGACTATGCCCTGTGGCCGTTCTTCTGGTCGGAGGGGATCGATATCCTCAACGAGGACAATACCGAGGCCGCGTTCAACACGGACCGCACGGTCGAGATCCTGGCGCGGTTCCGTGAGTTGACGGACGACGGAGTCATACCCGAATTGACATGGACGGCGCGGAAACAGCCGCAGGCTCAGGAGTTCGGAACCGGCAACACCGGGATGTACCACATGTGGCTCTCGTCAGTTCGACTGGTCGAGAATTCCGGTGATTGGGTGGATGGTGACACCATGGGATTCATGCCTGCACCAGGGAAGATGCCGGCCTACAACGGGCACGGTTGGAGCATCACGTCCGATATGAATCAGGCGACGAAAGAGGCTACCAGGGACATGATAAGCGTCATCCTGAACCAGAAGTGGCAGGAGGACTTCCTGCGGAATACAACCGTGCTAGTCGGAAACAATGCCGCGATGGAGAATCTCGCGCAAAGCGACGACTTCCGCGAGGAGAATCCGTTGCTTTCGGGTGTCTACGACACTTGGTTTGAGTCGGCCGACACCGCCGTCTCCCAGCCACGGATCAATCAAACAGCGGAGATCTGGGACACGATTAATAGCCAGTTCGCGGCGGCGGCGGTCGGCGAGACGGACCCGGAGGAGGCGGTCACGAACGCCGAGGAGCAAGTGAACTCCATCCTCCAGTAGGGTCGCACGAGCCCGCTGATGAACCAAATATTTGACAGAAAAACTTAAACAAGACGGAAAAGCAGTACCTACACAGGCTACCCATGTCAATAAGTAACTTACCAGAGAAACTACGCGATCGGTCCTCGTTCACGCTTTCGCGGAAGGGGCGCCGCTCGTTGATCGCGTGGGCGGGGCTCATTCCAGCACTCGTGATCCTCGTGACTTACCGCCTCATGCCGCTCTTCTGGAACGTGATGCTATCGTTCGAGAACATGCGCTACACGGGGGAGACAACGTGGGTCGGTCTCGAAAACTATCAGCGTCTCGTCGAAGACCCCGTCTTCTGGGACGCGCTATTCAACACGATCCTCTTCTTGGGGGCGGTGCCGATCGGTGTGACGATCGCGCTTGGTCTTGCACTTCTCCTCAACAAGCAGTTCCCCGGGAGCAACGTCTTCCGCTCCATGTTCTTCTTGCCCTACATCACGATGATGGTAGCGATCGCCGTCATCTGGTCGTACATGTTCAAGACTCAGGGTGGCGTCATCAACTTCATGTTACAGGAGGCGGGCCTGATCGAGAGCAATATTGGGTGGCTAAGCAACTCTTGGTGGGCGCGCGCGTCGGTGATCATCGTTCATGTCTGGAAGACGACCGGCTTCTACCTGATCATCATCCTGGCGGGGTTACAGAACATCTCGCCGTCGTTGTACGAGGTTGCCCGGATCGACGGCGCCTCGAAACGCCAACAGTTCATGTACATCACACTGCCCCTACTAAAGCCGACGCTCGGTGTGTGCGCACTCGTGGGGCTCGTCACGTCATTCGAGCTGTTCGACCTCGTTCAGGTTCTAACGGGTGGCGGTCCAGCACGTAGCACCGAAATTCTGATCACCTGGATATACAAACAGGCCTTCGAGTTCGGCAACTTTGGCTATTCAGCAGCACTCACCATCGTCCTGTTCGTGCTGATGGCCGGCCTGTCGCTGCTCGGCGCCCATCTGCAGGGAGGAGACTACGTGTAATGAGCCAGATCAACGAGACAATCAACCGAAGCAACGTGCGAACCCTGTTCGAGAAGGCGGCCCTTCATCGGGCCGAGAACTGGTCGGAGTTTGTCCGGCGTCTTCCGTACTTCGTTGCCGGCCTTGTATTGAGTCTCGCGTTCTTCTTCCCGTTCTACTGGCTGATCAAGGTTGCCGTCATGTGGCCCGCGGGATCGCTCTATAGCGGTGATCCGTCACTCGTGCTCGAGCGGTTCGAGCTGTTCAACTTTGTTCGGGTCTATTACGAGATCCCCTTCCCGCGATATCTCTTTAACAGCATCGTTATCACGACGCTCGCGGTCGTGGGGAGCCTCGTGACGAACTCGCTGGCGGCGTACTCGCTCACGAAGGATTTCTATGGGAAAAAGCTCGTGCTGGCCTTCCTGATCGCGGCGCTCATGATCCCCTACTACGTCACGGTGATTCCGGCGTTCCTAGTGACTAACCGATTGGGCCTCCTGAACACCCATCTGGGAGTGGCGCTCCCGTTCATGACGTTCATTATCGGAACGTTCATTCTGAAGAATAGCTTCGAGGCGGTGCCAGACTCGATGATCGAGGCCGCGCGGCTTGACGGAGCGTCGGAGGCCTACATCCTATTCGGCGTGCTGTGGCCCCTCGCCAAGCCGGCGATTGCGACGAATGTCATTCTCGGATTCATCCAGGCGTGGAACGCGTACCTGTGGCCGCTAGTCATCGTCAGCGACCGGCTGATGCAGCCCCTCCCCCTCGGTCTCGCGTCGTTCTCCACGCGATTCGACGGGAGCTTCACGCTCCAATACGCGTTCGCGATAATGGTGCTGATCCCCGTCGTAATCATGTTCCTACTGCTGCAGAAACAGTTCATCCAGAGCGTTGTGCAGAGCAGTGTCAAGGAGTGAGAACATGAAGAAGCAACTTTACAATACGATACGGCAGCTTGTGATGCTCTTCGAAGCACTGACGCTCCGCCGGTTGCTGATCAATCGGTTCGTCCTCGTCATCGTTCTGGCGATGCTTCTAACAGGGGGCGTCCAAGGCTACGTGTCCGCAAACAACGGCGGGACCATCGATGGCTACGTCGTCGATGGGAACGGCGATCCCGTCGAGGGTGCGCAGGTAAACATCCAGGAGTTGGGTATCCGGAACCAGTACGAGGGTAACACGACGACGACCAACGAGGACGGCTACTTCGTGTTCACGGGACAGACGGAGTTCTTGGAGTTCCGCATCCGGGTGACGACAGAGAACTCCCAGGCCGTTGAGCGACATCACCTCTACTTCGAGGGCCAGGAACGGGAGGTGACCATCGTTTTGGATGCCGAGTCGTAGCCTTTGACGTGGGGACCGAGCTTTTTTGTCATTCGATCGAGCGCCACTTGACCGTCGAAGCGGGGCTCGCAGTTCTTAGTGGAGCTCCTCAAACGCCTCGACCGCGGTCACGACGCTGACAACGGCCGCCTCGACGCGCTCTTCGAAGGAGCCATGCATTCCAGTCTCGGTCGTGAACGCGAACCCGTACTGCTCGGCCGCGAGGTCGACTGCATTGAATCCCTCCCCGGATCGCGGGGGGGAGGTGACGTTCGGGTCGACGCAGTAGGCGCCGGTCCCGGACCGACTGTAGAACCGGTCGCTCGAATCTCGCGACCGGTCTACCTCGGCTGTTCTTCCGACGACGTCTAGCGTGTCGCCAAAGATGTCTGCGTCTGTCGCGATCGGGACGCCGAGAGCGCTGACGCCCTTGACCATGCGCGTGGCGATCCGTTCTTCTTCTCCAAAATCGACTCCGGACGGAGTCGGTCGCAGCGAGACGTGATAACGGTCGTCCTGCTCTGAATTCTCGTGGAGGTCCACAACGAGTCCCGGGTCGACGCGCTCCATAAGCGACCGCACGGTTCTCGTCTCGACAGGGGCCCACTCCCGATCAAAGAACCGGTTAAGATGAAGGAGTTCGCCGTCCGGACTTACCACGAGTGTGTACGCGCGGTCAAACGACCTGGTCTCCTCGACATCCGCGTGACCAGCTGGCGTGATTATCCGTCGACCGCGAAACGGCTCTAGAACGGACGGCCGCTCGTGCTGGAACTCTTTCAACAGAGTCAACAACGTCAGACAAGACGATAGCTCTGCGGTCGGGCGCGCGGTACCGAATCCCGTGTCACCAACTAGTGCCAGCGTCGCATTCTCTCCGTCGTAAACGATCTCACCGTGATCCGAAAGGATCTCATCGACGTCGGAAAACGAGTCGATCGAGACGGGCTCGTTGAGGGCAGTCTCCAGCGCCGCCGCGTAGCCGTTCAAACCGATCGGGTCGCGTGACGGGACGACGTACACTGTGTGGTCGGTCTCGAGGCGGTCAACGCACTCGACTGCGGCGCGGACGCCCGCGTGCTCCGTCGCGTGAGCGCCCGCGGTGACGACGACAGCGGGCGTCTTGTCGCCGCCGGTTCTCGCAGCAACCACTGGATCGCCGTTTGGTGCGACACCGAGTTGTTGGTACTCAACCTGGAGGCGGTCGAGGTGGTCCAAAAGATCCGTGTAAGTGCCGTATCCATGCATTGTAAGTCGTCTACCCACTTGCGAGACGCACGCAAAAGGATTGCCGAACATGTCGGCCACCCGCCACTCACGCGCTTAGTGTCGGTCGACTCCCCTTCTGGGACCGCTCCACAGACGTGCCGACGGAGGTCGAACGCCCAAGAATGCGATTGGGCGCTTGTCGTAGCCGGCACCGAGACCTTTTTGACGTACATGAACTTTGGTAACGTATGTCGTCAAGGCTCTTGTTAGAGAATGCTCGGATAGTCGACGGGACCGGAGCGCCTTGGTTCCGGGGTCACATCGTAATTTCTGATGGGCAGATCGAGTCCGTGTGCCGCGAGCGCGAACCGACGGTTGACGTCGACGAGCGGGTCGATCTCTCGGGACAGGTAGTGTGCCCCGGGTTTATTGACCTTCACTCGCACTCAGACCTACGGATCCTCGACGAGCCGACTCTCGAACCTAAAATTAAGCAAGGGATCACTACAGAGATTCTCGGTCAGGACGGGTTCTCGATGGCACCGATGTACTGCGACGGGGGTGCGGCGGAGTGGAGCGACCACCTAGCGGGACTCACCGGCGAATCGGAGGCTGAGTGGACTTGGGAGAGCGTCGGCGATTACCTCGATGTCGTTGCCGATCGCGGGGTTGCCGTGAATGTAGCAACCCTCGTCGGTCACGGCACCGTCCGATACGACGCGCTTGGAATGACGGACAATGAGCCGACAGATGAGGAACTAGAGAGGATGGCAGATCTCGTCACAGAGGCGCTCGCTGACGGGGCGGTGGGATTCTCGACCGGACTAGTGTACGCCCCGCAGGTGGTCGCAACAACTCGCGAGGTGTCGACTCTCGCCGAGCGCCTCGCGCCATACGGTCGCCCATTTGTCGCCCACATCCGAAGCGAGGGGCGCTGGATCTGGGATGCGTTTGATGAGTTCGTAGACATTGGCGACGAGACTGATATCCCGATTCACGTATCACATTTCAAGGTCTCGGGCCGGAGCGTTCGCGGCGAGGCCGGGCGCCTCCTCGGTCTCATGGAAACCGCCCGCGATCGTGGTGTCGATATCACTGCCGACAAGTACCCGTACGCGGCGGGGAACACGATGCTGACATCGGTCTTACCCCCGTGGGTCCATGCCGAGGGATCAGAACAGCTCCGGAAGATCCTCCGCGACGAATCGGCGAGAGACCGTATGCACCGCGAGATATCCGAGTGGGAGATCGACGGATGGGAAAACAACGCGGGCAAGACGGGGTGGGAGAACCTTGTATTGAGCAACATTTCCGACGACAAACTCGCGCACCTGAACGGTCAGAGTGTCGCGGCGGTCGCTGCGGACCGTAAAGTTCGCCCCATCGACGCCGTCTGCGATGTGCTCTTGCAAGCGGGCACTGGCGTCTCAGTGATAACCCACTCCCAGTCGGAAACTGATGTCCGCAAGATGCTCTCGCACGAGCGTGTCGCCATCGGAACAGACGCGCTGTTTGGCGGCTCTCCCCATCCTCGAACCTACGGAGCGTATCCGCGGATCCTCGGACACTACGTGCGCGACGAAAACCTAATGACGTTCGAGGAGGCTGTCCGAAAAATGACCTCACTCCCGGCGCGGGCCATGGGGCTGGACCAGAAAGGACTCGTCCGGCCGGGGATGGACGCCGACCTCACGGTGGTTCGCCCGCACATGGTTGAGGAGCGGTCATCGTTCGCCGATCCACGGCAGTTCCCGAGCGGTGTCCCTCACGTCCTCGTCAACGGTGAATTCGTCGTCCGCGACGGTGAGGTGACCGGCACCCTCCCCGGCGAACCGATTCGGGCGTGAGCGTTACCCGTTCGAGACTTTACCGGACTTTTCCGCGGGCCTGTACTGCCCACGCCTCCCGGACCTCTCCGTCCCTGGTTCCGAGGAGGGTGTCATGGAGGTTGATCGTGGTACAGACGTGCGGAACGATGAAATTGACCCGGTCACCGACTGCGAGGTCATCGGCTGCCGAGGCGTCGACCCAGCCGTGCTCCTCAGACGCGCGGACGTACTCGAGGTCGTCGCGGTACTTCGGGACCGGCATTCGGTCGGTGTCCATTGAGATCGACTTGCTGCCGGCGTCGACGACGACGCGGTCTGGCGCGGGCTTGGAGATAACTGTCGAGACTACGGTAGCGGCGCAGTCTGTCTTATCTAGCTCGTAAGACCGGACCTCCAGCTCGCCGGTGTCGTTGAATGGGTACATTCCTGGGTTAATCTCAGTGACCACTGGGTGCGTACCACTAAATTTCGACGTAGCTGTTCCACCGACCTTCACATCTGGCACTGCGATATCCGCATCCTCGATCGACTCGACAACAGTGGCGAGGTCGTCCATTGCAGCAAGACAGCGGCGTTCGAGGTCCGCCTTGGAGGTCGCCTCAGCCTTTACGTGCGCCTCGAAAGCCATCACGCCTCCCAAATGGAGATTTGGTGCGTCTTCGACGTACTCGGCCATTTCGACCGCGCGTTCCGGGGAGACGCCTGTCCGACCGTAGCCGAGGTCGATCTCAAGGATCGCCGTCACAGTTGTGTCGTGGCGCGCGGCGGCCGCTTGCAGAGGATCGATATTTCCCCGGCAGTCGACTGTCGTCGAAAAAGACGCAAGCCTCTCAGAAAGCCACACGAGGCGTTCCAGTTTCGACTCCTGGACGACGCTGTATGAGAGGTAGATGTCGTCGATCCCATTCTGAGCCATCACCTCTACCTCGCCGAGGGTCTGACAGACGATCCCGCCCCCAGACCGGCGGTGTTGCATGTGGGCTAGGTCGGGGATTTTGTGTGTCTTGACGTGGGACCGGAGGCTAACGTCGTGTTCACGGGCGAACAAAACGTAGTCGGCTACGTTTTGATCCATTGTGTCTAGGTCGACGACAACCGCTGGTGTCTCCACCTCGTTGATCGGACGGAATAACTGCGCCGGCATGTCCGCTGGCGTTCTGAGAACCATCAAGAATCTGTACCGTGCCGCGGTATTTAGTTGTAGGTGCGCGGACCCCTCAGGTGATCCAGGCGCAGTCAGATTGGGGTATTTTCCCACCACAATATATAATACCATGCTACAAGATCACATTTGTATGAGTTCGATAAGTCTGGAGAACCTTAGCAAGATCTACTCCGGCCCGGCCGGCGATATCGTCGCTGTGGAAGACGTGAATATCGAAATCGAGGAGGGGGAGTTTATCGTTCTCGTCGGCCCGTCTGGCAGCGGGAAGTCAACGATCCTTCGGATGGTTGCTGGTCTCGAGACCGTGACCGAAGGACGAATCCTCATTGACGATGAGGATATCACTGACCGAAAACCAAAGAACCGCGACATCGCGATGGTCTTCCAAAATTACTCGCTGTATCCGCATCTCACGGCCCGCAAGAACATGAGCTTCGGGCTGAAGATGCGAGGCGGGCTTTCCAACGAAAAAATCAACGAGCGCGTCGAGAACGCAGCCTCAATCATGAGCATCACCGACCTGCTGGACAAGATGCCAAATGAACTCTCGGGCGGACAGAAGCAGCGTGTCGCCCTCGGCCGCGCTATTGTCCGCGATCCGCAGGCTTTCCTCATGGATGAGCCTCTTTCGAACCTCGATGCGAAACTCCGCACACAGATGCGTACCGAGATCCAACTACTCCAGAACGATCTTGATGTGACGACTATCTACGTCACCCACGACCAGACCGAGGCGATGACAATGGGTGACCGGATCGCCATCCTCAACGAGGGTGAGCTCCAGCAGATGGCGACACCGCTGGAAGCGTACTACAAGCCACACAACCGCTTCGTCGCCGGCTTCATTGGATCGCCCAGCATGAACTTTATCGACGTGGATGTCGAGAGGTCGGAGAAGTTAGTCCTCGAACATGAGGCGTTCTCTTACGACACGTCGCAGCGCATTCGCGACGCCGTCGATCCGACCGTCGACCGGATGACTCTCGGTATCCGTCCGGAGGATATCGAGGTCGCCGATAAGCCGACTGCAAACACGATCGAGGTGACCGTCGACGTCACCGAACCTCTCGGGAAGGAACAGATGATCTACTTCTCATTTGGGGACGAGACCTACATCGGAAGCGTCTCAGGCCACCGCAACATCCCCGAGGGCGGCATAGTCAACCTTCGCTTTCCGACCGATCGCGTCCACTTGTTTGACCACGTCACCGGCGAGTCCATCCTCAACTGTGAACTGCCTGAGGATGAGGAGACACAGCAATTCAACGCAGCCGGGGGAGAAGGAGTGACGAGTTGAGGCGACCAAACCGACGAGTTCTCCGTATCAGTATCTGTTGGTGCAGTTTCAAAAAACCTAATTATATCTGATCGGTCCTCCATTGCGTTCGTATGCACTATTGTCGGTTCACTACAGATTCGTCTGACCGTAGCTTCCTGGGTCGCGTTGATAGAGAGAACGAGACCGTCGTCCCCCTCGACACCGACGAATCAAGCCTCGACGCGGCGCTTTGCCACGGTAGGAGTGTTGACGACACACCAACGACCGGCGAGACTTACGATCTCACGGACGTGACGCTTTGCTCACCGATCCAACGGCCGACAAACCTCATCGGGATCGGACTGAACTATGCTGGACACGCCGCCGAAGGTGGACTCGATGTCCCTGAGGAGCCTGTGTTCTTCGCTAAGTCACCCTCGAGCATTGCGGATCCTGGCGGTGAAATCGTTTACCACGACCTCGTCACGAACCTCCACTACGAGGGCGAGTTTGCCGTTGTCGTCGGCGACCGTTTGCGTGCGGCCGATCCCGATTCGGTCCGTGAAGGGGTCTTCGGCTACACGGCGGCTAACGACGTGACCGCGCGCGACCTTCAGGCGCGCGATATCGAAAACGCGCTGCCTTGGTTCCGCTCGAAGAGCATGGATTCGTTCACACCGCTCGGACCGTGGGTCGCGTCTGCAGACGAGTTAGATGCCACTGATGTCGGTATCGAGACGCGTCTGAACGGGCAAACAGTCCAAGAAGCCCGAACGGATGACCTCATTTTCGACGTAGGCGAGGCGCTCTCGGCGGTTTCACAGTTCGTCACGCTTCATCCCGGTGATGTCGTACTCACCGGGACGCCTGCCGGGATCGGATCGATGGAACCCGGTGACGAGATCGAAGTCAAGATCTCGGGAATCAGCACCCTCCGGAACACAGTTGTTTCACCCGAGTGACATTGACGATTCGATACGCAATGTCGACTTGATCGGCGCCAGAACGTATTTGAGGAATGACTGAGAGGATACCACAGAGATGTCCGAGCCATTAACCATGGGGTATGTCGGGCTGCACAACCACCACGCTGGTCCGTACCTAGAGACGCTCGCGACCCTTCCGGTGGAGGTAACCTGTGCCTGTGCGCCGTCCGGAGAGGGTATCCCCGACCTCGAAGGGCTGCCGGACGTCCACGTCTACGACGATTCGGAGGCGCTGCTTGAGGCGACAGACGTGGACATCCTTTGGCTCACTCTGCCGAATCGGGACACGCCCGCGATTATCGACGCGGCGACGGAGCGCGGCGTTGACGTTTTTACGGAGAAGCCGGCAGCCCGCACCGCCGACGACCTCCGACCCATCGCAGAGCGCGTCCGCAATCGGGAGGCGATCGTGTGTCCGGCCTACGTCTGGCGCGGACACCCGATCGCTCGTGAAGTACGAGAACACGCCCGCGAGGGATTCTTCGGGACGCTGCGA
>Ga0207714_1000661_pt1 | contig 23250 bp, 20 predicted proteins | sample PonA232FremontCA_2_FD_187270 | JGI IMG/M metagenome (GOLD analysis project Ga0207714, IMG submission 187270) | Marine sediment microbial community from Fremont, CA, USA - Pond A23 Sediment 2 (SPAdes) | ecosystem: Environmental > Aquatic > Marine > Unclassified | place: USA: Fremont, California...
TCGCGGGCGAGGGGGACGTGCTCGTGGCGGACCCCGGCGTGGATGGTGAAGTAGTCCACGCCCTGCTCGGCCTGCTCGATGAGCGTCTCGCGGAACAGCGGCCAGCTCAGGTCCTCGGGGGCGCCGGCCTTCTCCAGGGCCTGGTAGATCGGCACCGTGCCGAGCGGCACCGGGGAGTTGCGCAGCAGCCAGGCGCGGGTCTCGTGGATGGCCTCGCCGGTGGATAGATCCATGACGGTGTCGGCGCCCCAGCGCACGGCGTTGATCAGCTTCTCGAGCTCCTCCGGGATGCCGGAGCTCAGCGGCGAGTTGCCGATGTTGGCGTTGACCTTGACCTTGAGGTTGCGGCCGATGGCCATGGGCTCGGCCTCGGGGTGGTGGACATTGGCCGGGATGACGGCCCGCCCGCGGGCCACCTCGTCGCGGACGTACGCCGGGGACAGGCCCTCGCGCAGGCCCACGTACTCCATCTCCGGGGTGACGATGCCGGCCCGCGCGTAGCCGAGCTGGGTGGGCGCCGCCGGGCCGCGCTCGGCGATCCACGGGGCACGGACCGCCCGGATGCCTCGGCCCGGATCCAGCTCCGCGTCGGGGTCGGTGTACGGTCCACCGGTGTCGTAGACCTGCAGCGGTGGATTCTCCCGCGCCCCGTCGGGGGTCTGCGTCGGGGCCTGGACGATCTCCCGGGCCGCCACACGCAGGTCCTCGCGGCTGCCCTGGATATAGACCCGGCGCGACGCGGGGAAGGGGCCCGAGGCGACCCGCGCCCGCTCGCTAGCCGCCTGGCTCAGCGGGCACTCGGTGCTGTCGCGTGTCTGCTCGGGGGTCGGTGCGGAGGAGGGGGTATCCGTCTGGCTCATGGCTCCATCTCCCTGCCGGGTGTACGGAGACGGAGCGGGGCGGGCGCCTCTGGGACCTCCAGCGGCCGCTCGAGGCCGGCCATCTTGCAGCACCCGGAAGCCTCCCTACGCCGGTATCACCCGGATCAGGTTCGAAGGGACTCTCTCAGCCCGCCGGCCATGGGCGGGCACCCCCGCTTCCGTCGTCTTTGCAGGATATTAGAGCATCTGCCCTGCAGCTATGCAAAGATAGGTGCCCACGGAGCCCGTGATCCGAGCCGCGGAAGGAGGAGGCATGATCGGGGAGCGCGAGGCGCCGCGCCAATGCCTGAGGCGCTGGCTGGATGCGGCGCTGGCCGCTGTGGCGCCGCAGTCCTGCGTGCCGCCGGCGCTGCCGGAGCCGCCGGAGCGTGGCCGCACCGTGGTCGTGGGGGCCGGCAAGGGAGCGGCCGCCATGGCGGCCGCGGTGGAGGCGGCGTGGCCGGGGCCGCTGTCGGGCGCGGTGGTGGTACCCTACGGCCACGCGGCGGCCACCCGTAGCGTCGAGGTCCTGGAGGCCGGCCACCCGGTCCCGGACGAGGCGGGGGCCGCAGCGACCGAGCGCCTGCTCGAGCGCCTCGACGGCCTCGGCGAGGTGGACCTGGCCCTGGTGCTGCTCTCCGGCGGCGGCTCGGCCCTGCTGACGGCGCCCGCGCCGCCGCTGGATATCACCGCCAAGCAGGCCCTCAGCCGCGAGCTGCTGCGCAGCGGGGCCCCCATCGATGCCATCAACACCGTCCGCCGCCACCTGTCCGCAGTCAAGGGCGGACGCCTGGCGCTGCGCGCCTACCCGGCCCGTGTGGCCACCCTGATCATCTCGGATGTCCCCGGCGATGATCCGGCCACCATCGCCTCCGGACCCACGGCGGGGACAACCACCACCCCGGAGACGGCGCGGCAGGTCCTGCACCGCTACGGCGTCGCCATCCCGCCGGCCGCGGCGGCGGCCCTGGCGCAGGGCGCACCGCCCCAGCCGGGCGACCTGCGCCTGGCGCGGGTCGAGCACCGGGTGATCGCCGGCGCGCAGGATGCCCTCCAGGCGGCGGCGCAGGCGGCCCGCGCGGAGGGCGTGGCACCGCTGGTGCTGGGCGACGCCATCGAGGGCGAGGCCCGGGAGGTGGGCCGCGTCATCGCCGGGATCGGGCGCGCCTGCACGCGCTGGGCGACGCCTGTGGCACCGCCGTGCGTGCTGCTCTCCGGCGGGGAGACCACGGTCACCGTGCGCGGCGACGGCCGCGGGGGGCGCAACACGGAGCTCGCCCTGGCCGCGGCCCTGGCCCTGGAGGGGCGCGACGGCTACCACCTGCTCAGCGCCGATACCGACGGGATCGACGGTAGCGAGGACAACGCCGGGGCCATCGTCGGTCCGGAGACGCTGGACCGCGCCCGGGCGGCCGGGTTGGGAGCGCAGGCCTGCCTGGACAGCAACGACAGCTACCGGCTGCTCCAGGCGACCGGCGACCTGCTCCACACCGGGGCCACGCTGACCAACGTCAACGACTTCCGGGCCCTCTATATCCCCTGAGCCGGCAGCCGGGAATCCCGTACCGGCCATTGGGTGTGGCGAGGCGCTCAGGGGGCTATACTCAGGGTACGTACACGATGATGAGAGCCGCGGAGGGAGCCATGAGCCTGACCGAGAGAGCGTGCGTCCCGTGCCAGGGCGGGGTGGAGCCGATGGACCGGGCGCAGGCGGAGGCGATGCTCGCCGAGATCCCGGCGTGGCAGCTGGACGACAGCGCGCGGATGATCTACCGGCGCTACAAGCTCCGCAACTTCGTGGAGGCGGTGGACTTCGTCAATCGCGTCACCGAGGTGGCCGAGGCCGAGGACCACCACCCGGACATCCTGCTCGGCTACGGCTACGCCGAGGTCCGGGTGCAGACCCACAAGATCGGCGGGCTGCACGAGAACGACTTCATCCTCGCCGCCAAGGTAGACGAGCTCTACCAGGGATAGGCGGCGCCTCAGCCGCGATCCCAGGCGCCGGAGCGGCCGCCGCTCTTGTGGCGCAGGCGGATGCCGCCGATCTCCATGCTGCGGTCGAGCCCCTTGGCCATGTCGTAGACCGTCAGCAGGGCCACCTGCACTGCGGTCAGGGCCTCCATCTCCACCCCGGTGGGGCCGACCGTCTCGGTGCGCGCCCGGCAGACGATCCGCTGCTCGGCGTCGTCAGGGGCTAGGGTGACGTCGGCATGGGTCAGGGCGACGGGGTGGCAGAGGGGCACGAGGTCGCCGGTACGCTTGGTGGCCATGAGCCCGGCGATGCGGGCGGTCGCCAGGGCGTCGCCCTTCTGCAGGTCCCCGGTGAGCAGGGCCCTGTAGGCCGCCTCCGAGGGGGCGATCCAGCCCTCGGCCTCGGCGACGCGGCGGCTGTCCGCCTTGGCGCCGACATCGACGATGTGCGCCTCGCCACTGCCCTTGAGGTGGGGCAGCGGCGGGGCCGCCCCTGCATCGCGCTCCTGGTCGCTCATCCCGGCCTCCGCCTCGGCTGCGCTAGTCCTGGATGTAGTAGCTGCGGGCTACGCTGAGCGCCTCGTCGAGCTCGTAGACCAGCGGCCGGCCGGTGGGGATCTCGACCTGCATGATCGCGTTGTCGGCCAGGCCGTCGAGGTGCTTGACCAGCGCCCGCAGGCTGTTGCCGTGGGCGGAGATCAGAACGCAGTCGTGGCGGTGCAGCGCCGGCGCGATCTCTGCCTCCCAGCAGGGCAGGACACGCTCCAGGGTCAGCTTCAACGACTCGGTGGCCGGCAGCTGCTCCGGATCGAGCCCGGCGTAGCGGGGGTCGTGGCGCGGATGCCGCTCGTCGTCCGGCGACAGCGGCGGCGGCGGGGTGTCGTAGCTGCGCCGCCAGATGTGGACTTGCTCGTCCCCGTACTGCTGGGCCGTCTCCGCCTTGTCCAGGCCGGTCAGCGCCCCGTAGTGGCGCTCGTTGAGGCGCCAGTCCTTGACCTCGGGGATCCACATCCGATCCAGCTCGCTGAGGGCGAGCCACTGGGTGCGGATGGCACGCTTGAGCACCGAGGTGTAGGCGACCTGCGGCGCGAGCCCCGCCTCGCGCAGGGCAGTCCCCGCCTCGCTCGCCTCCCGGACCCCCTTGTCGCTGAGGTCGACGTCGTACCAGCCCGTGAAGCGGTTCTCCAGGTTCCAGATGCTCTGGCCGTGGCGCAGTAGCACGAGTCTCGGCATGAGGATCAGTCCTCTTGAGCAGGAAAGATGCGTCAGTCTAATGGCTCTGCCGCGAGTGGACGAGGGGGAGGGCGGCCCTGGTGCGGTGACGGTGCCGCTCGCGCCTTGTATGGTAGCGTCCTCCCAAGAGGCCAAGCGGAGGTCAGAAGTGGCGCAAGAGGTCGAGCGTAAGTTCCTGCTGCGTAGCGACGATTGGCGGGCGTATGCGGACGCGGGCGAGCGCATCCGCCAGGGCTACCTGGTCGGGGCCCAGCGGGCCTCTATCCGGGTGCGCGTCATCGGGGAGCTGGCCTGGCTGAATATCAAGAGCGCCACCCTCGGGGTCGAGCGCCGGGAGTACGAGTACCCGATCCCGCTAAGCGACGCGGAGGAGATGCTCGCCGAGCTCTGCGAGCGGCCTCAGATCGAGAAGGTCCGCTACGAGGTGCCCTGGGCCGGGCATACCTGGGAGGTGGACGTCTTCGAGGGCGACAACGAGGGCCTGGTTGTCGCCGAGGTTGAGCTCGGCTCCGACGATGAGGCCTTCGAGTGCCCGCCCTGGGTCGGTGACGAGGTCTCCGATGACCCGCGCTACTACAACGTCTGCCTGATCCAGCACCCGTACCGGCAATGGGCGCAGGCCTGACCGCACCGGCCGGGCAGCGGCGGTGGCTCAGCGTCGACCTGCCGGCGCAGCGGCTGCTCCTCTGGCAAGGCGACGCGCTGCGGGCCCAGTGGCCGGTCGCTACCGCCGCCAACGGCCCCGGCGAGCGCCATGGCAGCGGCGGCACGCCGCGCGGCTGGCACTGCATCCGGGCCCGGATCGGCGCCGGTGCACCGGAGGGGGCCGTCTTCGTTGGCCGCCGCCCTACCGGCGAGGTGTGGGACCGGGCGCTGCACCGCGCCCAGCCGCAGCGCGACTGGATCCTCACGCGCATCCTGTGGCTCTCGGGCCTCGAGCGCGGGATCAACCGCCTCGGCGCCGTGGATACCATGCGGCGGTTCATCTATATCCACGGCTGCCCGGACCTGGAGCCCGTCGGCGTGCCGTGCTCCCACGGCTGTATCCGCATGCGGAGCCCGGCGGCCATGGCGCTCTTCGGGCAGGTCGCGGCAGGCACGGCCGTCTGGATCGGCACCCGGTGGCCGACGCGGCCGATGCCGCCACGGGCGGGCGGACGGCAGCGGGGCTAGGGGCACCGATGCCGGGCCCGCTGCTGATCGGGATCGAGGGCGCCGAGCTGGACGCGCCCACCCGCTCGCTGCTGCGGCAGCCGGCTGTCGGCGGGGTAGTGCTGTTCCCGCGCAACTACCGCTCGCCGGAGCAGCTGCGGGCCCTCACCGCGGAGATCCACAGCCTGCGCGAGCCGCCGCCGCTGATCACTGTCGACCAGGAGGGCGGTCCGGTCCAGCGCTTCCGCGACGGCTTCACACGCCTGCCGCCGCCCGCCTGGCTCGGGGCGGTCTACGACCTCGATCCCGGCGCGGGGCGGCGGCTCACCCTGCAGGCCGGCTGGCTCATGGCCGCGGAGCTCCGCGCCTGCGGGGTCGACCTGAGCTTCGCGCCGGTACTCGACATCGACCGCGGGGTCAGCCACGTCATCGGCGAGCGGGCGCTCCACAGCCATCCGGCGGCCGTCGCGCACCTCGGCCAGGCCTGGCTCGACGGCATGCGCCAGGGCGGCATGGCCGCCGTGGGCAAGCACTATCCGGGCCACGGCGGCGTAGCGGCGGACAGCCACCTGGCCCAGCCCGTCGACCCGCGTCCCCTGGCAGAGATCGCCCGCTCGGATCTGGTACCCTTCCAGCGCCTCGTCGCCTCCGGCCTGCCGGGGATGATGGCAGCGCACGTGGTCTACCCCGAGGTGGATCACCGGCCGGCCGGCTTCTCGCCGCGCTGGATCCGCGGCATCCTGCGCGGCCATCTCCGCTTCCGCGGCGCGGTCCTCAGCGACGACCTGGGGATGCAGGGCGCGGCTACGGCGGGCACGGTCGCCGAGCGGGTGTCGGCAGCCCTAGCGGCCGGCTGCGATGCCGCCCTGGTCTGCGATCCGGCGCTGGCAGGGGAGGCCATCGCCGCGGCGGGCGCGTGGCGAGGCCAGGACCGGGCCAGCCGGCTAGCGCGCATGCGCGGCCAGCCCGCTCCGGAGCGGCAGGCCCTGGAGGCGTCGCCGGCCTACCAATCGGCGGTGCAGGCACTGACCGAGCGCGTCCTTGGGCTCCGGGACGCCGCTCGGCCTAGGCATAATCAATCGGGATCAGGAGGGGAGTGATGCCTTGGGAGGATGCCCCTGAGCTGCACGGGGCCGAGCTCATCCACGACCGCCATGCGGTCGAGGCGGCCCTGGACCGCATGGCCGCGGCCATCACCGAGGACCTGGGGGGCAAGCGGCCCCTGATCCTCGGCGTCATGATCGGGGGGATGATACCCGCCGGACAGCTATTGCCGCGCCTAGCCTTCGCGCTTGAGGTGGACTACGTCCATGCGACCCGCTACCGCAACGAGGTCAGCGGGCAGGAGCTGGTCTGGCACGCGCTGCCGAGCACCCCCATCGAGGACCGGGATCTGCTGGTGATCGACGACATCCTCGATGAGGGCCACACCCTGGCCGCCATCCTCGACGCCTTCCGCCGGGGTGGGGCGCGCTCGGTGCGCAGCGCCGTGCTGGTCGAGAAGCACCACGACCGCCGCTGCCCCGGCATGTCCGCCGACTACGTAGGCCTGGATACGCCGGACCGCTACCTCTTCGGCGTGGGGATGGACTGCCGGGGGCTCGGGCGCAATGCCGACGGCATCTACGCCATCGACGTCTGAGCCAGCCGGCGGCGAGGGCACAAAGAGCAGAGACGGAGGACGAGCATGAGCGTCGGTATCATCGGCGGGACCGGCCTGACCGCCCTGGACGGGCTGGAGATCCACCACCGCGAGGTGGTCAGCACCCCCTTCGGGGAGCCGTCGGCCCCGCTGATCCACGGCACCTTCCGGGGCCGCGAGGTGACCTTCCTGGCGCGGCACGGAGAGGGCCACAGCGTACCGCCCCACCAGGTCAACTACCGCGCCAACATCTGGGCCTTGCGACAGGCGGGCGTCGAGCGGGTCATCGCGGTGGCCGCGGTCGGCGGCATCAGCGACGCTTATGCCCCCCGCCGGCTGGCCATCCCGGACCAGATCATCGACTACACCCACTCCCGCGCCTCGACCTTCTACGAGCAGGAGCAGGGTCAGGTCGCCCACATCGACTTCACCTACCCCTATGACGCCGGGGTGCGGGCGTGGCTGCTCGAGGCCGCCCGCGATGCGGGCATCGACGCCATCGACGGCGGCACCTACGGGGCTACGCAGGGGCCGAGGCTGGAGACGGCGGCGGAGATCCGCCGCCTAGCCCAGGACGGCTGCGACCTGGTCGGCATGACCGGCATGCCCGAGGCAGCGCTCGCCCGTGAGGCGGAGCTCCCCTACGCCCACTGCGCCGTGGTAGCCAACTGGGCCGCGGGCCTCGGCGGCGGCGAGGAGCTGTCCATGGACGAGATCCGCGATCACCTGGCCTACGGCATGGAGGCGGTCCGGACGATCATCACCCGGCTGCCGTAGGCGGCGCCCGGGGCATCGTCCTGGACGGTCCCCGAGACCGCCTAGTCGTCCCGGGGATCGCTCACGGAGCGGACCACGATGAGCACCCCGATGGCGGGGTGATCCAGGTAGTGCAGCTCCCCGCTGCCCATTCGCCGGTCCTGGACCAGGCGATGGAGGGGGGCGCGGACCAGCGCCTCGGCCCCGGCGTCCTGGGCCACCGCCCGGCGTTGCACGCGCAGGTCCGCCACGGCGTGGATGTGGCGCTCCTTGTAGACGCGGAGGAGTCCGTAGACGGGCGGCCGGTAGCGCGGCGGCTGGGGCGCCTGGCCGGTGGCTGCTGCCTCTTTGGGGGGGCGCCAGTGGTAGGGCACCGGCACGGCCACCGAGGCCTCCCGGCTGAGCGCCGGCTGGACCCAGGCCAGGTGGTAGCGGGGGTCGTAGTCCTCGGAGCGGACCAGCGCCTGCCAATGCGGGGCCAATTGCCGCTGCCCGGCACCCAGGCAGCGGAGAGGGGGGCGGTCGCCATCCTCGCCAGCCGCCTCGCCGCCGCAGCCCGCGGGGACCTGCCAGGCAGGGTAGTAGGGCTCAGCGGCGCGCGTGGGCCAGCGCTCGGCGTGGCGTCCGCCCTGCTCCCACTGCCGGAAGATGATCGCCTCGACCTCGTACCAGCCGCTGGACTGGGCGCCGGCCTCCGTGTCCGCCTGGGCCGCCGCCGGGGGCAGGGCGGCCAGGGCTGCGGCTGCCGCCGCGAGCCACCATGCCAGCGCCGCCCGGCGGCTCATGAGGTCGCCTCCTCGGCGGCGGCGAGCCGCTCGAGCAGGGCCTCCACGGCCTGGAAGCGGTCGGCCTCATCGCTGAGATCGGCGCTGAGGTGCAGCCGCTGCTGGTTGTCCAGGCGGTATCGCTGCGGCGCCTGCTGGACCATGAGCACCAGCTGGCCCGGATCGATCTGCGGTTGCGCCCCGAAGTGCACGGTGCCGCCGCCTGGCCCGGCCTCGAGCTTGCGGATCCCCAGCGCCGCGGCGCGCAGCTTCAGCGCGCTGAGCCGGAATAGGTTGCGCGCGGCGTCGGGGAGCAGGCCGAAGCGGTCGACCATCTCCACCTGCAGCTCCTCGAGCTCGGTCTCGCTGGCAGCGCTGCTGATGCGCTTGTACTGCACCAGGCGGGTGTGGACGTCGGGCAAGTAGTCCGCCGGCAGCAGCGCCGGCACGCGCAGGTCCACCTCCACGCCGGTGTCGAGCTCCGCTTCCGGCGCCGGCTCGCGGCCGGCCTTGAGGTCGCGCACCGACCGCTCGAGGAGCTGGCTGTAGAGGTTGAACCCGACCTCCTGGATCTGGCCACTCTGCTCGTCGCCGAGCAGCTCGCCGGCGCCGCGGATCTCCAGGTCGTGGGAGGCCAGGGCGAAGCCGACGCCGAGGTCCTCGAGCTGAGAGATCGCCTCGAGGCGCTTGGTCGCGTCGGCGGTCATGGCGTTGTGCGGCGGCGCCAGCAGGTAGGCGTAGGCTCGGTGGTGGGAGCGGCCGACGCGGCCGCGCAGCTGGTGCAGCTGCGCCAGGCCGAAGCGGTCCGCCCGGTCGATAATGATGGTGTTGGCGGTAGGGATATCGATACCCGACTCGATGATCGTGGTGCAGACCAGGACGTCGAAGCGCTGGTGGTAGAAGTCGAGCATGGCCTGCTCCAGCTCGCGCTCGCGCATCTGGCCGTGGGCGATGCCGATCCGCGCCTCGGGCAACAGATCGCGCAGGTGGTTGGCGGTGCGCTCGATGGTCTTGACGTCGTTGTAGAGGAAGTAGACCTGGCCGCCGCGCTGGAGCTCGCGCTGGCACGCCTCTCGGATCAGCCCGTTATCCCACTCGTGGACGAAGGTCTTCACCGCCAGGCGGCGCTCCGGCGGGGTGGCGATGATGGACAGGTCCCGGATGCCGGCGAGGGACATGTTTAGCGTCCGCGGGATTGGGGTGGCCGTGAGAGTGAGCACGTCTACCTCGGCGCGCAGGCGCTTGAGCCGCTCCTTCTGCCGGACGCCGAAGCGCTGCTCCTCGTCGATGATCACCAGGCCCAGGTTCTGGAACTGGACGTCGCTGCCGATGAGCTTGTGGGTGCCGATGACGATGTCTACCTGCCCCTCGGCGATGCGCTGCAGGGCCTGCTCGTTGCCCCGCTTGCCGCTGAAGCGCGATAGCGCCTCGATGCGCACCGGCCAGCCGGCGAAGCGGTCGGCGAAGTTCTGGTAGTGCTGCTGCGCGAGCAGCGTGGTCGGCACCAGCATCGCCACCTGCCGGCCGGCCTGGACGCCGGCGAAGGCGGCGCGCATGGCCACCTCGGTCTTGCCGAAGCCGACGTCGCCGCAGACCACGCGGTCCATGGGCTGCTCCGAGCGCAGGTCCGCGAGCACCGCCTCGATGGCCGCCCGCTGATCCGGCGTCTCCTCGAAGGGGAAGCCGACGGCGAAGGCCTCGTAGGCCCCCTCATCGAACTGGCAGGCGACCCCGGAGCGCGCCTGGCGCCGCGCGTAGAGGTCGAGCAGCTCTGCGGCCACGTCGCGGGCGCGCTTGGCGGCGCGCCGGCGCGCCTTCTCCCACTGGTCGCTGCCGAGCCGGTGCTGCGGGGCCTCATCGGCGTCGGCGCCGGTGTACCGCGAGATGCGGTCCAGCGCCGAGACAGGGACGTAGAGCTTGTCGCCGCCGGCGTACTCCAGGGTCAGGAACTCGGTGGCCACGCCGCCCACCTCGAGGCTCTGCAGGCCGACGTAGCGGCCGACCCCGTGGTCCTCATGGACCACCGGCGCCCCCTCGTGGAGATCCGAGAGGTCGCGGATCACCGAGGCCGGGTCGGTGGCGGTAGCGGAGCGGCGGCGCCGGGTCTGCCGGGCGCGCTCACCGTAGAGGGCGCTCTCCGGGACGATGGCCACGCCGCCGATCCGGGCGCCGGTCTCCAGCGGTGCCACGGTGATGGCGGTATCGGCATCGTCGCCGAGGAACGCCTGCCAGCCGGCGACGGCGCGCGCCTCGAGGCCGGCCCGGCCCAGCCGCTCCTGGAGGCCCTCACGGCGGCCGGCGCTCTCGGCGGTGAAGAGGATGCGCCCCTCGTGCTCGGTGCAGAAGGCCTCCAGGTTAGCTAGGGGGCGCTCGGCCTGGGTCCGGGCGGCGAGATCCGGCAGGGGCTGGACATAGGCCGCGGCGCCCCGGCCCGGCTCGCTGTGCAGCGCTAGCTGCGGGCAGCGGTTCAGGCCGCCACGCAGCCCGTCCGGATCGAGGAAGAGCTGGCGCGGCGGCAGGGGCGGGCGGTCCATATCCCCGCTGCGCTGCTCGTAGCGGTGCTCGATCTGCCGCCAGTAGCTATCGGCGGCCTCATCGGCACCTTCCAGGCGCAGCGCCAGGGCCCCGGCGGGCAGGTAGTCGAACAGCGTCGCCGTCTGCTCGAAGAACAGGGGCAGGTAGTACTCGATGCCGCCGGGGATGCGCCCCTCACTGACCGAGCGGTAGAGCAGGCTACGGGCCGGATCGCCCTCGAAGGCGGCGCGGAAGGCCTGCCGGAAGTGGGTGATCGCCGCCTCGTCGGTGGGGATCTCCCGGGCGGGGAGGAGCTCGATCGCCTCGACCCGCTCCGTCGTGCGCTGCGTCTCCGGATCGAAGCGGCGCAGGCTCTCCACCTCGTCATCGAACAGGTCGATGCGGTAGGGGGTGTCGCCCCCCATAGGGAAGAGATCGAGCAGGGCGCCGCGGACCGCGAACTCCCCGTGCTCGTGCACCTCCGGGACGCAGCGGTAGCCGGCGGCCTCGAGCCGGTGGCGCATGGGCTCCAGCTCCAGCCGGTCGCCAACGCCCAGCAGCAGGGTCCGGCTCTCCACCCAGCCCCGCGGCGGCAGCGGGTGCATGAGCGTCGCCGCCGGCACCACCAGCACCCCGCGCTCCAGGCTCGGCAGCCGGTAGAGCCCGGCGAGGCGCTCGGAGATGATGTCCTGGTGCGGGGAGAAGACGTCGTAGGGCAGGGTCTCCCAATCGGGGAAGCCGAGCACCGGCACCTGGTCGCCGAGGAAGAAGCCCAGCGACTCCTGGAGCGCCGCAGCCTGCTGCGGCGTGCCGGTGACGGCCAGGACCGGGGCGTGGTGGCGCAACACGGCCTCGGCGGCGGCCAGCGGCTGCGCCGCGCCGATCAGGCCGGGCCAGTCGCGGCGCTCGCCATCCCGCTTAGGCAGGGGGAGATCGTCGAGCAGCACGGTCTCAGCGGTGCCAGCCGAACAGCCAGGCCTCCGGGTTCGGGATCGGCTCGTGGGCGCTGAGCTGCCGCATGCCGTAGATGCAGCGTGCCAGCAGCCAGATCGTGAGCAGGGCCCCGATCAGCATCCCGACCCCGTAGAGCGGGAGCGTGATGACCGCAGCCAGGAAGGCCAGCAGGCCGATCCAGAAGGTGTTGATCTGGAAGCGGTAGTGGCTCTGGAGCCACTCCGGCGCATTGGTGCGCTGCATGTAGGCGGCTATCACGCCGATGACCGCGGTGAGCCCGATGAACAGGCTCACGATGTAGAGGATATAGACCAGCCACGGGGCGATCCCGGGGGCTTGGGCCGTGGGGGTGTTCTGTGCCGGATCTTGCATAGGAGCGACTCGCCGTTACGTGGGCCTAGGGAAGGGATATGCTACCAGGGCCACTCGCCCGCGTCGCCGGGCCCACCCGCCGGCGGCTAGTCCAGGTAGCGCCGCGTGAGCCCCTGGTAGGCGTCGATCCGGCGATCGCGCAGGAATGGCCACGCCTGCCGGACCGCCTCGCTACGCCCGCGCTCGAGGCCGGCGACCAGCACCGCGGCCTCGGCGCTGGCCTCCGTGAGGAGCTCGCCCTGGGGCCCGCAGACGAAGCTCCGCCCCCAGAACTGCGCTGCCGGCTCCGCGCCGACACGGTTGCAGGCCGCTACGGGCAGCCCATTGGCGATGGCGTGGCCACGCTGCACGGTCCGCCACGCCTCCAGCTGCCGCGCCTGCTCATCGGCGGGCTCGTCCGGGGCGAACCCGATAGCCGTAGGGTAGAGCAGGATCTCGGCGCCGGCCAAGGCCATGAGGCGCGCCGCCTCGGGGAACCACTGATCCCAGCAGACCAGCACCCCGAGCCGCCCCAGCGAGGTGTCGATGGGGACGAAGCCGTGATCGCCCGGCGTGAAGTAGAACTTCTCGTAGTAGCCGGGATCGTCCGGCACGTGCATCTTGCGGTAGGTGCCCGCCAGGCTACCGTCCCGCTCGAGCACCACGGCGGTGTTGTGGTAGAGGCCCGCGGCGCGGCGCTCGAAGACCGAGCCGACCACGACGACCCCGTGCCCGGCGGCCGCCTCGCCCAGGCGCTCGGTGGTCGGCCCGGGGATGGGCTCGGCGGCGTCGAAGTGGCTCGTATGCTCCTCGTGGCAGGGGTACAGGCCACGGTGGAGCTCCTGCAGGAGGATGAGCTCCGCCCCCCGGGCTGCCGCGTCGGCGATCCCGGCCGTGGTCCGTGCCAGGTTGGTCTCCGGATCGTCGGTGCAGGCGTGCTGCACCAGGCCTAGGCTCAGCCGTCCGCTCACGCCTCGCTCGCTCCTATCCGCTGCGCCGAGAGGGAGGCGGGCGCATCGATGGTGACGCCCTCCGGCAGCTGCATGGTAGCGCAGTGGAGGCTGCCGCCTTGGCGGATCAGCCCCCGCGCCGGGACGCCGACCACATGGCGCGCGGGGCAGGCACGCCCCAGGCGCGCGCAGGCTACGGCATCCGCCGGATCCCCGTAGACCGGCACCAGGACGGCGCCGTTGACGAAGACGAAGTTGGCGTAGGTCGCCGGCAGGCGGCGCCCCTGCTCGTCACGGACCGGCGCCGGCAGCGGCAGCTCGACCAGCCGGTACGGCTCGCCGTTGCGGGTACGGAGCCCCTCCAGCTCTGCCCTTAGGGCCTGAAGCGGCTCGTAGTGGGGATCCTCCGGATCGTGGCAGGCGGCGTGGGCGATGGTCTCGCGGTCCACGAATCGAGCGAGCATGTCCACGTGGCCGTCGGTGTCGTCGCCGAGCAGCCTCCCCGACTCGAGCCACAGCACCCGCTGGGCCCCGAGCCGGGCGCAGAGCTGCGACTCCACCTCGTCCCGGTCGGTGGCGTGATTGCGGTTGGGGTTGAGCAGGCAGCTGGTAGTGCTCAGCAGCGTCCCCGCGCCGTCGCTGTCGATGCTGCCGCCCTCGAGCACCCACTCGATGCGCCGGTACGACTCGCTGCCGAAGACGCCCTGCTCGGTAAGCCGGCGCGTCAGGCGGTCGTCCTCGTCGGCCGGGAAGCGCCCGCCCCAGCCGTTGAAGCAGAAGTCCAGCAGCCGAGCCCGCCCCCCGGGGCACAGGACGGTGATCGGCCCGTGATCGCGGGTCCAGATGTCGTTGGAGGGCGCCTCGCCGAGCACGAGGCGCTCGGCCTGGACGCCCGCCGAGCGCAGCCGGTTGCCCACCTGGGCGGCGGCCTGGGCGTGGGGGCAGGCGACCAGCACCGGCTCATGCTGCGCGGCGGCGACGGCGAGCTGCTCGAGGCACGCCTCCGCCTCCTTAAGGTGCTCGCCCCAGTCCCCCCCGGGATGGGGCCAGGTGAGCATGAGCGCAGCGTGCGGCTCCCACTCGGCGGGGAGCCTCGGCAGCTGGCGATCTGGGTGGGCGGGCGCGGCCATGGCGGACGTCGGATCCCGGAAAGGTACGAGGGGTATAACCGAAAGGCACGAGGACTATAACCGATCGGCGTGTTATGTAAAGGGTATAGCTGTGCCGCGCATACGGGTAGACTGAGCGCGGTCGATTGGCGGGAGGATGGGCGTGGAGTTCGAGGCCTCCTTGGTCGAGGCGCGCCTGGTGCGCCGCTATCGGCGCTTCCTCATCGATGTCGAGGACGCGCAGGGACGGCGATGGACGGCCCACTGCCCGAACACCGGCTCGATGCAGGGCTGTGTCGAGCCGGGGCTGCGGGTCTGGCTTAGCCGCTCTGACCGCGCCGGGCGGAAGTACGCCTACACCTGGGAGCTGGTCGAGGTGGCGCCGGGGGTGGTCGTGGGCGTCCACACCGGCCGTGCCAACGCCCTGGTCGGCGAGGCGCTGGACAGGGGCCTGGTGCCCGGCCTGGACGGCTACACCGAGCGCCGGCGGGAGGTGCGGGTACCCGAGGCGCCGATGCGGGCAGACTGGCTCCTCGACGGCCACCCGCGCGGCGATCCCCCCTGCTTCGTCGAGGTCAAGAACGTCACGGCGGCCGTGGCGGGCGGGACGGCCTTCTTCCCGGACGCCGTGACAGAGCGCGGCCGGCGCCACCTGGAGGTGCTGACCGGCTGGGTGGGCCAAGGCGGGCGTGCGGCCCTGGTCTTCTGCGTCCAGCGCAGCGACGCCTGGTCGGTGCAGCCAGCGGCGTGGATCGATCCGCGCTACGCCGAGGCGCTGCGCGCGGCGGCCGCCGCCGGCGTCGAGATCGCGGCCGTACGCCTGCACCCGAGGGCCACAGGCATCGCGCCGGAGCGCGCCCTGCCGGTCCACTACTGAGAGAGGAGCGAGCCCTTGTTCCGACCGGTCGAGCTGTTCATCGGCCTACGCTATACCCGCGCCCGTCGGCGCGGCCCCTTCGTCTCGTTCATCTCCATGACCTCCATGGTCGGCATCGCCCTGGGCGTGGCGGCGCTGATCACAGTGCTGTCGGTGATGAACGGCTTCGAGCAGGAGCTGCGCGAGCGCATCCTCGGGATGGTCTCCCACGCGGAGATCCACGGCGCCGGCAGCGAGATCGAGCAGTGGCCGGACCTGCTGGAGCAGGCCCGGTCGCATCCCCACGTGGCAGGGGCGGCACCGTTCATCGACGGCCAGGTCATGGTCGCCCACAGCGGGCAGGTGAGCGGGACCCTGATCCGGGGCGTGGATCCGGCGCTCGAGCGCGGTGTCTCCGACGTGCTCGATCAGGTGGTGGCAGGCGAGGCGACCCTTGAGGCCGGGGGGTACGGCCTCATCCTCGGCTCAGCGCTCGCCCGGGAGATCGGCGCCCAGGTAGGCGACCGGGTCATCGTGGTCACCCCGGAGGCCCGGGTCTCGGTCGCCGGGGTGACGCCCCGCATGCGGCGGTTCACGGTCACGGGCATCTTCGAGGTGGGGATGCACGAGTACGACCGCGCCCTGGCCGTCACCCACCTCCAGGATATGGCCCAGGTCCAGGGCATGGGCGATGCGATCAGCGGCATCCGGTTGCGCTTCGACGATCTGATGGCCGCGCCGCGGCTGGCGCAGCAGGTGGCGGCCGATCTCCCCGGCCGCTACCGGGTCGTGGACTGGACCCGGCAGCACGCGAACTTCTTCCGCGCCGTGCAGACCGAGAAGACGGTCATGTTCGTCATCTTGGCCCTGATCGTGGCGGTGGCAGCCTTCAACATCGTCTCCACGCTGGTCATGGTGGTCCGTGACAAGCAGTCGGATATCGCCATCCTGCGCACGCTGGGGCTGGGCCCGCGCGGGGTCATGGCGGTATTCATCATCCAGGGGGGCGTCATCGGCCTCATCGGCACGGCCCTGGGCGTGGCCGGAGGCGTGGCGCTGGCGCTGAACGTGGAGAGCATCGTCCCGGCCCTGGAGCGGCTGCTGGATCTCGAGTTCCTGCCGGCGGACGTCTACTACATCAGCGATCTGCCCTCGCAGCTGCGCGGAGGGGACGTGGTACGGATCACCGGGCTGGCCCTGGCCCTATCCCTGGTGGCGACCCTCTACCCCGCCTGGCGGGCGGCGCGCACGGAGCCGGCGGAGGCCCTACGCTATGAGTGAGGCGAGCGTGATCGTCGAGGCCCAGGACGTGGCCAAGCGCTTCAGCGAGGGACCGCAGGAGGTGGAGGTGCTCGCCGACGTGGACCTGCAAGTCCGCGCCGGCGAGCAGGTAGCCGTCGTCGGCCCCTCCGGCTCGGGCAAGAGCACGCTGCTGCACGTCCTCGGCGGGCTGGACACGCCCACGGCGGGTGCAGTGCACGTGGCCGGGGAGCCGATCTACGCCCTCGGCCAGCGGGCCCGCGGGCAGCTGCGCAACCGCGCCCTGGGGTTCGTCTACCAGTTCCACCACCTGCTGCCGGAGTTCACCGCGCTGGAGAACGTGGCCATGCCGCTGCTCATCCGCGGCCGCCCGGCGGCAGAGGCCCGCGACGCGGCAACGGAGCTGCTGGGGCGGATTGGCCTGGACGCCCGGCTGGGCCACCGGCCCGCGGAGCTCTCCGGCGGCGAGCGCCAGCGAGTGGCCATCGCCCGGGCGGTGGTGAGCCGGCCGCAGTGCATCCTCGCTGACGAGCCTACCGGCAACCTGGACCGGCAGACGGCGGAGCAGGTCTTCGGCATGCTGCAGGCCCTCAACGAGGAGCTGGGCACGGCCCTGATCTTCGTCACCCACGACCTGGCGCTCGCCGGCCGCGCGCCACGCGTGCTGGAGCTCGAGGACGGCCTCCTGCGCTCGGCGGCCGCTGCGTAGGAGGCAGCCGCGTAGGAGGCCGCGCCTCGCGCCGGTAGCACCCGGCTTGGCACCCCGCAGGGGCAGCGCTAGCCTGAAGGTAACCTCGACGGAGCGGCCTCGGGCCAAGGATGGTCGATGCAGGCAGCGGCGCTCGCCTGGGCGGGCGCAATCGTGGCGGTTGCGACCCTGCTGCGAGGCGCGCCGGCGGTGGCGGTGGTGGCGGCGACCGCCGCGGCGGGTGCGGCGTGGCTGGTGCTGGCGCCACGCGGCCGGCGCTGGCCGGCGGCGGCGCTGCTCGGCGCCGCCTGGGCCCTGGCTAGCGCCTCCTGGCTCACCGCCCACCAGCTCCCGCCCGGCGCCGGCGAGGTGGACGCCCGCCTGGCAGGGCGGATCGTCGGCATCCCGGAGGTCCGGGACGATCACACGGTCTTCGAGCTGCGCCCGCAGCGGGTCCTCGACGGTAGCCTGCCGCGCCCGCTGCCGCACCGGATCCGGCTACGCTGGTACGGTGACGCCCCGGCGCTGCGCCCCGGCGAGCGCTGGCACCTGTCCCTGCGGCTGCAGCCCCCCGATGGCTTCCTGAACCCCGCCGGCTTCGACTACCAGCGCTGGCTATTCCGGCACCGCATCGGCGCCACCGGCTACGTCCGGGAGCCAGGGGCAGCCGAGCGCGCTGGGCGGGCCGCCACGGTGGATACGCTCCGCGAGGCGATCGCGGCGCGCATGGGCGAGGCGCTGCCCGAATCCCCCCGGCTCGGCCTGCTCCAGGCGCTAGGCGTCGGCATCCGCACCGGCATCTCGAGCGCCCAGTGGCAGACCCTCTCAGCTACCGGGACGGCGCACCTGCTCGCCATCTCCGGGCTGCACATCAGCCTCGTGGCCGGGGCCGTAGGTACGACGCTGGGCGGGCTGTGGCGGTGCCTACCGCCGCTGGTCCGTCGGGTGCCGGCGCTGACAGCGGGGACCCTGGCCGGCGGGATGGCGGCGACGGGCTACGCGACGCTCGCCGGCTTCACGCTGCCGACCCAGCGCGCCCTGGTCACGGTGCTCGTCTTCGCCGGGGCCCTGCTGCTACGCCGGCCGCTGAGCCCTTGGCACAGCCTGGCTGTGGCCGCGGCGGCGGTGCTGACCCTCGATCCTTGGGCGCCGCTGGGCGCAGGCTTCTGGCTCTCCTTCGGTGCGGTAGCCGTGATCCTGGCCGCGACCACCGGGCGCGCCGCCGTGCGCGGCCTCGCCCCGTGGCTGCGCATCCAGGCGCTGGTGGGCGTGGGGCTGCTGCCGGCTACGGCGCTGCACTTCGGGCACCTGCCGGTGCTGTCGCCGCTGGCCAACCCCCTGGCCGTACCCTGGGTGAGCGTCCTGGTCGTGCCCCCGGTGCTCACCGGGATCGCTGCCTTGCCGCTCAGCGAGGCGCTAGCCGGGACGCTCTGGCAGATGGCCGACTGGTCCCTGCAGGCCCTCCTCACGGTACTCACGGCCATGGCGGGGCAATGGGGCGCGCTGGAGGTCCCGGCACCCTCGGCGGCGCAGGCGCTATTGGCCGGGCTCGGGGCCGCCCTCATGCTCGCGCCGCGGGGGGTGCCGGGGCGCCTCCTGGCGCCGCTGCTGCTAGGGGTGCTCTTGCTCGGGCCTGCAGCGCGCCCCGGTGATGCGGCGCGGGTGGTGGTCTTCGATACCGGCGCAGGGCTGACGGCGCTGGTCACCGACGGTGAGCGCGCCGTCGTCTACGGCGGCGGCCCGGGCGGCGGCCTGGACGCCGTCTCGGTGGCGGTGGCGCCCTACCTGGAGGCCCGGGGCCTCGAGCTGACCGCCTGGATCGTACCCCGCGCGGGGGCGCCGTGGGACGGCGCCGTCGAGCACGCCCGCGAGCGCTGGCCGGAGGCCACCTGGGTCGGCCACCAGCGGGACGGATCATGGTCGACGGCGCTCGGTCCCCTGCACCTGGAGACGGCCGATGGCGGCAGCGGCGGCCTCGCCCTGCGGGTCAGTGGCCGGCGCGACGGTGCCGCCTTGGTGCTGCAGCCCGTCCTGCCTGCGGAGCCGACGGCTCCGCAGGTGGGCGCGCGCGGCTGCAAGGATGCGGACAAGGCCTGCTCGGCGGCGGTAGCAACCCCGCGACGCGGCGTGCTACGGACGGCATCCCGCGGGGCGGTCACGATCACCCGGCAGGCCGGCCGCTGGCAGGCGGAGACCCAGTGGCAGCATCGCGGCCGGTTCTACCACCAGCCCCCGCATCCCGTCCGGGCCGGGTCGCCGTAGCCACGCCGTCCGCCGGCTGCACCGAGCGTGCGGATGCTTTAAAATCTACGCCCCTCGGGGCCAGGTCCGGGCCCGAGCGCCCACGGGGGGAGCTGGTCCTCCCGTGGGAGGCCCCGCCAGCGGATGAGCCTTGGAGTAGCGATGCTCGAGCCCATGCAGGCCGCCCCCGATACACCCCGGCGGCAGGCGGCCGCCCGCCGGTACCGGGCAGGGCAGGGCGCCGGGCCTGCGCCTATCGCCGTAGCCGAGCCGCAGCGGTAGGGCGGGGGCTTGGGCACGCCAGCGGGCTCACCGGATCCGAGCGCCCCGGCCGGGGCAACGGCGCAGCCGCCGGGTGGGCGTACCTGGCCGACCTTCAAGCGGCTGCTCCTCGGCTACGTGCTGCCTTACTGGCCGGCCGGCGTGGTGGCGATCCTCGCCATGCTCACCTTGGCGGGGACGCAGACCAGCGTCGTAGCGCTCATCCGCCCGCTGCTCGACGAGGGGTTCGTCGAGCAGGACGCTGCGACCGTCCGCTACTACGCCCTGCTGCTGCTCGGCTTCATCGTCTTCCAGGGCGTGGTGCACTTCACCGCCAACTACCTCATGACCTGGATCGGGCGGCAGCTGGTCAAGCGCCTGCGCCTGGACGTCCACGACCGGCTGCTGGCCATGCCCAACCGGGTCTTCGACCAGTACACCTCCGGCCGGCTGATATCCAGCCTCACCTACGAGGTCGAGCAGGTGGCCGATGCGGTGACCCGGGCCGTGCTCAGCCTGGTCCGGGATACGGCCCGAGTGGTCTTCCTGCTCGGCTACATGGCGTACCTGTCGCCGTGGCTGACGCTCATCGTCCTCGGCATCCTGCCGCTGGTCGGCGGCATCATCGCCTACATCACCAAGCGCTTCCGCAAGATCAGCAAGCGTATCCACCGGGCAGTGGGCGGCGTGGGCAGCGTCGCCGAGGAGAGTGTCCACGGCTACCAGGTGATCAAGGCCTTCGGCCAGGCGGACCGGGAGCGGGCCCGCTTCGAGCGGGTCAACGAGCAGAACCGCCGGCAGTTCATGAAGTTCCTGGCGACGAAGTACGCCTCGGTGCCGCTAGTCCGCCTCATCGCCGGACTGGCCCTCGCCCTGGTCATCTACCTGGTGACGGTGGAGGCGCTGGTGGAGGCGATCACCATCGGGACGTTCGTCTCCTTCGCCAGCGCCCTCCTGCTGCTGAACTCGCCGCTGCGATCCCTGGTGTCCATCAACGCCACCATCCAGAAGGGCCTGGCGGCGGCGCAGGGCGTCTTCCAGGTGATCGACGCCCCCCAGGAGCAGGATGAGGGCACCCGGGCGCTGGCGAGGGCCGAGGGGCGCGTGGCGATGCGCGGCCTGCGCTTCGCCTACGATGGCCTGCGCGAGGTACTGCGCGGGATCGACCTGGTCGTCCGCCCTGGCGAGACGGTCGCCCTGGTGGGCCCCTCGGGCGGCGGCAAGACGACACTGGTCAAGCTCCTGCCGCGCTTCTACGAGCCGACCGCCGGCGAGATCCGCCTCGACGGCGTCCACCTGGCCGACTACCGGCTCGTGGACCTGCGCCGGCAGATCGCCATGGTCGGGCAGGAGGTGATGCTCCTGAGCGGATCGGTGGCCGACAACATCCGCTACGGCGCCCGGGAGCCGGTCAGCGACGAGCAGGTCCGGGAGGCGGCTGCCGCCGCCAACGCCCTCGAGTTCATCGAGGCGCTGCCGCACGGCTTCGAGACGCACGTGGGCGAGGACGGGGTGCTGCTCTCCGGCGGCCAGCGCCAGCGCATCGCCATCGCCCGCGCGGTGCTCAAGGACGCGCCGATCCTGATCCTCGACGAGGCGACCTCGGCGCTGGACGCCGAGTCGGAGCGCCGCATCCAGTCCGCCCTGGAGCACCTCCTGCGGGATCGGACCGGCTTGATCATCGCCCACCGCCTCTCCACCGTGAATGGTGCCGACCGGATCGTCTTCCTCGACCAGGGCGAGATCGTGGAGCAGGGGACCCACAGCGAGCTCCTCGCCTACAACGGCCGCTACGCCGGCCTCTACCGCATGCAGTTCGCGGACCACGCGGCGGGCGAGGTGGAGCGCTAGCCGGTGCCGGTTCCGGGGCTGTGGCTGAGGGATGGCGCGGCAGCGCGCGCGCTCGCGCCGCTGGCCGGGTGCTACGGCGCGGCGGCCGCGCTGCGCCGTCGCGCCTACGAGCGCGGCTGGCTGGCGCGGCCGGATCTGCCGCTGCCGGTGATCGTGGTGGGCAACCTCTTTGTGGGCGGGACCGGCAAGACGCCCTTCGTGGCCTGGCTCGTCGAGAGGCTCCAGGCCCGCGGCTGGTCACCCGGCGTGGTCGCCCGGGGCTACGGCGGCCGGGCCGGGGCCGGCCCGACGCCCGTGCGGCCCAGCTCGGATCCTGGCCAGGTCGGTGACGAGCCGCTGCTGCTCGCCGGGCGCACGCGGGTCCCGGTCTACGTCGGCAGCGACCGCGCCGGGGCCGTGGCGGCCGCCTACGGCGCCGGCTGCGACGTGGTCGTCAGCGACGACGGCCTGCAGCACTACCGCATGCGCCGCAGCACCGAGATCGTCATCCTCGACGCGGAGCGCAGGCTCGGCAACCGCCGGCTGCTGCCGGCGGGTCCGCTGCGGGAGGCGCCATCCCGGCTGCGGGAGGTAGCCCTCGTCGCCGTCAACGGCGACCCGATCCCGGAGAGCCGGTGCGCCTTCCACCTGCAGGCCGGTATCCCCCAGGCGGTGGACGGCGCCCAGCGACCCTGGCCCGGCGGTCCCGCCCACCTGGTGGCCGGCATCGGCCGCCCGGAGGCATTCTTCGCGACCGCCGCCGCGGCCGGCTTCCAGGCCGCGAGCCGGCACCCCCTCCCGGACCACCACGCGTTCCGGGCGCGGGACCTGGCCTTCGAGGACGATCGCCCCGTCCTCATGACCGAGAAGGATGCCGTGAAGGCCCGCCATCTGCCGCAGGCGCGAAGGGCCTGGTACCTGCCCGCGGAGCTGGTCCCCACCCCCGCGCTCAGCGAGGCGGTGGACGGCGTGATCGACACAGCAGCGGAGGAGAGGCGCGGATGACTGGAGCAGCGACCCCCTTCACCGTGGTCATCCCGGCCCGCTACGGCGCCTCGCGCCTACCGGGCAAGCCCCTGGCCGAGGTGCACGGCGAGCCCCTCGTCCGCCACGTCCATCGGCGGGCTACCCAGAGCGGGGCGCAGCGGGTGGTGGTGGCTACGGACGACCCACGGATCGAGGCGGCGTGCCAGGCCTTCGGCGCCGAGGTCCTGGCTACCGCCGCGGACCACCCCACGGGGACCGACCGCATCGCCGAGGTGGTGGAGCGCCTGGCCCTACCGCCGGAGGCCATCGTGGTCAACCTCCAGGGCGATGAGCCGCTGATACCGCCGGGGCTGCTGGCGCTCGCCGCGGCGAGCCTGGAGGGTGATCCCGCGGCCGCCGTCGCCACCCTGGCCGTGCCGATAGCCTCCGCCGGGGAGCTGTTCGACCCGGCGGCGGTCAAGGTCGTCCGCGACGCGCAGGGCCGTGCCCTCTACTTCAGCCGCGCCCCCATCCCCTGGGATCGGGATCGCTTCGAGGCGATCGGGGACGCCGCGGTCGCCGCCGGCGGCTGGCTGCGCCACCTGGGCCTGTACGCCTACCGGGCCGACTTCCTGCGCCGCTATCCGCGCCTCGAGCCGGCGCCCCCGGAGCAGCACGAGGCCCTGGAGCAGCTGCGGGTCCTCTGGCACGGTCTCGCCATCCAGGTAGCCGTGGCCGAGCAGCGCCCGGAGCCAGGGGTGGATACCCCCGAGGACCTGGCGCGCGTCGCCGCGCGCCTGTCACCTGGCCGATAACGTAGCGCCTGCGAACAGGGGAGTAGCGACATGGCGGACGACAAGACGCGGATCCTGCTGGTGTGCATGGGCAA
>Ga0207714_1000662_pt1 | contig 23236 bp, 18 predicted proteins | sample PonA232FremontCA_2_FD_187270 | JGI IMG/M metagenome (GOLD analysis project Ga0207714, IMG submission 187270) | Marine sediment microbial community from Fremont, CA, USA - Pond A23 Sediment 2 (SPAdes) | ecosystem: Environmental > Aquatic > Marine > Unclassified | place: USA: Fremont, California...
GTTTTTTTCTGTTTCCGGATTATGGGTGAACATGTCCTGATGCCGGATCCCGAAGTAGCCGAGGTAGAAGATGAAGACAATGATCACCGTATAGAAGATGTAATCGGCGTTGAAGTGGAATGTCACGCCCATTCCTTCGCGCAGGACCACGATGATGGTGGCTGAGAGAAAAAAGATCCCGATACCCAGGATGCAATGGCGCAGCCAGTTCAGGGTGATGCCCTCCTCGTAGGAAAAATGGTCGTCGATTTTTCTTTTGTGCTGCAAGGTGAGCCGGTAAGAGAGGATGGCATAGCTCAGCCCGGAGATGATAAAGGCCACCAACAACACCGATGAAAACACGGCAAAATCCGGTATTTCTCCGGCATCGACCAGGGCTTTTTTTTCGGCCGGGTAGAAGAAAAAGAACGGGAACATGTAAAGGTAGGCCAGCAGGGCCGGGGCAAAGTGCAGGTAATCGGTTTTGTGCAGTTTGGACTCTGAACGCAGGGAGGAAAGGGTATAGAGGTATAGCATTGGACCGTGAAGCAAGGGGAAGGGCGCGGTGACACCGGTCATGTGTGGGTATCGGTCCCAGTACCCCAGGCTGTAGAGGTAATAGCTCAGCAGGTGGATGCCGATCACCGCCACCCATAAGGCCAGGAGCCGGTCGGAAAGGGCCTTGCGCCTTTTGGTTAGCAACAAAAAGGCAATGAAAAACGACATGAAAATTCCGCTGATGAAGATCGCGTCCATACCTGTGATTTTGCAATCAAAAATACTGTATTTTCAGAAACTGGCGCAAAAATTTTTCACGAAGTTTTTGCTGCCTAAGCCGTATATACCGGTCACATAATACATCTTTTCATATTTGAAAAGGTCTAATCATTGAATGATTTGTTATTAAATCCCAATGACCTGGGACATCTCTTGCGGCACTCGAAACATTTTTTGATGGTGAATCCCTTCTCCGTGATATGATTGGACAAGGGCCGGCAATCTTTTTGAATCACCGTTTCGCCGGTCTTTAATATGAGTATCATCTTGTGGCTTTCGCGTATATTTATAGACATAGATATTTAACAGTCATAATGGGGCATTGGGGCAGGTTTATATTTTCGGATGATAGGCATTGGTCTGCACTGGGTGCATTTGAGGTTTTGATTGCTTGAATTCGCTTCATTTCCAGGGAATCAGATCCGAACGGTAAAAATTCACACCCATCTCCTCCAGTCGCCGGCCATGATGGGCCAGGCGAAGCTTGTAGTCCTCCCAGCTTTGCAGGCTTGCCGGGGTCCAGCCAATCTCGGCATATCCCAGCAACCTTGGTAGTACCAGATATTCCATTTCTTCCCTGTTGGTGACGGTTTCCGTCCACAGCGGGCATTCAACCCCCAGGATATCTTCTTTTCCAATTTCCGGGAGATACGTCTCGGGCGACCAGTTGTAGGCCCTGTCCACCTCGATGTACCCGGCCCAGTCCAGGCCCAGGGTGGTCGTCGAGTCATATTTCATATCCAGGTAAGCCCTTTCAGAGGGCGACATGATTAGTTGGTTCCCATTTTCCGCAGCCTGGATGCCTTGTTCATTTCCATGCCACAGCTGAACCACGCTTTCTGGGTTCAAGCCGGCCTCGGCAATTTCATTCCATCCGACCAGGGTTTTGCCTTGAGAAGTTACGATGTCCTGAACCCGGTTGATGAAAGTGATGTAATCTTGCTTTTCAGTGGCATGGGATTCATCCCCGCCTATATGCATGTAAGGCCCGGGAGTGAGTTCAGACAGTTGAGAGATCACATCTTCTATAAAACGGTAAGTGATTTCCTTATGGGTGCAAAGGGAGCTGAAACCTACTTTTGTGCCCGTGTATAAGTCGGGGGCCTTGCCATCGCAGTTGAGCTCGGGATAGGAGGCCAGGGCGGCATTGGTATGACCCGGCATGTCAATCTCGGGGATGACGGTTATGTACCTTTCCCGGGCATATCGCACGATTTCTTTGTATTCTTCCTGGGTATAATACCCGCCTTTTCCGCCTCCCACTTCTGTACTGCCCCCTATTCGGGTAAGTTTAGGCCAGCCGTTGATCTCGATGCGCCACCCCTGGTCGTCGGACAGGTGCAGGTGCAGCACATTCATCTTGTAACGTGCCAGCCAGTCGATGTAGGCTTTTACATCTTCCACCGGGAAGAAATGGCGGGCCACATCCAGCATGCTTCCCCGGTGGCTGTAAGTCGGGTAATCGGTGATGGTCCCTGTTGCCAGTTTCCATGAAACATCCTGGGGCGTTTTTCTCTCTATTTCTGGGGGAAATAGTTGCCGGATTGTTTGGATGCCCCGAAAGAGGCCTTTGCATTCATTGGCCTTCAATATCACCCTGTCGCGGGCAATCGTCAGTTTATATCCTTCATCCCCCAGGTTGGGCTGGTTATTGGAGATCATAAGATGTATGTTCCCGGGTGATGCACTTTTCTGATGGATTATTTTCCAATCAAATCCGGTGGCAGGTCTGAGCAGTTGGGCAACATACCCGGCGATCCCTTTCATTCCCTCCGAATCCCGGTTGATCGTAATCCGGGTGTTGGGCCTCACCTGAAAAAACGACCCGGTCGCTTGAACCTTTAAAGGTTTGGGGATGATGCCTGCCTTTTCCAGGTTCTGGAAAGCAGGAGCTGTGTGCGATGAAAAGATATGGAGGAGGGCAGCCATAACAAGCAGAATGAAAAGTTGATTTTTCATAAGATGATGCAGTTGGTTTCAAATCGGGTTATCACGGGTGCATGTGTTTTGGATATTCGACCTGGGCGCAATGCATTGGCCAATCTCCATGCGTGGCAACACATTATCCATAGGACAGGAATAAAAGTATAAATTTTATTGGATCATCGGTTAACGGGTCGGGGAAAGTTGATTTAAGACATGTGCTTTTAACTCTTTCCCGGCCAGCAGACTGGTTACATGTCCCGTGTTTAATATTTTGATTCTCTTGTCGGGGTAGACCGCTTTTTGTCTGTGATATTGAATGTACTGATCGTATCGTCCCAGCAGTGGAAAAACATTGTCATCTTGAACCTTTTTGAAGGCATCCTCAAAGTTCAGTGTGTCTTTGATCTGCTGAGGGTTTTTGCGGGCAAGTTTTCCGGCCATTTTGCGGTAGGGTGAATCGGTGAACAAATGATCCAGGGCAGCCCCGGCCAGCAGGGGCACATAGGCATCGGCCGTATTGTAAAACGTACGGTGCAGGTTGGTCGCCCAGCCGCCCAGGCTGACGCCCGAGACGATGACCCGGCTGTCGGTCTTTTTCCTTAATTCAGCAACAAGGGCTTCAACCAGTTGGGTGGAGGCCGCCAGCATAGCCACGAAGTTGGAAAGGTGTGTGATTTTCTTCTGATACGCCTTGAGGTTAGAATTGTGAAAGGCAGCCCGTATGGCGATCAGGTTGGCATCGATGGGTTCGCTGGATTCCATGAAGATGTTTTTAAAGCTGTTTTTGGCCAACCGGCTGAAATCAAAGGGGCGTTCGTTGTTGCCGTGGTGGTAGATGATGGTGGGATGATCCCGGCCTTTCCATTGGGCCACATAATAGGCCGCATCCAGTCTTTCAACGGAAGTTTTGGCCTCTGCCTCATGGATCCCTTCTTCCAGAGAGCGGACAGACAAGGTGGTATCTTCCAGGCATTGTTGATATCCCGGGCTTTCGATGCTTTGGGAAAAGAACCTGTTTTTGCCCAGTGCGGACGAAGCTATTGCAGCCGTAAGTTGATCGAATAATACATGTTTGTTCATGTTGTAGGGTTTTGATACGGTTCAATCTGTTTTTTTCTGGGCATGGATGTGAAAAGCAGGAAAAGTACGATTCCGAAAATGAAGGTGGAGCTCACCGTTTCCACAAAATGCACAGCCCTCACATCTGCCGGCATGTAAGGATTGGGGATGATATGGGGGATGTTCATGGGCAGGCTCACAAACAGCCCTGTTATGAAGGCTCCGGTCCACCCTTTTTCGCGGATCATGGCTATAACAGGAAGGGTAAAGCCCACCCAGAGCAATGCCCTGAAAGCCTGGAGTCCGTATAAGCCGGGGGTATTGGTGGCTACCTGCTTGAGCTGAAGCCAGAAACTGCCGGGGTCGGTTCCCTGGTAAAACTCCAGAATGGCCGGATCTTTCCAGGCCACAAAATAACCAAAGCCAAAATACAGCAACTCGTAGGTGAGGATCACCACGGCCATTTTGATCAGCCATTGTTGGCCGCTCCAGGCAGGAAGGAATGGAATAGCCTTTCTGTTGTGCCTGTTTCGCCTGTCGAACAACAGCACGGCTATGGGAGTACCCACTGCAGCGACACTTCCCCAGACAATCAGCTGCGAGAGGATAAAATCCAGTGGCATCCGCAACACCGGGGCACTGCCTGCACCCATATGTTCTCCCAGGGGAGTGAGGAAGAAAAAGGCCTCTATTTGCCCGACTACCGTCTGTACCCCATAAAAGGCCACAATTAGTCCGATTATCAGCTGCAACCTGCTTCCCCTGGCATTTTTTATGACCAGGCCAATCACCAGCGCATATACGGTGGTGACGATAAACAACAGCAGCATGATGGTTCCTTCATCCCGGGCTGCCGGTTCGCCTGCGGAAAGCGGCCTGATCATGCCGATGATCATAGTAACCGCCAGCATGATGGCCGAGAGAAGGAGGGTTTTCAGAATGAATGGTAATACAGCCTTTGCTTTCATTGTATTTTCTTCTTTTGAGGACCAACTTCAACTCATTCCACTATGGCGGTTAGGTCTTAAATACTTAGTTATGGTGGATTGATTCAACCAAATCTTCATTTGCGGAATGTTCCTGGTTGGAGCTTATGCTGGCCCTGATATTCCACCTTTCCTGCGTTTCCTTTGTCAGGTCAATCCAGTTGGTAATGGTATCCAGCACCAAGCCGAGGTTCCCCACCTGGCAGTGATCCTGCGCCTGCTCCTTTCGGGTAAAGAGCCGTGCCGTCAGGGAACGCACATGTTGAAGGGCTTCGATTTGTTGGTAGAAATGATCCACCGGCACTCCAAAATCTTCCTGCCCGGCCAGCAGCAAGACATCCTGGTCCACCAGATGCGAGATGTCGCCTGTCTTTTCCTTCCCGATTTTCTTCAGGTATTCGAAGGGGGTTTGTACCCCGTGAATCAACATGCCCTGACCAATCAGTCCTTTGACCGACAAATCCTTTTTCATGAGGCTATGTACTTTCTTATTGATGATCCAGCCTCCGTTGAGTCTCATTATCCAACGGACCAGGAAGCGTTTTCGGGGCTTCATTTTCCTGAGCATCAAATCAAACACATCGTACAGCACATCGTGACAAACCACCCGCTGCACGCGCTTTTCATAAGCGGCAACCCTCAGGGCGGCCATGCCTCCGCCCGAGATGCCCCAGAAGCATACATCCTCCAGGTTGAAATAATCCAGGATGCTTTTTGCGGCTTTATGATAATTGTGTGTCATGGGCAGGTTGTATTCTTCCAGGGCACCCCCCTGTCCGGGCGCCTCAAATATAACAATTCTGTATCCTTTCTCTTTCACATTCAGAAACAAAGGCAGCCATTCTTCCACATAACTGTCCCCGCCTCCCATGATGACAAGGGTATCCTTCGGCCGGGGATGGTCAAAATAATAAGCCGGCAGGTAGCCCTTCATATTGTCTTCTTCATGCCGGACAAGGTGGTGCTCTTTATTGATGTTGTAGCCTTCCCTGACCAGTTTGAGAAATGTATCCCTGGTGGGCTTTTTGTTGGGATCGTCGCGCCACATAAAAAATTCGGCAGCCCGGTAGTAATAACCTGCCCTGATCTTGTCCCCCTGCTCCAGGCTTTCCTCTGCCAGGCGGATAAAAGCTTGTTTCCATTGTTCAAAGTTGGAGACTTTTTTGCCCACTTCCCGGAATTTGGGGAGTTCTGCTTTGCCCACATAGGCAAGAAAGCGGTTCAACTGAAAATTCACATGGTAATCTGGGTGCAGATCATCGTAATAGGTGGTAGGAAATTGATTGAGCACATTCATGGTTTTATCTTTTATGGTTGATTTGATTTCAGTTTTTCATTCGTATAAAGTTTAATGAACGGTTCTGTATTTCAAAATAATTTTGCTTCCAACATTGCATGGTTTGCTTCCCTCTGCCATGGAACCCTCATGTTTTATTCATTACCTTTTGTGGTAGTCGGTGCATGAGGGTTTCATACGATTATTTTTTTATCTAATTAATTGGCCGTATGGAACCTGCATGAATAATCATGTCCTTGTTGTGTAGGTTGCTGGATGCAGGTTTCACATGTAATTGTTTCAACGAGCTGATTCATAGTTGCTTTTTTGTTGCTGGGTTTGGTCCCTGCAGGTATCAACCCTGCTTTATGAATTTCAGCATTTCCCTGTCAAAAGTCTCTTGGACAACCATGTTTGAAGGGTCGAGTCCTCCCTGGAGCACGTGGAAATCCGCACCGGCGATGGCCCGGGCTGTTTTTTGTGCCATGCGGATGGCAAATGTGCCAAACCCGTCGCCGACCAAAACGAGTGTTGGCGCTTCAATGGCTTCCAGGCGGTCTGTGATTTGAAACCTGTTCAGGGCCGCCCTGGCTTTCAGGATTTGTTTTTTGTCTTGTTTGGCCAATGATTCCCTGAAATAACGGAGGGTGTCTTTCTTTTCCGGTCCCTGATAAACCTTTTTCATTGATTTGATCAGCATCCCGGGAGCCAGCCTGATGGTAAGCCACTGCATCCAGCCACCCGTCTTTTCGGAAAAGGAGGCCACCTCACTGAAGCTGTCTGCAACAACCAGCTTTTCGGTTTGATCCGGAAAATCGCAGGCGAACTGCTGTGCGATCACCCCGCCCATGCTCACCCCGGTTATTACTGCCCGGGGGCAATCCAGGTGATACAGCAGCTGGCTGATGTCGCGGGCACAATCCTTTATGCTGAATGTGTTCACCTTTGAAGTGTTGCCATGCCCACGCATGTCGGGGACTATGAGAAACAACCCTTCCCCGGGTAAAGATATCATCTGAGGCTCCCACATATACCGGTCGGCTCCCAGGCCATGGATTAAGACCACGGGCGTATCCTTTCGCTCTCCAAATGTGCTGTAGTGTAAGTCTATGTTGTCCGTTGTTCTTAATTTCATGGTGTCCTCCTTCTGTTTGTTGTTTTTCTGATAGGATCCTTTTTTTGCAATGTCGGTCTGTATGTTATTGTTACCCGCCATGAATCTCCTGTATGATTTGTTCAAGTATTCTGTTTTATTAATCTAAAACAATCTGTGTGCCATTTTGTGCAGCTTACTGACAATAAGCGTATTGTGTTAATCTTGTGGGGTGAAGGTATTCCAGATGGGGCCTTGTTTTGCCAATATGTTGGCAAAATGACGAAATGTTGGCAGTTGCCGACGGGGGTATGGGGGGGGTATTGGGGGCTTTTAGCGCTTTGAGGATATGCCGGCGTTCGTTTTTTGCGGATTTGTTTTTTCCATCGTGCTGTTTGCATCGTTTTTGCATCGATAGGCCATGCCCGGCAAATGGCTCATCAGTGTAGCCAGCCTGCTTTCTGCCGCTTGCAGCATTTACAGGCCAAGAACCCTCGGGGATAGCTGTAGCCTGGTATGGCGACCAGGTTACCCCTCTCGGCTATAAATAAATATATTCACCAATCCCAATGGGAAGATTCAGTGCCACCCAGATAAATAACAGAACAAGCCACATAATTAAGAGAATGATGGCATAGGGCACAAGCAGTGAAATGATGGTCCCTATTTTCAGCCTCTTGTCGTATTGATGGATCCATCCAATGAGAAGCGGGAAATAAACGTACAAGGGTGAAATGGAATTGGTGATGGAGTCGCCCATCCTGTACATCAATTGGACAAAAGCGGGATTATAATCCAATTGCGCCAACATGGGGATGAAGATGGGCGCAAAAATGGCCCATTTGGCCGAACCACTGCCCAGGAAAATATTCAGCACAGCAATCAGGATAATGAACAATACAAACAGCAGTGGCCCCGTCAAACCTGTAGCTTCCAGGAAATTCGCACCCTGAATGGCCAGGATGGAATCCAGGTTGGACCAGGAAAATATGTTCACAAATTGTGCCACCACCAGCATCAGTACAATATAGCCGGCAAGGCTCTTCATCCCTTCTTCCATGAGTTTTATCACATCATCTTTCTTTTTGATGGCGCCGGTGGCCTTGCCATAAAAGTAGCCGGGAATCGCAAACAGGAAGAATAGAATAGGGACCAGCCCGCGAAGGAAGGGAGAAGGAACAATACCGCCGGTTTCCGGATTCCTGAGGGGTGCTCCCGGGGGTACCACCAACAGGGCTATAAAAAACAAGTATATCAATGCGGAAATGCCTGCCTTCTTTAAGCCTTTCTTTTCAGCAGGGGTAAGGGCTTTATCCTGTTCGGCGAAGTCGGCCACTTTATCCATGCCGGCAAAGTGGGCCGTTCGGGGAATGGTGAAGCGCCTTACGATGAAAGCACCGCCCAGGCCCAGCATAAAAGTGGAAGCAATCATAAAATACCAGTTGGCCGTGGCACTTACTTCCATAGCAGGGGTCAGGGTCTGGGTAATCTGGGTGCTGATGCCAGCCAGCAGCACATCGGTACCTGCAATAACAATATTGGCTGTAAAACCGGCAGTGGCTCCTGCATATCCTGCAACAAGTCCGGCTATCGGGTGATATCCCAGCTGCATGAAGATGATGGCAGCAATGGGCGGGACGATCACAATCCCGGCATCGGAGCCTATATTGCCTATGGCGGCAATCATAAATATGACGGGAAAAATTACCTTTTGCGGTGTGGCGTAGGTGATCTTCCGCATGATGATGGTCAGCAGACCCGATCGCTCAGCAATGGATACCCCCATCAACATGACCAGTACCAGGCCTAAGGGGGCAAAATGCGCAAAATTGGTCACAAGGTTTTGAACAAACCACCGCAACCCATCACTGGAAATCAGGTTTTTCGCGTTGACGATTTCTCCCGTGCCCGGTTGAGTGGCCTGAACACCAAAAAAGGCTGTAACAGCACTAATGACCACGATCAATCCGGATATCCACACAAAAAGCCAGAAAGGATGGGGAAGCTTATTCCCGATTTTTTCCACCCAGCGCAGCAGGCCTTTGGCAGATTCTACTTCTTGATCTTCTCCGCGCTCCTTTTTGGTGTGCTCTTCAGAGTTTGTAGCCATAAATCCTGTTTTGGGGCTGCTGGTTTGACTTGTCTTTACCTGCCTGAAATTCTCTCAGAAACGATGAAATCGCAACCTCCTCCGATAGGAGAAATTAAGGTACGAATTTCTTATTTTATTTTTCTTTTAACAAATCAAAAAGAAAAATATTCAAAACGCCCCCCAACTAAACTATTCATCCCGATTTTTTCCGTACAAAAAGATATAGATGCTTTTTACCAGCTCATTGCTATTGATGGGCTTCACCAGGCTCTCATTGCAACCGGCATCAATGCATTTTTGGTATTCTTCATCATAGGCATAAGCCGTCTGGGCAATGATGGGAATGGATATGTTATGCCGGCGCAGGGTTTTGGCAACCTGCCATCCATCCAGCTCCGGCATGCGCATATCCAGTAAAACTAGGCTGATGTTGCCCTGGGAGGTGACTTTCTGAAGGGTCTCACGACCGGTTTTTGACCGGTCAACGGAAAGATTATAATGTTTGAGTATTTCGGTTAAGTGTTGATAGTTGATGTCGTCATCTTCGGCAATATGAATGTGTTCCCCATTGAAAAGGACATTACGTATGTTTGGCTTTTCATGTTGGGTTGACCTTGGTTGACATTTCACCTTGTCGATGGTGAAAAAGAAAGTGCTTCCCTGGCCGGGTGAGGATTCCAACCATATTTTTCCCCCGAGCAAGTCAACACATCCTTTGACAATGGATAACCCAAGCCCTGTGCCGGCGTATAGTTTCTCCTCTGTATTGGCTGCCTGGGTGAACCTGTCAAAGATCTTCTCCTGATTTTCTTGGGTAATGCCAATGCCGGAATCTTCCACATAAAACAATACCTCGTGCTCAATTTCCTGATAACCAAATTTTATGAAACCTTCGTGGGTGTATTTCAAAGCGTTGTCAATCAAATTGTTCATGATCTGGCGCAAGCGGGATTCATCGGATAAAATACAAAGTTGCTTATCAGGAACACCATTGCTTAGCTTTAAATGGCTTTTTTCTTGAGCCGTTTTGCGGGAGTCAAAAAGCGCGTATAATTCCTGGAACAGGCTATTCAGATCCACAGGGGACATCACCACATGAGCCTGGTTGGTATGAATTTTTGAAAAATCAATGATGTCATTTATTATGTGCAACAGATGGTTGCCGCTGTTTACAATAATATCCACATAATCATTTATTTCCTCCCTGCTCGTTTGTTCATCCTTTAAATACGAGGAAAACCCTATGATGGCGTTCATCGGGGTACGCACTTCATGGCTTATGTTGGCCAGGAAGGCAGATTTAAGTTTGTCCGATTCTTCCGCTTTTTCTTTAGCCTGGCGCAACTCCTGGGTTCTCTTGTCGACGAGTTCTTCCAGGTAATGACGATGTTGCCTGAGTTTTTCAGCCTGTGTTTCTATTTCCTCCTTTTGCTGTTCAAGCAAAGCATTTTTTTGCCTGATTTCACTGGTTCGTTTATTAACCTGTTTTTCCAGGGCAAGCTTCTGTTTTCTGACAGCCCTTAATCTAAGCTTGATAATGGCGTATATCCCGGCCAATATAAGCAGAACAGCCATTGATCTGAACCACCATGTTCCCCAGAATGGGGGTTTTACAATCACCCGGATTTGTCTGGGTTCCTTACTCCAATTGCCATGGCTGTTGGCCGCTTTTACCAGGAAAAGATATTCACCGGGGGGAACTCCGGTATAGGAAGCGGTCCGCGTACTGACCTCAGATGTATGCCACTTCTTATCAAAACCTTTCAGTTTATAGCTGTATTTGTTGTCTTCAGGAGATGAATAGGAGAGTGCTGCAAACTTAAAACGGAAAAAATTCTGGTTGTAATCCAGTACAATTTTATCTTTTTCATTGATGGGTCGTTCCAGTTTGAATTCCTTATGATGGGACTCACCGTATTCAATTTTTTTATTGAACAGGTAAAAAGATGTGATGGCTACAGGCGGGATATATTGATTTCTGGATATATTGTCGGGGTTAAAAATGTTATACCCCCCGTCGCCGCCACTTAGGATTTTTCCGGAATTGAGTTTTGTGAGGCTATGGTAACCAAAGGTGTTGGTGCTAAGGCCGTCGTCTGTGGTATAATAACGAAACGCATGGCTTTGGGTGTTGAATTGCACCAGGTTTCTTTCGCTGCCAATCCATAGATTTTGGTGGTCATCTTCTACCATGGAAGAGATCAGATCAGCGTCCAGTCCTTGTTTTTCAGCTATGGTGTCTAACACTTGCAATTGAGGAGACAAACGAATCAATCCATTGTAATATGTTCCCAACAGCAAATTGCCGTTGCTGCGCTCGAGGATACATCCTGAGGCTGCTTTTATAATATCTTTAAAGGCGTCTTTTCCCGGGAGATATTGCTGAAGTCCCCAATCAGATACCAATAGCAATTTTCCTGATGAAGTGCGATCAATGTCATATATGTTACCGGGGGCAAGTGCAAGCGAGTCATTGCCTGGCCTGTAAGGGATGACCCTGGCGTTGGCCGGTTTTTTATTTAATTGGTTCGAAGGTATTTGATACAGGCCTTCATCATAAACGGCCAGCCAAATGTTCCCCTGGCTGTCTTCCTGAATGTCATATACCGGTTTAGAGAGGTTGTAGACGTCCGTTTTTTGATCGTAAGATAATAATTTGCTTCGTTGGGGGTTCATTCGCACTACTCCCAAATCCGTTCCCACCCAAAGGTTGGAGCGGGAATCCTCGAAGAAACATCGTACCCGGTTTTTGTATGTTTTTGTCCGGGTAAGGAAATGGCTATATTGGCCTGTTTTCGGGTTCAACCTGTTGATGCCGTCTCCAAAAGTACCCAGCCATATATATCCTTCAGTGTCCTGGTAGGTTGATAATATGTGGTTGCTTGTCAGGGTGTTATTCTTTTTTTTGGCCTTACGGTAAAGCGGGAACCTGTTGTGCCATTTGTCCAGTATGTTGATGCCTTTCCCGAAAGACCCCACCCACAGGAGCCCTTCATCGTCGAAGAACAAGGACCACAACAAATCACTGTTGATGCCCGAAGGATGATACTCATTATAGTGGTAGCTTTTGAATGTTTCTGTTTTGGGATTAAAAACATTCAATCCCCCTCCAAAAGTAGCAATCCAAAGCTTTCCCTCCGGTCCCCTTTCAATGTCTCTAACCGTCTTGCTGCTCAATGATGTAGCAGGATCCTTTCCGGGCATGTACTTTTTTATATAGCCCCTGTTCTTGTCAAACTTGTTCAGCCCGCCTGTCCATGTGCCTATCCATAAAGTACTATCTGAGGCCGGAATGATCGAATTGACTACATCATTATTGAATGAAGCCTGATTTTTAGGATCTTTAAGAAAATTGGTAAACGTACCTTTTTGCCTGTTGAAGCGGCATAATCCACCATCTGCGGTTCCTATCCAGAAACGGCCGGAGTCGTCCACGATGAAGTCATTGATTTTGTTGCTGGGCAGGCTTTTGGGATTGCCTTCTTCATGGCGATAATTTTTTACTTTCTCCAGGCTCATATCATAGCGCAAAAGACCGCTGCCATAAGTAGCTATCCACAACAGTGAATCCCTTTCAAAGTGTATCTTGCGTATCTGAATTTTTGACAGGATAGCCGGTTCGCCGCGATGCTTGCCGAATTGTTTAAAATTATCGGTTTTTCTCTGGTATTGATTCAATCCACTGGTTGTACCAATCCAAAGATTGCCCCGGGGGCCTTCTGTAATTTCGTGCACCGTAGGACTCAATAAGCTTGTGCTGTCCTCCTCTTTTGCCATATATACCTTCATGTCATAGCCATTGTAGCGATGCAGCCCGTTGTATGTACCGAACCATATGAACCCATGATTATCCTGATAAATGGAAAGTATCTGGGGCTGTTTAATGCCATCCTGCTGGGTGAGGTGTTCAAAATGAATGCTTTGCTTCTGGGCCAAAACGGAGGCATTAAAAGATATAACGAGGAAGAAACAGACAATGCACAGATAATACAATTTCATGCCGGGTTCCATAACGTTTATAGGTAAATATACGGTGTTTTTTGATCCGTTGTTTCAAATTCATCTGTTTGATTCGCCTTTTTCCATGGGACATCCCGTGGATTTTTCATGATGCGAAGCTTATGGTCATATTCCCCTTTTTGCCGAACTGCAGACACCCGTCACTTCTGCCCAAAAATACCTGGACAGCTGCACGGCATATACCCTGCCTCCCCTGGAGGCACCGTTCACAGAACCTTTTGTCCGCTTTTCACCTTCGCCACGACACCTGCAAAGACCGGCCCGATGATGCTTTTTTATAGTTATCAGCTATTTTTTTATGCTTGTTTTTTATAAAAAACTCGTTCGCCCTTTCTTCCGGCTTAAGATTTTCTCCATACAACATATGATGGTACTTGTTGTAGGCCTCTTTGCTATCCTGGCTGATTTGTTCTTTGGTAGATATGCCGGCCATAAAACTGACGCATATACCAAATTCATCCGGATGGAGCATCGTGAACCGGAGTGCTCCAAAACCACCCATGGAAACACCCATGACACTTGCTTTGTCATTGTTGCTATCGATGGCATACCTTATTGTGCGATTGAATTTGCATATCCCGCTGTCAATTTTTTTTGAGCGCTTTTTTTGAATCTTCATACCCTACTTTCATTAATTCATCCACCTGGTTCATGTTTGACCTGTTGAAAGCTGATAAGTCGAGTTTAATCAGCAGATCGGCATTGACGGTTTGTAATTTATCCGATTGTTGCATGAGAAAATGAAAGCTGTTGATAATCACATCCAGGATGTTGTCGGGTTTCTCGTAGGTATGCCTGGCATTTAGGTCCACCCCGATCGCATATTCAGCCCCCATTTCCGTAACGGTTTTCACCGGTACGTTTTCTACGATTCCACCGTCCACGAGCAATTGTTCGTTTATTTCCACGGGCTTGAACAGGCCGGGGATACAGGTGCTAGCCATCACCGCATCCGCAACAGAGCCTTTTTCCAAAACGACTTTCCCTCCACCGGAAACATCGGTGGCCACGATTGCCAGTGGAATATCAGCATCCTGAATGTTTTTATCGCCGATATGTTCAACGATAAGTTCACCCATTTTCTCATTGGAAAGCAAGGCATATCGTGACAGGGATATGCCAGTAATATCGATCCACTTTAGGTCGGACGCAATTTTCCTGATGTCCTGCCAGTCTTTTCCAAAGGCAAAGAAAGCAGCCACAAAAGCCCCGATACTTGTACCTGCCAGGTAATTTACGTCGATGTCAAACTCCTCGATGGCTCTAAGCGCACCGACATGGGCAGCCCCTAATACGGCTCCGCCTCCGAGTGCAAGCCCTGTTTTTTTCATGTTGGAAGGTTTTGAGAGGTTAATGGCTTAATGATTTCATCCTGCTGTAAAATTACGGATGTTTGTTGTTTTTTCCTATTGTAAAGGTGCTTAGGGTCGGTTAGAACAACCTGCCGATATAAGAAAGGTCGGGTGCGTTGGCTAATCTTCGGTCAATTCTTTTATAACATTTACCTCTTCGTCTAAAATCTGAAATTTTGGATTGTTTTTTTTGTCGGTATCGTCATCCACTAATTGTTCCTGCTCGTCAAAGTTCCTGGTATCGTTTATCATCCTGCATTCGTCATAATAAGCATTTGACAAACCGATCCATACTGCAGCCATAATTATGAATACATACCGCCTAATCCATTTTAACAAACATTTAATTCCTTTAAAAACCAGGAAGGTTTTGTTTTTCGATTTATCCATTTTCCTTTGAGTAAAGAATTGTACATCCTATTTCTTATTGAGCAAATGATTATGCCTGCATAACAGCGTTTTGCAGGATGATCTTTCACCTTAAGAAACAGGATGATGCTCAATGGATTTTCTAGGAAGGTATGATTGAGTGATTAGTAAGTTTAAGGGACGGATCTCACAAAACAGGTTTGTTTGGGAGTATCCATCCGAGTAATCCATTTCGTGATCATGAGCCGGTGATTTCAGCTTCGAGGCTAAAAACATGGCCAACCTTTCTTTATTGGATGAAAGTCTATCGGGAAAAGCCCTCTTTCCTACCCCGGGAGGTAACCGCTTTAGATATTAATGGCGCAGATTTTAACCCGATATATGAGCTTTTGGTGAATAAACTTACCGAAAGTTATACTTTTTGGTGATTATATTCAGGGGTTTTCCTGGCAAGAGGCTGGCGTATACAGAATTATTGGCACACGTTTTTTAGTTTCATAATGCGCTATTTATAGCATTATTTCAGGGTTGAAGGGCATGAGGAATCGTTTACTAATCGTAATGAAATCTGCATTTAGCAATTAATATTTTGCCCTCATGGTATTTATAAATTAATCGGTGCTCATCAGTTATTCGACGTGACCAAAATCCTTTGTATTTGTATTTCAAAGGTTCGGGCTTTCCAAAGCCAGAATAAGGGTTGCGGGCGATATCCTTAAGTAGTTTATTTATCCTTTTGAGTATCTTCTTGTCGGTCCTTCGCCAATATAAGTAGTCTTCCCAAGACTCATCCACAAATATATATTTCATGAGTCAAGCAAGTCCTTTTCAAATGGGGAGCCTTCATTTAATTTTTCAATCGCCGAGTCCAGACGTTTTTCATTGGTCCTGGAAGATAATTCATGTTGGGTGGCATGAAGTGAATTATATTCATCTAATGACATAATCACGACTCCATTATCTTTTCCTCGATTAATTATCAATGTCTCAAAGTTCTGGGTAACATTATCCAAATACTTTTTGATGTTTTTCCTGAAATCTGATATCGTGGTCGTTAACATAATACTACAATTTTATGTACATTTATATGTACAAAAATAACGTAAAATTGTCAATGTTTTATATCTGTTCATCTGGTTTTTTCCTAATTTCATTTCTCTTTCCTAAAATTGGGAGTAATTATAGGGTGTCGGTTACCTGGATTTCTTTTTCCGGTTGGCGAAAAATTCCTGCTTGCGGCGTTGTTTCTCCTTTTCGAAGTCTTTTTTCTCCTGCTCGGTCATCGGCCGTTCGGTTTGGGGGTAGGGGTTGTCGCTGACCTTTTCAATTTTCTGGTCGATGAGTTTTTCGATGTCCTTCAGGTAAGCATTCTCTTCCGGCTCACAAAGGGAGATGGCGGTGCCTTCTTCTCCGGCTCGTCCCGAGCGACCGATCCGGTGCACATAGGTCTCGGCCACATTGGGCAGGTCGTAGTTGATCACGTACTTCAGGCTGTCGATGTCGATGCCGCGGGCGGCTATATCGGTGGCCACCAGCACCCGCACGTTGCCTTCCTTGAACTGGTTCAGCGATTTCTGCCTTTGGTTTTGTGATTTGTCGCCATGGATGGCTGCCGTTTGGATCTGTTTTTTCTTCAGGTTGCGGGCTATCCGGTCCGCTCCGTGCTTGGTCCGGGAGAACAGCAGTACCTGGTCGATGTCCTGATCCTTCAGGATGTGCAGCAACAGATTTTTCTTGCTCGACTTGTTGGTGTAATACAGGTAATGCTGTACGGTCTCTGCCGCGGAAGATTCCGGGCTTACCGTCACTTTTACCGGCTTGTGCAGGATCTGTCGTGAAAGGTCCACGATGTTTTTGGGCATGGTGGCCGAGAAGAACAGGGATTGTCTTTTCCCGGGAAGCTGCGCAATGATTTTGCGGATGTCGTGGATGAATCCCATGTCGAGCATCCGGTCGGCCTCGTCCAAAACGAAGTATTCGATGTCCCTGAGGCTGATGAAACCCTGGTTCATCAGGTCGAGGAGCCTGCCGGGAGTAGCCACGAGCACGTCGACTCCTTTTTTCAGGGCTGCCGTTTGCTGGTTTTGGTTGACACCGCCAAAGATCACGGTGTTTTGTATGCCGGTATGCCGCCCGTAGGTCGAGAAGCTCTCCCCGATCTGGATGGCCAGCTCACGGGTGGGAGTGATGATCAGGGCCTGGATACGGCGGGACTGCCTTTTTGCTTTCCTGTCCTGCTCAAGCAGCTGCAGGATGGGGATGGCAAAAGCTGCCGTCTTACCCGTTCCGGTCTGGGCACTGCCCATCACGTCTTTTCTTTCGAGAATATGGGGGATGGCTTCTGCCTGTATCGGGGTGGGGGTTTCGTATTGCTCTTCTTTGAGTGCCCGCAATATGGGCTCACTAATTTCTAATTCTTCAAATCGCATGTATTGGTAAATTTTATTTTGAATTTTAATGTGTTGGGAGGTATCCTTCGGTGGGATGACTTTTCAACGAGGGGACGAAGGTACGCAAATAAAATGGGTTTCTTCCCAAAACCCGTGTATTTTTCTTTTGTTTTTGGTGATGGGGGTCGCTGGAGTGGGCCTTTATCAGAGGTTAGGCTTTCCAGGGCCGGAATAGGGACCATATCAAAATTTAAACTTTATTCTTTTCGGGGGGTCCTAAAATGGATTGATTATTCATAACCGATTTTAGATCCCATTAAAAGAACGACTATGATTAAACGACTTCAAACACTCTTATTACTCCTGGTATTGGGGCTTTCGGGAGCCATGGCACAAAATAAGCCTGTACAAGAAGCCAACTACAGGGCAGCGGAGCTGTTCTCTCCATCCAAGATAGAAAAGATGGTATTTAGCACCTCTGTTGAACCCAACTGGCTGGAGACAGGCGATAAATTCTGGTACTCCTATAAGACCTCCGAAGGCAAATTCTATTACATCGTGGATCTGGATGAGCAGACGAAAAAGCCGCTTTTTGACAACGATAAGATGGCTGCTATGCTGACCGAGATCACAAAAGACCCCTATGATGGGAAGCATCTGCCGGATATAGATCCTGATTTTAAAAAGGATGATACCGTCTTTCAGTTTGATGTGACCTCTTCACAGGATGAAAAGCAAGAGGAAGCTGAAGAAGAGGAAGGTGACGACAATGAGAAGGAGGAGGAGGATGAGGAGAAGGAAGAAAAGGAGAAAGAGGAAGAGGAGAAAAAAGACAAAAAAGACAAGGAAAAACCGAAAAAGAAGGTTTTTCACCTGGAGTACAACCTGCAGACCGGCCAGCTTTATGAGATAGAAGACTGGGAAGAGGAGAAAGAAGATCCCGAATGGGCCAGCATTTCACCCAATGGAGAATATGTGGTATTTGCCCGGGATTATAACCTGTACTGGATGGACAGGGAAAATTACGAAAAAGCCAAGCAGGAAGAGGAAGGTGAAAAAGATTCAACGATTGTCGAACACCAGCTGACCACAGAGGGTGAACAATATTATGCCTTTGGCGGCGGATACACAGCCAAGGACAATGATGATGAAGAAAAGATAAAAGAAGAACAGGAAAAAAGAAGACGTGCCAGGATCGTCTGGTCGCAGGATTCAAAAAAGTTTGCCCTGGTAAGAAGGGATGTGCGCGATGTAAAATCCTTGTGGGTGGTGGACGTGTTGGCCAAACCCCGTCCTGAACTGGAAACCTATAAGTACACCATGCCGGGCGAAGACGAAGCTCCGCGGTATGAATTGTGGGTTTTTGATATGGAAAGTGAAGCGGGGAAAGAATATGATGTGGAAGCCTTCAATGATCAGACCCTGTCCATTAAGCAGGAAGTGAAGACCCATAAGCAGAAAATAGACGACTATGTTCCCAGAACCTGGATGTCAAAAACCTCGGACAAATTGTATTTTTCGCGCCACAGCCGGGATCTCCACAAGATGGATCTTTGCGAGCTGGATCTTGAAACAGGCGATGTCAACGTACTGATTGAGGAGCGGTTGAATACCTATATCGAGGCGATTGATCATGGCAGACTTCATATGCTGGGCGATGGTGAGGAATTTATCCACTGGTCTGAAAGGGATGGCTGGGCGCATTATTACCTCTATGATGGCAATGGCAATATGAAGAATCAGATCACCTCGGGGCCGTGGCATGCGGAAAGAATCCTCAAGGTGGATGAAGAAAACCGTGTGATGTATTTCATCGGGAAAGGACATGAAAAAGACCAAAATCCGTATTATGCGCACTTGTACCGGATCAACCTGGATGGAACCGGAATGGAGTTGCTGAACAGAGGGAATTTCAATCACAGCTCCGAGATGAGTGATTCCTACCGGTATTTTATCGACAACTATTCCAGGGTCAATACGGTTCCCAGGTCTGTTGTCCGGGACAATAAAGGCAATGTGGTGATGGATCTGGAAACGGCGGATTTAAGCAACCTGTTTGCCGCGGGATATGAATTTCCCGAGCCATTCAAAGTGAAAGCCGATGATGGTGTGACCGATCTTTATGGCGTGATGTACAAACCCTTTGACTTCGATACCACAAAGAAATACCCGATCCTGGAATATGTTTATCCCGGGCCGCAGACAGAAGCGGTGAATGCCTCTTTCTCGGCCAGGATGGACCGGACAGATCGTTTTGCCCAGCTGGGTTTTGTGGTCATCACCATTGGAAACAGGGGCGGTCATCCCGATCGTTCCAAGTGGTACCACAATTATGGATACGGTGATCTCCGGGATTATGGCCTGGCCGATAAAAAATACGCCGTAGAACAACTGGCTCAGCGGCATGATTATATTGATATCAACAAGGTAGGCATCAGCGGACACTCTGGGGGTGGCTTCATGTCTACGGCAGCGCTTTGTCAATATCCGGATTTTTATAAAGTAGCGGTATCTTCTGCCGGAAACCACGACAACAACATTTACAACCGCTGGTGGAGCGAGACCCATCATGGTGTGGAAGAGGTGATCAATGAGGAGGGCAATTCGGATTTCCTTTATGAGATTGAGACGAATCCAGAGCTTGCCGGCAACCTCAAGGGGAAACTATTGCTGGTGCATGGCAATATTGACAACAATGTGCATCCCGGCAATACCATCCGGATGGCCAATGCCTTGATCAAAGCGAAGAAAAGATTTGACGTCTTCGTCATGCCCGGGCAAAGGCATGGTTTCGGCAACTATACCGAATACTTTTTCTGGCTGAAGGCCGACTATTTTTGCAAACATCTGATCGGCGATTATTCGATCAGCACCGATATCTTCCAGATGCGAAGAGAAACCAAGATGGATCCCGGTAAACGGTAAAAACCATCCTATTGACCAATCCAACCTGTCATCATACAGTCCAAAACCCGGTTGTTGAAAAACGACCGGGTTTTGGATGGTGTGCCATGCATGCACAAGTTCTTTAAGATGCAAGTCCTGAAAGGGCCGAGTTGACAAATTACCTGTTTCCCTCCGGGCAACAACACGGAAAACTGTAGGGGCCGTGCGGGGTGAAGATCGGGGCAGTCTCAACTTGTCCTGCTACTCGCGAATCTTCCGTCAATTCTTTTATAACATTCCCCTCCCGGTCTAAAATCTGAAATTTTGGATTGTTGTTTTCGTCTATATAGATGTTGATCCTGTCATTGCCAAATTCATCTTTGATAAAGACCCCAACCTGTTCATCGTAATTTTTACCGGTAAAAAGACGCTGAGCTGAGATTGGATTTCCATCGTTCATTTCCCGAAGGATTTTCATCATTTGCTTATTATCGACACCCTCCTTTTTCAGCAAATCCATAGCAGAGATGAGCCTGGGAAGGGTGAAATTTTCCGGTCTGTCCCAGATATTCACGCCGTATTTTTGTTTTCCATTTCTGTTTCTCTGATATTGCATTTGCATGACCTGGTCATTTTTATATTGATCAAAGGACAAGACCATTCCGGCTCCTTCCTCTTTGTTTCCTTTATAGATCAGACCACCCACTTCGTCTTGTTCTTCGTTGAAAAAGATCATTCCGGGTGGCCTCCTTCTTTCCATCAGGATTTCACCATCAAACATACCGGGGTGCTGTCTTTCGGAATTGCTGATCACCATTTTTAATTTCCCATCGGGTTCCACGATGTTTATTCGCTCGACGGTGATCTCATCAAATTTTTCAGAAGCATCCTTTGATTTGAAACCTGAGATAATAAAATACGCGAGGACCAGGGTCAACGTGATGGAATAAAGCTTGAGCAATAGATTTTTGTCTTTCATGTTTTGTTTGAGTTAGATTGTTTAAAAAGTATTGTGTGCTGTTTTTTATTTGTCTGTATCGTCATCCACTAATTGTTCCTGCTCGTCAAAGTTCCTGGTATTGTTTATCATCCTGCATTCGTCGTAATAAGCATTTGACAAATCGATCAATAATGCAGCCACAATTATGAATGCATACCGCCTAATCCCTTTCAACAAGCATTTAATTCCTTTAAAAACCAGGAAGGTTTTGTTTTTTGAAGTATCCATTGTCTTTTGAGTAAAGAATTGTACATCCTATTTCTTGTTAAGCAAGTGATTAACCTGAATAACAGCGTTTTGCAGGCTGATTTTCAGCTTAAGAAATAGGGTGATACTCAATGGATTTTCGTGGAATATATGATTGAGTGATTAGCAGGTTTAAGGGACGAATCTCACAAAACAGGATTGTTTGAGAGATTATTTGAACAGCCACTCTTTGATTGTAGTATGAAATGCAGGCATTGGACCACAGGGTTATATTCAAATCCGTAGCTGTGACATCAGAGGATTGATTATAATAGAAACATTTCGAATCTTTTTCAATCGTATTGGTTGTATGAACCCATTCTATTTCTTTATAATCTTTTACATTGGGGCAGGAAGCAGAAATATCCTCGCCAGGTCCTGTCAGACTCAGGAGTATTAAGGAGGAAAGGATATATATAAATCTACGTCTCAATGTATTTGTAATTCAGGTTGTAATAACCACCAAATGAAGTAAATTAATTTTTCTTTCAAAGAGTGCTTGTTACAGCCTCTATTGATCCTTTTGCAATCTTTTTCGATGAACGATCAACGATTGCAGATATTTTATTTTTTCGCCGATTGAAATGTGGAAGCTCGTTACCTTTAATACGCTGCCAGGCATTCAGCAGAATGAAGCCGGAGAGAATAAACAACGCCAGATGAAGTAGAACGATGGGAGAATATTCAATGTACTGAGGTCCCATAATAAATTGAACAAATGTGTACATGGCGTATGTGCTTAGTGAGAGTGCTGCTATAAATCCTGTCTGCTTCCCCCGATGAACATATCTGGTCGCCAGAACACCAATGGGAGCTACTAAAATGAGTGAAACAGCATCCAGCCCAATTGTCATATTCCTTACACTTTCAGAGAAAGGATAGGTAACGACTCCGGATACGAAAGGGCCTAAGATCGAGTTTGCAGCTATTCCGATGGCAAGAACTATAAGTGACAGAGCCAGTCGCTTATCATTTTTTTCATCCATATTATCATCCACTTTACATTATTTTTTTCTCTCATCATTCAAAAATAATGATTCGTTTGAAATGAGCAATCGTCTTACCCAATGGGTATAACGGAAAGCTCTATGAAACTTTGCGGGATTTCTGGGGACGTTTTTTTTATTTTAGATTCAATTGCCATGAAACTCCGAATTGATCCTGTAAAATGCAGTGCTTGTGGTTACGAATAGCTCATTTTTATTCTTGCCTCCCCAGGTCATTGAATGTATGCGTTCATCCAGTTTGATTCGTTTAATTTCATTTCCGTTATGATTGAAAACAATGACTTCCCCTTCGGCTAAATACAAATTGCCCTGACTGTCATAAACATTGCTGTACTCGCCTCGTTTGACAAATTCACGCATATTGGAAAGCTTACCTTTGTCATCTACATCAAAACGGTAAGTGATTTTGGGATCTTCGTGGGTCACATAAACAGGTTCGCTTTGGTTTGGCGAAACGCCCATAAGCTGTACCGAGCGTCCGAGATCAAACGTGTTGGGGATAATCGTAACACCATCCGGTGCAATAAAGCTTGTTTCGGCGATGCTCGTGGCGACATCCTTAAAATCCTCTCTCCACCGGTGGGTAGGGTGGATTACCCGTTCTACATGGTTGATCTCATTCGTTTTCATAAGCTTTAGGGGTTGCATGTCATCGGCACGATCAGGATTTATGGCATAGGCCTGAATTGCCCAGCCTCCATTCCCCCAACCACTATATAAGGGATTATTGTCTGGCAGTGTCTCGATTGTTTTTGGCTGTTCATCATCTTCAAAGCCT
>Ga0207714_1000663_pt1 | contig 23226 bp, 51 predicted proteins | sample PonA232FremontCA_2_FD_187270 | JGI IMG/M metagenome (GOLD analysis project Ga0207714, IMG submission 187270) | Marine sediment microbial community from Fremont, CA, USA - Pond A23 Sediment 2 (SPAdes) | ecosystem: Environmental > Aquatic > Marine > Unclassified | place: USA: Fremont, California...
GCTCGTATAAGCCATTATATCTCCTTATAGTAAATGGACTGAAGCCGTGAGGGGGAGGAGGAAATTTTTTATTTTTAACGGCCCCAGCCCATATTATTAATGTCTAGCTTTCTCTTTTACCTGCGAGCACGGCAACTGTAAGATCAGCAGTACCAGCAGTTCCTTCATTTTCAGTTACAGATTCAAGCTTAATGTACCTATCATATCCACCAGTAACTGAATGGGTCTGTAAGCTTTGGGCTCCAGCGGAGACTTGATCAAGATCGACTGAGAATAACTCACTGCCAGTTGATCCAGTATCTCCATGATTGCAAGTAACAGTTAATGAAGTGGGGTTTGTGTCGCCAGTTTCGTTAACCATAAATACAAATACGAGATCCCCCAACTTGTAATCCTGAACATCTATTTCAGCCCCGATTCCACCCGAGCTACCAGCTACATCACTACCCATATATAGAAGTTCTGCTCCTAGCTCCTGTTCTAATCCTTGGGTAACATCCATTTGTAAAACACCTCTTTGTTATATAGTTATATTAGTGGGCGGAGATATTATGTGGTAATTCACGTCCACGTGATTATCCCCGCCCTATCAGTTATTTTCTATTGATTAGCTAGAATCGTTGTAGACGAAGCCCTCTTCGTACCTTACTCCAAAGTCTACTCCTAATAGGGCCTTGAACCACATCTGATTCTTTGTGAAGGCATCAGCGGTCTGATCTGTTGTAGTGAGTTCCATAGCAGCATCCCTTGCAATTATTGCTTGACTCCAGTCACCAAGGAATAAGTCGTTATCCTGCACTTGCTCGCTTACGATAACAGGAATGTCCATTAGTTGTTGTGGAGTACCGCCACCGCCTCCAGAAGAGAGGGGCCCCATAAAGATCATGTTGCCGTTTGAATCTTCCATCTTAAGTATTTTTGCACGTTCTGACTTGTTCATTACCCAAGCAGTTGGTGCGATGTGAGTTAGGTCTGCTTCTATGTCAATGACATGATCGGGATCACTCATTGCCTTTGATGCTGTGTAAATATCAAAATCAAGCAGTCCATACGGCACATCAGAGTCTTCTACACCGCTTTCCTTGACTGATGTTCCATAGATGAATGTCTCATCTTCCTTGAGAGCCATAGTCCTGGCCATATCATTCCTGATCATTCTCTCAAGGGAAGGTGTAGAGTGCCTGAGTGATTCCTTGCTAGCCTTTACGAGAGCACCTAGGTAATTAGGTCTCAATTTGATGTCCCCTGTTGCTAGATCTGACTCAGTTAGAGACTCGTTCTCTGCCCTCCAATAAGCTATAGCACCGTTTTTCATCTTAGGAATATCGAGCTGACCTGATTCAGGTAAATCAAGGCTTGTTGCGCCCGCTGACTCTACAACTGACTCATTTCTTAGCAAGTCAATGAAGTCACCAGTTCTTTGAGGCTCTACAAGCGAACTAACCTGGTCTCCCTCAGATACAACTCGTGAATTAAGACCTTCTGTAGATTTCGTCATAAACCTCTTAAATTCATCAGAGTCATGACCGAAATCTCTTAATTCTTTGTTACAAAGGTCATAAAGGGTTCGGGAATTGAACGGTAAGAGGAATCCTCCTTCCTTAGTCTGAAAACCAACATCTTCTTTAAGGATATCATTAATCCTCTTCTCGTGCTTAGCCTGACTCCAATCTTGATCAGCGATAGCCCTAAACATCCTTGTTAGGCTGAAGGGCCTGCTATTTAGGCTACTTTCACCTTCTCTGGTGGAAGGAGCAGTCTTAGGCACACCTTCTTCCTTACCTGCTTCTTGTCTCCCCTCTGGAGCATCTCGTGCCCCTTCCTCTTCCTCTTCTCCATCAAGATTCTTCAACTTTTCGTTTAGGTCGTTAACCATATTACGACACCTCTTTTATTGTTTGTTAACTTAAGTGATCTAAAATCTTTTCTACAGCGTTGCTGAGTTTATCGACACGCTCGTTAAGCTCAATTAACTCATCCTCATTTCTATCTGACTTTGCCCAAGCATCCTCAGCATCGCTCTCGGCCTCACCAATCCTGCTCTTGAGACCCTCCAGATCAATATCATTTTCGACAAGATCAGAAACCCTCTGATCGAACTCATCACCAATTTTCTCGGCAAGTTCACCCATCTCTTCTTCGGTCATATTTACCTCCTTAGACTTAGTATTATCTTCGTTCCAGGGTGCTGTTTCGTCCATTTTATCGTAATACTTTTCTAGTTGATTCCTTATGGTACTCTTAGCATCCTCTGGAATATCACCCTGATCTAAATAACTTGCAACGGCATATATACCCCTATCAGCAGCTTTAGGCTCTCCGTCGATAATATAGACATAGGGAAATGAGTAAGCAGTTTTGTTGTCAGATTCACTTTCATTGTACCAAAAGAACCCTTTCTTAAACTTGTCCCAATCTATATCCTCTTTATCGGGACCACCAGCCCAACGAGCAATTTGATCTCTGGCTCGACTCTCATCCCACTCGTCAACATTAGCAATTGGGTGATCTTGGTAAGAAGGGACTGTCCGTATCTCTCTAAATGCGGCACCATCACCGTCTCTGTCTATATCATATTTGGTAGTCCCACTATCATATAATTGCATGCCTCTTTCGTACTCGTGATCACCTTCACGTTTTAGGGGGTTAAAGTCAAGATAAAAGCTTGATGAACCACTGTTTTGTACGTCCCTAAATGTTTCTAATGCATCTGAGTTTCTAGCCAGGGCTCCAGAATTCGCAGGAACAGAAGTTAAGCTAAACTCCTTCATTTCCCATTTGGTAAACCTTAATATATCTACATCATCAACAGTATCATCTTCCCACTCTAGAGGGACAAATCCAATAGAGTAGCCGTTTAACCAACCTTCTTTATACAGATTCCATACTTTGTCAGCAAGGTCTGATACACCTTCTGGTAAAAATCTCCATTCGGCTTCTATATTATTTTGATTCTGCACAACCTCATCTGTGTTGCCAATCAATGATCCAGAATCATGATTAAATAGAACAGAAGCATAATTCATATAGCCAGACACACGTGCTCCATCAGGATCAACAATCGTGTTGTAAGCGTCCATCTGATCTGTACTGACGATACCCCTTACCTTCCTTTCTTCCTCATCCAATATAGTCGGTTCTACCTGTACTGATCGCCATACACTATTACCATTCTCTTTTAATTTTTCTGGCTCTATTTCAAGCTGTTTCATACTAACACACCTCAAGTGATTATAGCCTGCGAGACAGAACTCCCTAAAAGCGGAGACCTATGATAGCCAATTACATTATAATGTAACCCAAACATGCGTAGGCATGGAGTTCGCCTATTTGCTCTGCTTTCCCCTGAATTTATTCAGAAGAAGACCGTCTTTCAAGGAATTCAAGTATTTGCACTGGCCTGAATCGCATAATTCTCTTCTCTTTACCAGCACCAACATTCACATACTCTAATTCACCCTGCTCAATCAGCTTACGTAACGTCTTTTTGCTACTAATACCAAGAAAATCTAATAATTCCTCTGGCTCAATAAGGCGTGGGGTATCAAAAAATTCACTAAGGAATACTGATACTCTCAAATCCCTTATCAGTTTTCTCTTCCTCTCAGCTTCCCCCTTTATATTTGCCCCACACAACGGACATTCGTCATTTAAAATCTCGTCTGGACCAATTATAGGTACGGGATATCGACAATTAGGACATACTATATGTGTTTTATTATCCATCCAAATCCCCCAATTTATTTTTTATATTCTTAAACATTTTTTTAGTTTGAGCATCTTGCGCATTCTGTGCCATTTCGCCTACATTCTTTCGCCATCGCTCCATAAGATCCTCTGCTTCTTTGGGGGACTTCTTCATCATTGTATCTACAGATAACTGTGGACCAGTTTCCTTAACAGATGTAGGTACACTCCCCATAGGAACTAGATTGGCCTCAATAAATGCCGTCTGCCCGATCTCCTCATCATAAAACTCCTTCCCCCATATCATTTTTGTCGCCATATTTGGTGGTATTCCAGCAGCGATCATAGTTTTTTGCAGTTCTGCTTTATCTTGAACGAGTGGAACCAATGACTCGGACCCTAAAAAGTTAAAATCGTATTTCAAATTGCTATTGGGCCAATACACATCTAATATATATTTTGTAAGCGACTCAGCTATCCTATTAGCCATAGGAATTATGACATTAAGATAAAAGTGCCTAGAAGCTTCCTTTGCGCTTGCAAATGTGGAATCCTCTTCACCTAATAGCGTTCCAGGTACTCCATATAATGATCTTATGTCTTCTTTTGTCATCTCACGAGACTCTATAAACTGCATATCTTGCTGTGATAGTCCTATAGATTGCCACTCTACCCCACGTCCCAACACAGCAACCTTATGAGCATTATCAACGCCACGATGAGCCTTATTCCACCTCCTCTCCATATCATTCTTAGCCTCAGGATTCATTTGTTGGTCGCTAGTAAGTATCCCACCTGGGGCAGCTGAAGATTCGAAAAACTTTTGGTTGTAACTTACAGCCTTTTCATCCGCCGCAAGTTCTTTTTTCATGGACTGTAGCGGGGAAAGACCATAGAGCTTATCACTGGTTGAAACAAAGCGTAGGTGAGCAACCTCCTCTCTGTCTAACTCTATATTATCCCCACTAGAGGACTGATATTCGTAATAATCAACAAAACGATCTTTTCCAGGGATTATCTCTATCTTAGACGGTGGTATTATAGGAATAAGCTGAGATGGCTTTATTGAAGTTCTGCCATCACCATATACTATTTTCTCTGGAACTATTTCAATGAAACAATCGCCAGCCAGCAATAGATGTTTAGTAATAGATGATTTAAACTGTGTACTAGTCATATGCTCAGCTGGGTCATGAATAAGGTCCAAGGCGGGATGGCTATCTACTCTATCCCCGTCTTGATATAAGGCTATTGGGGTTGATGCCAAAGCTTGTGCGATTTTGTTAACTGAGCTGTGAACATGAGCGTGTTTACTATCTAATGTCTCTAGTTCCTCGTTGGCAAACTCTTCTTTTATGCCCCAACTGTAATTAGTAAAATCAGATAGATTAGCTATCTTGTTCTGCCTTTTCTCATATCCCATATTATTCGCCACTACACTAAAAGGATTTCTCATAATTTCCTCCGACTATTCATTCCATCGGTTCTCTTCCAATTCCTCCAACATATCTACTATTGATCGTGCATCTTCATCCTTTTCCATCATAATATCAAAAGCTCTAAGGAACTTACTAACATCTTCTGAACTTGCTTCGCCAAATCTCCCCTTGACACGCTTAACTTCTTCCTTGCTCAATTTTCCAGAGAAGTATGCCAATATTGTATAATAAAAAACACCAATTGTGTCTATTTTCTTTTCTAGTTCCAAAACTTTCATATTCAGGCTATCTATCGCTTCGTTTAACTCTACAAAATCACGATAATCAGTTTGTTGCTCTTCATCTTCCATTATAGAACTCCCCCTAGCCAATTGCCAACTGCAATACTTGCTATAACTATACCAACAGCAACCTCTATCCAGAACAATAATTCGCTAAAAGTAAAGAATCTTTTGTTAAAATCCTTTAAACCTTCGCTATCAACGGTAAAAACAATATACCAAGAGTATAAACTTAACAGAATGAACGCTAGAAAGAAAAATCCTGCAATAAATTCTTGAAAGAATGAAATTAACATAATACCCCCCCCATATTAAACAAAGAATAGGTTTTCTGATGGGTCTAAACCTTTGTCAGCTCCCATTAGAGATATAACATAGGAGTCACAAAAGTCAAATGAATTATTCTTGTCCTTACTAATTCTAATTTTATCATTGTCAGTGCTTTCGTATGATTGGCTTAATACCTGCCTTCTCAGATTACGTTCTTCTGGTATTGCCTCTACCCCATTTAGAATACGTTTCCTCATCTGAAAGAATACCCATGATTTTAAGTTTAAGTATCTCTTTGGCTCTGCTGGTGCAGTATCACTAGGCCAATAGTCGTTGCAATATATGTTTTCAGCTCTTAGCTCGTTCGCCACTGCTTTACCCAGACCTGGTGCATCAACCCACACCCTAACATCGTAATCCCTTTGTTCGAACCAGTTTACTTCATCGAGCACGGCATCTACTAGCTTATCAGTAGAGCATACATAGCTTCTTTGTCCCAATAGTGTGTTTATCCATCGGGCAGATATAACACTTTGGTCCTGCCCCTCGTCAGCGACATCTACGCTAAGAACTACTACATTCTTTTTGCCAGCGTCGGGGCCAACTAATAAATCATTTGCTTCGTCCTTAAGATCATATTTTATAATGCCAGCCTCAGGGTCATCTTGTTCATAATCGTCCCTACTATTTTCATCGTTCCCCTTCTTTTGTCCATATGCGAGACGATATTTTCTCCACTTCCTATATTGCTCAGATTCATCATCCTTTGGTTTTTCACTAATATAAGCTCCTTGAGCCTTGGCAAAATCTTCTTCTTTATGCTCTGGCGTAAAATCAACCTGTGCTCGGTTGTCAACCCAATTATACAGGCTTCTCGGTAAGAACCTAACTCTTCTTTTCCATCTTCTTTGCGCCATATCAACGGATGATGGAACAAATACATTATCTGATAATAGACTCTCTACAAATTCCCCCTTATACTCAGCTCTAAATATTGGCTCTGGCATCTCCTCTTTAGCCTTCTTATATCTTGAGTCAGGGAAGAATGGGTTTTCAGCGCTAGAGAAGACCTGCATCTCTATATCAGAGTCCCCTTCCTGATATGGTTTATATATACGATCATATATCCAGTGATTAATTAATTGATTTGGGTGTGGAATTAATCCAGCAAGAAACAGCGTTCCCTCCATAACTGCCGTCCTTTCTAGGGCAATATCAATTAATCTCTCTGGTACCTCTGAAATCTCATCAATCATTACCCCAGGTGTAGTAACGGACTGGAATCTTTCTGGATTTGAGGCTGAGAAGTAACGAAGCTTGGCCTCATTGATGAAGGTTAGCTCATGAGAGGACTTGTTCCATGCATCAGGTTTGGTGGGGTCATACAATCCAAAAGCTTTTGTGATGCTTTTGAGTTTTGGTATGGCGGCTGCTTCTAGTTGCCCGAAAGATGGTGCTAATAAAAAGAACCGCTCTCCAGGGTTTTCTGCTATGACAGTTGCCAACCCCATAAGAGCAGCGTAAGTCTTCCCGCTTTGGACACCGCCAATAGCAACTACAACTCTTTTTCGTGACTCTACTATCTTTTTCTGCTTCGGCAGTACCTTTATTTCCTTAGCGCCATCCTCAGCTTCTTCAGAATAAACTGGATTACTCTTAACTTGACTTTTTACCATATTTCAGCAATATCTACTAGATCATGTGATATATCTTTAATTTCTTTTCTAACTTGCGTATTCTCGGTATCTATGTCAATATGATCAGCTTGCCTTAACTCCTCTAGCAAAATATCTGTAATTAAATCTTCTTCTTCCAACAATAATTTTGTTTTTAGCTCTCCCTCACTTGCATCATCTTCTTCTATATCTGGCACCATGCCTCCATAATGCCGCAAAATGTCAATCTTAGGATTCATTCTCCTCACCTGTTATATCTATTGTACTAGCCTCATCATCGCTCCCTCTATCAGCTTCATCCATTATATCAAATCTTATATTTTGAGTAATAACTCCCCCTTCAGGCTTATCCTCTTGTTCTGGTTTGTTACTCGGGAGATCCTTAATCATATCTGCTATTTTGACAACAGCATCTATTCTCTGGTCTATGCTATCGTACTCTCCCCCTTCAGACCCAACTCTATCAAGAACGTGATCAATTAATTTTGATGCCACTCCTTCAAGCTCACTAACTATATCCCAATACATCTTCTGCTTTACCAAGCTAAAAGCTTCTTTATCCTCTATAGCTGACCAATATCTTTTTAACTTGGGCACATCTATCCTTATATCATGCTCCTCTCTCAATTGTCGTTTAGTCTTGCTCCAATTTGGGGCTTCCTTACCTACTGGATCATAGTTATCCATTAGATAAGTCATTATTTTACGTACTTGATCTACACTTCTGGCCTCAATATCACTACTAACATATCTAGTTGGTATGTTCAACTCTTCAAGCTTATCCTCTGGTATTAGTTCCTCTTTATCAGCTATTTCTTCAAGCTTATCTTTAGAGTAATAGCCATCTTTGTTTCGTCGCTCTTCGAATTTCTCCTGTTCCTCCTCACTCATATCTTCATACTCCCTTAATAAACGTCTTGCTTTTGATCTAAGAGCAGACCTACGCTTTTTCTCGTTCTCTACGATCTCCGATAATATAAACTGTTCATATAGTGTTGAAAAGTTATCTAGATTATTTAAGTATCTTTGAACTCTTTTTGACTTCTCGTCCTCTCGGGTATTGTCTATCATCTTTTGGCAACGCCTCACCCGTTCCCCCACACTCTGGACATGGTTCCCCATCTATTTCTCCATGTCCACCACACTTACTACAAATAGAACGATTCCAGTTCTTGCTCATACTAGGCTTTTCGCCCTCCCTTGATTGGATTATATTAGATAACACTTCACCAAGTTTGTTAAGGTCGTTAGTTAATTGCTTACGTGATAGATCGTGTTCGCTCACCTCAATCGCACCTCTTTCTTTTTCAGTATTATCGTGCATAGCTCTCTCCTATTATTGGTGGAGGTGTGGGTATTCGAAACCCAGTCCTCCAGTTAGCTGTACACCATCTACAGGTTTATGACGTGTTTAATTCCCTGGAGCCTCCCACGTCAAGGAGTCACTCCAGCAAAGTCCACTAAATGTCGATCTCATCCCGTGGACGTGAAATGAGACCCAAATAGGTATTCTATGTTACTGAACTAACCCTACCCATGTAAGTTAGAACAGCAGCGGCTAAGACTACCTTAGCAACAAATGTTTTAATTAGTTTTGCGTCTAATTGATGGCAGTAAGTTGCCAACTACCTGCAAGGCTTCACACTACTGAAGTCGAAGCCAGTCACCCCCATACAAAAATAAGTATAACACATCGACAGGTGTTTGTCAACCCCTATATAGAAAAAGCTTTCTCTATTTAGTATTATATATTTATATATATCCTATAATATAAAAATTCGCTAATTACCAGACTTTTCCGCTTTTTCCCTTGACATTGCTACATTAATTTGTTATAATATGGTATAAAATTCTCTCTAGAGGGGATAATATATGCCTAAAACTAAAGGTACAGTAGACGACGTTCAACCAAGAGACAAAGATGGTAACAAATACTTAATTTTAAAAATTGATGGTAAAAAGTTCTATTTACATGACAACGACAAATTTTCCAATGCACAAGAAGGCGATACTGTCAATGTAGAGTTTAATAAAAACGAATCTGGAGATAAGATATTCAGAAATATTCAGGAGATAGATTCCATTGAAAAATCATCTTCTGGTGATGGAACGGCACCAGGATGGGAGAAGAGAGCACGAGCACTTGAACTGGGCATACAATACGTTAGTAATATAGATGGCGACAAGAAAGTAAGTGAAACAGCTGATATGTTTCTAGATTATATGGATGATTAGTCCCCAAGCCATTCAGAAATTCTTTCTAGGTCACTATGGTCCAGATTAACTGGTTTCATCAGCCTTAATTGTGCATCGTTTTTGACGAAATCTCTCATCCTATGTTTAAGCGACCTTATATTATGATTTAAGTCTAGTTTATTGTGAAAGTGTACCAAAAAATCCTGTATTGTATCAAACCTATCACCATTTAGTTGGGGATGTTCTTCGTATATATATTTACGATAATCTCCCAAGTCTAGGGGTTCACTCTTAGACTTGGGGTTATCTCTTGTATAACCATATTGCAACCTATGTTGTCTGACCATCTTCCATGTCACATCCTCATCATATCTCTCACTAAGTCCCTCCGCCATTTCCGCGTCATTCATATCTTTATATCTGGTTTGTACATACTTGATTACATCGGGTGATTTCCAATCAATTACGGGGTCTTTCCCAACATTACCATGATCCATATGTTTTCTTACATAAACTGATCTGTCTATTCCCATGTCAAGTCTTTTTTCCTTTACCTTCGCTTCTGTTACATTTTTACCAATCATATCGGATAAACCATCAGCCAGCTCTTGATCACTTTTGTCTTTCCAATTATCTCTTATATGCTTTTCTATTTTTTTATGATCCCATTTTATCCTATCTGGCTCCCATAATCCTCCCTCTAAAAACTCATTCATCATAATCCCTCCACATTTCTAAACTAGCCTTAGATAAAAGTTCGGTCCATGTCATGTCCATATCTTGCGCTATCTTTTTAATTGTGGCATACCTGGGCATTTTTAATCCCCTTTCGACCTCTGATACTGTCCATATAGACATGCTAAAATCTTCCTGAATCATATCTAGTTCTTTGCGTTTTTTCCGTATAGCCCGTCCTATGCCATTCCTAGCACTTTCAGCTAACTCCTCCATCCCATCCTGTCGTGGTAAACTTCTATCATTTAAGTATCTGATGAATACCGTAGATATTTCATCACCATTAACCTTAACTGTTGTATTATCAACGAGCTCTACGTCTTCTCCACGGACAAAACCATATTTTATATCGTGAAACTTTATAAGGGCACCAGGTTCCAATCTTTTTACCGAAAGGGCATCATCCACCATTGACAAACACCACCTAATATGTTATAATTATGTAACTAGGAGGTTGATGTAAAACATGTTTGACCTAGAAATTATTGATAGCTCTATTAACGGACGTTTCTACAAAGATAAAGATGGAAATATATATCCATCCGTGACAACTAAAACTGATAAGGTTGTTCCAAAGGGTGAACGATTCTTCAATTGGGCGTTAAATCAGAGGTCAAAAAAAGATGCAGACGAGTACAAGGACAAACGTGCTAAACAGGGTTCCAATGTACATGAAGCTTGCGAAGAACTTGCAAGCGGTGCCGAAGTAGACTTAACAAATTTTGCTGACAGAAGTAAGAAAATGATCCAAGGTTATGAAAACTTCTGGAACAAGAAAAATCCGACAATTGTAGACCTAGAATTTACTCTAAAGAGCGACAAGTATATCTACGCTGGTACTGCCGATCTACTAGCTAAAATCCCCTCAGAGGACGCTGAGTACCAGTTAATTGACCTCAAAACATCAAGCAATATCTACCTTAACCATAAGGTTCAGTTAATGATGTACATGCAAGCTCTGGACGAACATGACATTGTATCACTAGATCAAGCATCTATACATATACTACACCTAAAGGAGCGGACAAATAAGGGGTATCATCTCAAAGAAATAGAATACGTTCCTGAAATAGTCGAAATATTTAATAGGCTATACAATCATGATTACTTTGATCGTTCAGATATGGAACCTAAATTCCCTAAGAGCTTCCCTGACAGTGTAAAGCTAGACAAGAATAAAGGCCAATTTGCTGGTGAGGAAGAGTTACCCTTCTAGGTGCTCTAGCTTGCCCCCTTTAATATCTTGTATAATATTTTGAATCATGGTAGGGGTTAACATACCAATACTTATACTGTCAGAGACAGGGGCATATTCATCCATCATCCAATCTTTAATATCTGAGCTAGACAAGCCCCTGTCTCTCATCAGTTCATGTAATTTATCCATTACGTGCTTTCCTCTAGCACTACCAGTGCACCTTTTTTGTGCCATCCAACATGTGATTTATTACCATCTGGCCCGTACCATTGGACTGCAACAAAATCATTATACCTCTCACGATTATTTGACTTGGCTCTCTTAAGATTGTCACTGTCTATTACTTCCCCTATTCCCTCATTACCTCCGCCCTTACCTCTAGCAACCTTGGTACCGACAAGTTCTCCATCACTCATTATATTCATCCTCCTGTTCTGGTAATATTCCATGTATAGACATAATGGCAACACCTATTAGTCCAGATATCATGTAAAAAATAAACTGCAATAATAGAAAGGGCCAAATAAAGAAGAACATTCCAACGCCCTTTGGACTTGGTGTTATACCTATTTTCATGTCTAATTTTATAGCTGCTAAACTAGCTAAATATGATAATAATGCCCATATTACAATAATTACCCATATTTTCATACTATTGTTTCTCCATATATTCTATTATATATGTTGTTGCCTTTCGTACCAACCTTTTCTTTCTTGAGCTTAGAATGCCTTCACCAGCCAACGCTTTGTCCACACCGTCTCTAATTGACCTGTATATTTCCAGTTTTGACAATATATCATCATTCATCCCTTCATCGCTTGCTATTTTCTCTGCCCTTAATTCATCTATCACACTATCTAATATTTCATCTGGCATATATACCTCCATATAATAGTACAATTATTTCATTCTGGATGGTTCTGGTCTGTCACCCTGTCCTTGGTATTTACCATCCTTATCTTCGTATGTAAGATTAGGCTTTCCCCCCTGCATGAATAGAACCTGACCTATTCCCTCATTCGCATATATCCTTACTGGTAATGGTGTAGTATTGGAAATTTCGATTGTCAACCACCCTTCCCAAGCAGGTTCCAAAACTGTACCGCTAGTCAGCACACCGCACCTACGATATGTAGACTTATCGAACAATAGACCAGTAACATTATCAGGCATATTAAACCTCTCAACCGAGCTAGCAAGTGCAAATGAGTTTGGTGGGATAAGAATCGAGTCATCTGTTTTTCTGTCTTCTAACAGTTCCCTCTTGAAGTCTTTGGGGTCTACTTCGTTGCTATTGATATTAGTAAATATTTTAAACTGATTACCTACCCTAACATCATAGCCAAAGCTTGACAACCCGTAACTAACTGTTCCCTCCTCGACCTGATGGTCTATAAACGGTGTTATCATACCATCAATTTTTTCTATCTGTTTGTCATTCAGTATCGCCATATTCACTCCTAATGAAACTTATCTCGCCGCTATTTTCCTTTGCAAATTTTATCAAGGACTCTGCCACGTCTGTGTCACGTTCTACCCTCATTAGAGTTTTCCCAATAGCACCTTTGAGTGAAACCTCATCGTCCAACAACACGATACTTGTGAACGATGCTGTTATTGAACCAATTTTTATTCTAGCCTGACCACCTAAGCCTGAGGTAGAATTATGAGTAAGCTCTATCTCGATAATTTCATCGACAACTGAATCAGCAACAGTATTAAAGTCCTCACCATCTACCTCCCCCTCATACTCCATTTGGGCTCTCATTCTAGTATTACCCAAATTATACCTCCTTGTATTGGTCTTCAAACACGGATGGAGCAACCTTATATAACTTCTTCAAGGCACGCTGAGCAAAATCACGAATTTCCCATTGAGCATGCTCATTAAGGCCCCGTAAGTCTATAATATGTCTCCACTCTCTAAGATTTGCTTTAATATACATTTCTGTTGTAGTTGCAATGGGAAGAAAAAATCTATAATCTTCTTTAGGAACACCCGCTTCTTTTAGCCTGCTGATTAATTTAGACGTGGCCTGATTATAATCATAATATGCGTCGAATACATAACTATCGTCCAAAGCGTCCTGTACCGTTTCAGGCTCAACCATATCCTCACCACTGGCATCAACGTATCTCTGACTTTTCACCATAAAGCTAGCATGACGGTGGCGAGTTATCTGTGCTAAAAAGCTACGACTGACACCACTAACGTGAAATGTTGCATCAGCAAATTCCAATGTACTCCAGTGCCCATCATCTACGAACATCTGCACCCTTTCTCGTGCCTCTTCGATGTCAGAGACATCAGCACCATGCGACACGCCCCCACACTTAGCTATCTTCATTTCTGGATTTTCTGTATAATCATCAAGTACAACTTTCATTATATCACTCCTGATATTCTTCATCATCAGCCCTAAAGCCCTTTTTAATTGTAGCGTATTCGCCACAATGCTTTAAATCTTCCTCCTCATCTATCTCTCGTAGTGGTTTCTTAATAGACCAAACCTTTCCACATTCTTCACAAACTAGAGTAGCTATAACTATCTTCATAATATCAATTCCTATGCCATACACAGACCAGTCCACCAAATGCTTTGTCATATACTAAATCTGCTCGTGGAACTGGTTGACCGCAATAATCACATCTCATATATAGTTTATTATTATAATTCATCATCTGCTGATTGAATTACAAATCCATAATTTTCCATTCGATACTCCGCTTTTTCTGCGAACTCCCTATCTACCTTTTTCATTGCATCTTCATCTATTACCCCTTCCGCAAAGAGCATCCCTTCTGGGTCACTTCTAGCATCTACTATACCACCAAACTCAACAGCCTTTAAGTTACCATCATCGTCGTTCTCGCATATAACGCTCATAGCAAGCCCAAGTGGATGAAGGAATTCACGATTAAGCTCTTGTAGATATCCACCTTCTCTGAATTCTTCCAGACTCATTGTCTCTCTGCTATCTTGCATGCTACCCCTCCCATTCAATATCTTTAAACTTGTCTTTTAAATCAGAAACCAATGATGAATTGGAATCTAGAGTTTCTATATCAGCGAGATAACGGCCAAACGAATCTGGTTCCTTTAACGTATATACATAAAATGGGTAGTCTACGCCCTCTTTGTCATGATCAGCAAACCACCCCTTGACATATTTCTTTTCATCAATTGCCTTTTTAGGATTATCTCCATCTAATTCATGGGTATCAACATCAAGCAATCTTAATTGAGCTCTCTTATATGTATAAAATCCAAGGTCCAGCTCCATTACAACTGTATCGCCATCTATTATCCGTATTGGTTTACCACGAGACCTATAACCCATAATACCTCCTTTAATTATAACATGTTACTGATCTTTATTCAAGGGGTCATCAATTTGATCATCCGCCTCTAATGGAAGTTCAAACTGATCCCTTCTGAGCATTAGAGCTATCATAGCGTAATTAGCCATATCCTTAAAAGTATCTTCTATCGACTCATGATTAACCTCTACATCATTGTCTCCATTCTCAACTTTCTTTTTCCATAATATATTTTTAAGCCTGGCCATTTTATCATTCATCCTGACCAGCACACCAAGCTCGCCAAATGAAAGTATGTTTTCGGGGCCATAATCTTTCTGTTTGCTTATCAATAAGTTAACACACTCGTTAGCTACCTCAGTGGCTGATTCTTCAAATGTTTGTGATGATACTTGTTCGTCACTTGACACTATATACCTCCTGTCTATTCATCTAATAATAATTCAGCTTCTCGGTCCTGAACATCTCCATACAATTTATTAATTCTCGTAATAGCTGCGCTGATACCACCCAAATGATCGTGAGTCATGCTTTCGTCCTCTCTTAATGCCCCCATTACACTCACTATATGCATAGCATTATGAAGCGTCTTTTCTGCTCTTTCTAACTCATTTATGTAGATTGCTAATAATAAAACCTCTGCCACGTTGCTCATTCTCCTCCACCTAAAATATTGTTAAAAGTCTTAGACTTATATAAATCTTTATCCGATACTGTTAAATCAACTTTCCCGTCTAAGTTATTCTCAAATGGGTTTATAGCACGATCATCAACATACACATCAGCAAATATTTTATCTGACGTGTCGAAATCAAGCCAGTTTACATTCTCATTAACTAAATCAATTGGTATTCCATGCTCGTCACAAAAATCTACTGCCTCTTGTAGTTTCTCGTTATCACGAGTTGTCCATAAAATTATTATATTGTCTTCTCTCTTTTTCTGGATAATAAACTCTCTTACGTTCTGATTAATTGGTCCTATATCGGGAAATTCATTCTCAACTATAGTTCCATCAAAATCTACTGCATAGATAGTTGGTCGATTGTCGTCCATTCATCCCTCCTCTGCCCGCTTAAATTCATCTACTGTAGCCACCCACCTGATATTATTCTCGGGATCGACAACAAGCAAATCAGAGTGCTCATTACCAATGCCACCACTAGGACCCTCTTCTACCTCTACAAAATCACGCAGTAAGTTATTGCCCTCGCTGAGCACATTGATATTCCATCTATCGTCATGAGTTAACTCAACTAATACACCATCAGATAATACTAACTTATTCGCTTCACCAGAGTTGGCATAAAACTCCTCATCAATTTCTCCTCTGACCTCAATTAAATCATCTGATACTCCATATACATATATCATACCTGAAACTCCTCCTCCAATTTCCCCTCCATACTATTTATTGACTTCATTATCAGAAGCCACGATTCGAACTCAAGATCGCCCCCCTTGTCTTCTATCTCTTCTAGACATTTATCCAATAGAGATAAAATTTCCTCTTTATTATCCCCATGAATATGTCTCTTTATCTCATCTTTTAAGGAGTCAAACTTTTGATGAATAAGTATTGGCTCTCTGTCCCTTACCAAAAGATTGAGCCTATCCATAATTTTACCAATCTTATACGCACCGCCTATAGATGTATCTGGCATTTAAGCCTCCCATACCAATACTACATACTTATGCTCCTTATAATCTTCTCCATATTTATCCTCAAGATGAGCCATTAAGTCATCTACATCGTTAAAACCAGAGCGACTCACTACCTCATCACTATCTAGTTCCTCTACATCAACTACCATTGCGTCTTCTGCCAACTCAGTATCTTTTAATAGCTCCTTTTCATCCGACCTCATTCGCCAAAAAACTTTCAGATTTTGACCTTTATCTAAATTTGACCAGTGATTGGACTCCTTTTTTTGTCTTATAGCTAGGTCTTTAAATCCATGTTCTATTAAACCCTTTTTGTTACCAAAGCTGATAAATGCCATTATTCCTCCTGTTTTATTTCTACCTTATGCACATTAGAAGCGGGAATAAAAACTTCTCGTCTGTCACCAACATCATACCAGAAACCATTATTGCTGATTTCCTTACCTCTCTTTTTCATTTCCTCCAAATTATCATATTGAACCATTCGTTCGCCAATTGTTCTTTGGTTATATTCTTGTGTGTCTGTAAAATGCACTACAAGTTTAGTCACTTTCATCACTCCTCACTAAATATCTTGGACCGATATCATCTACTTCAACTATCGTATTGTCGTTTAAGATAACCGCCTTCGGAACCATTCTGCCCAGGCCATCATCTCCAACAATAGCTTTAATATGCTCCTCAATTCTAAATGGCCCAAGTGTATTATCTTCTTTCTTATCATATAACTTAAAGCTCACTTCTTTCCACCTCTACAAACAATTATAATGGATTCATCTATTAATTTCAAGTAAATCCCAAACGCCTAACCCCTCTATAGATACGAAACCAATAATCTCTGGCCAATTATGCGGAAATGGTGGGGCAATAGTTACTAGGCCCCAACCACACAAGCCAGCCATTACTAACATTATAAATATTGTGATTTTAGTTTGACTTATCATTTTTACCCTCCTCCAGTAATCTCCTCTACCCCCATTCCCTTCCACGTGAATGTATATATCAGCCCACACTCATGACACTTAACTACATCATTTCTGTATGAACTTACTACCTGCTCAACTATTATGGTATTCCCACACTCACACTCTACACTTTCACAATACGCATCTTCGCCATCTTGCCAGCCGAAAACCCCTTTAGCTTGCATAATTACCCCCTAATCAAGGTCTTCTAAACCATTTTCACAGAACTCAGCCATCACCTACCTCCTCATGCTCATGAACCAAATATGGCAAGGCAAGGACATCTACTTGACCTATTAAACCTCTAGTGGCGTTATAGCATCCTTGGCAGGTTGTAGTAGAGTGTATAGTCTGCTTAGATTTTAAACCATACTTTTCTTCCCTTACCTCTATCTGATGAAATTTAGTTATTATGACACCCCCCCCTAAAGAAAATCAGAAGCTATTCCAGCCAGTATTACCAAACCAAGCGCACTAGAAACAACTAACCCAAGTCCAAGACCAAGAACCCTTCCAGCTTTATCACTTCTTTGAGTTATACCAAACAATATACCGCCGCCAAAGATCAACATAATGGCTAAATATATAATTGCAGCCATCCCAATAGCATGATACATAGTTACACTCCAAAGTTACGATCAAATTGATCTATGCCAATATAATATGCTACCGTAGTATCCACCCCATTAGGATAATGACATTTAGAAAAGCCTATATCGTGTAATACCTCTTCAACAATATCGTTATCTTCTGTTACTATCCAATTTATAAGTTCTTTAATATTATTAATTATTACATCATGCTTGGCCAAGTTAACAGTGCAGTTTCCACAAACCTCTTGTTTAGTATCTACTCCAGAGAACCCCTGATAGGCCATTTTCTTATCACATACCGCACAACAATCATAATCTGCGTGTGCCATAATTCCTCCTCAACTAAGCCCGTCCGTATAATCATCACGAATATATTTAATCAAAAAATAAATAGACATAACCATACCAACAGCACATACCCCAATTATCACTCGCATATCACCACCACCACGACTTCTGTATGATATCTCTAGCTATTTTCAACTTTTCTAGCTCTCGACCAAATCGAACAGCATCTCTATCTGTATCCATTTTTCTTTTATCTAGTTCTATGTTCCTGCGACGTATCTGATCGTCCAATTCTTCTATTACATCTCTTTTATCCACGAACTACCCCTCCTCTAAAGACAGTCATTCCAACTCGGCAGTTTATCTAGAAAATTATGTACCAGTCTTGCCCAATCAACCTTCTCTAGATGGAGACACCAAAGCTGATGAGTCAACTTTATTAAGCCAATTAATAAATTCAGTAGTTTTTCCCTGCCCCTTACCAAGCTGTAATAGTTTAGGTTTCATTATAATTCCTCCAGACCGTCGAGAGTTTTTCTAAGACCAGAGTCTACCCACGTGTTTATAGAAGCAACATGCTTTCCATCACAGAACAAGGAATACACTTCCCCCGCTATATGATCATTCTTCCGTGCTTTTGTAAATGGTATTCTAAATTCAGTTATGCCATGTTTCTGAGAAAATAACACATAATCCTCCACCTGGTACTCCAATCTATAGTCTTCTTTATCATACAATACCTCTTTATACTCATCTCTCATTTATGACCTCCTCATACTTAACTTCTACCAACCTCAACTTGTCGATGTCAACCTCAATGCCTTCAAGTTCCTCAATGGTATCTCTGGCCCGTGTTTTGATTACTTTATCATAGAATCTTGGGTCTAATTTAAACGCAGGATGCCAATCGGGATACATCACCCCAGCTGTTATAGTATCCTCGCCAACATCATACTCATAATTCCATATCTTTATCTCTTTAGTAGGACCTTCTTCAAAATCCTCTTTCCTGTTAAATCTTACCATCACGAACCACTCGTCCTCAGGGTAGTTGATCCACTTGTTGTGCTTCCCCAGTTGACGTAGAAGTTTGAACTGCTAGAGTTAGCTGTCGATCCCGTCCACGTGTTTGCCTGAACCATACCCATAGAACTCCTGTACCTATCATCCGTTACACGCCCATCCTCAACTACACGATAATGTATATGCCCACAATGGGGACATTCAATCTCGTGATTGCCGTTTATGTCCATATCTAGCTCTGCCGTAAAGTTATTACGACAATCATGGCAATACATTTCAGTCTCCCTCGTGTTCATCGCTCCCCCTTTCCTCAATAGGCACTTCGCATACTCGATCTGGCCGTGAGGCCGCCGCCGCAACGCCCCTAACATACTTTTCGTGTAGTTTGCCATCAGTTAGCTTTCCAACGGCCTCCCTCACATTATGACCCAAGTAAAATCCCCCTGATGTCGAATCGCCATATACTATGAATCTATCTATTTCCCAATCTATATACTCTTCTAGGCACCCTTGATGTTGGCATTTCTTGTATACTTTTGCCAGCACAATTGATAATGATTTATCGGGTCTTTTTAGCTCAATCAACTTCCTACTAGCTTCCTCAAAATGATGGCCCTCACATATGTCCCTTTCCTCCTCATCATCTGAAGAATCACTGTATATAAATCTAGCCAGTCTCTCTGCTGCCCATACCATACCTATTAATGCAAAAATTACCCCCAACACAAACACTGCCACTGCTCCTGCCGTCATAATTCCACCTCCCCGTTCTTGTACCTCAATATTGGATGATCATCGACCCAACCCCCACAATGAGGACATCTAGGGATTACTTCCTCATGAATAGGCGACCACAATGGTCTTGTCTACTTCCAGTCCTCAACATCTGCTTCATAGAACTTTTCTCCACATAACGTACATTCAATTTCAGGTGGCATTGTTACCCCTCTTAAAAACGTACATATGTTCTCTCAGCCCGTCAGGAATATCTTCATCTTTAGCTGATGTAAGCTCAATGGCCCCTGTATCTATTAACTCATAAACTCTGCGTCTTTCCTTATATTTTGCCTGTGAAGACTTCAATAACACAGATAACTTAACTGGTTCCCTCTCTCTGATTCTGTCCATTATTTCACCTTTAGCTACCATTATTAACCCCCCATATCTATTATAATCTTATCGCCAGTAATTGACATTAATAGCTTTTCAACTATCTCACGATCAGCTTCTTCAGGGAGAACTGAGTTTTCGTAAGCCTGATCTGCTTTTTCCATCCAAATATCAAACTCATCCCTTATCCATTCTTCACTTGTATTACCTTTTCTGATCTCAATAAGCTCTTCTGCATCATCCCTTTGTACATTAAGTTCGCCAGTTTCTAAAAATTCTGTTCCCATTCTAAGTAGACGAATGGCGTGCATAGCGTTCTTCCAGTCGCCACCCTCAAATCTTCCTAACTGAGAACGTGCGTACCCTACAAACGAATCGTATACCCCTTGAATGCTTAAGAATTTATCCATTCGACACCTGATTAGTAGTCCCTTGACGGTGTGAAAGTGCAACATATTATAAGGTATACCAAGCAATGTCAACACATTAGGGTTTGAGTCTAGCAGTAACTTAAAGAATTTTCTGACCTCATAAAATATCATATCATAATCGCCAATTTCTTTTTCAATAGTCTCCTTCCCACCGCCAAGGCCGATGTAATGTTCCTTAGGGGCCACAAAGGTTCCGATGAGGTCTATATCACTTTCCCCCTCTACATAAGTTCCTATTGCTTTACTCCCCCTATACCCCATAAGGATTAAATCATCTGGAAATATATCATCTGGTATATGTTTTCCATCTATGATCATTACTATTCCCCCTTCTTACAACAATTATAACAGACCTAGCGACTATTTTCAATCCTCAAATATTTGCTAATATAGTCTTTAGTAGTTTCAGGCATTATGCCGTCTACAACCCTACCTATGCCAGCATTATATGCCCACAATATATTCTTAACTGTAACACGTTTATTATAGTATTCTAACATTTCTGGTATTCTTTTCTCAATGTACCATTCAGCTATCTTATAGTTTACATTAGGATTGAATAGCTCTTTAGCAGAAAAGTCTCGCTGGTGGTAGTCGTTGTATTCTTTCAGTGTAATTGGCATTATCTGATATAGTCCACGCTCTCCTGATGAACCAATAGCTTCGGGGTTTCCGTTGCTTTCTATCTGCTTAATCGTCTTAAGATTAATTTTGGCCTGCGTCGGAACCGTAACTAATATGACAATCAGAACAATTAATATGTTAAAGCGGTACATCGTCACCACCCTTGCTAGAAAAAGCATAATGAATCCAGGCAATAGGATTCACAAAAATAGCCCAAAAGAATAGACGCTGTATGTGCCTCGGAAGTTCGTAAAATCCCAACTCTTCTTTGTAGTTGCCGATCATCAGCAAATGGTGTAATAACGGACCAATAACTACTAATGCAATAAGTATTATTTCGATCTTGCTCATCTCTACACCTCCACCAAACAAGGGCTACGGTTTGTCTCCTTTCTTATATTATAACGTACACGGGAAATGCTATTTAAAGTAGTCCAATCCTACGATCTATAGCTTCCTTAATATCTCCCAAAAACTTATCACAATCATTGTTCTGAATAGATGATAATGAGGTAGATGTGATCGGCTCCCCCGTGCTATCTTCTAGCAGAGTATACCCATCCTCGCTAATCCGTAAAGTTAAATGTATTTCTTTATATTGGCCATCATCAGTTAGTAATACCTTCATTTATACCCCCTAACCATAATACGAAGCCGTCAACATTCTGGGCTCTTGATTCTCAACCTTCTCTCCTAGAATCTCTGATAGCTTTTCATCTAAGCCCTCGTCATAAAACTTTTCTTCCGCTTCCTTGACCCTATCTTTGAATATACCTGGATCAAATTCCTGAATCTCGTACCAACCTACAAGATCAAAGGGTTCTTCTAGTTCAATACCAATGGCAGCTGCTTCCATAAGATCAACCCCTCTATAAGCAACTCTAAAACCATCTATCTGATCATCTCCCCACTCAAGCTTTTCTAGTCGATCCTCTTGTTCCTCACTTAAATAACCCACCTTATACCCAAATATAAAATACTGGGAAGGGCTTCTGCTCATTTTTTCACCTCGCCATAATTATAACGTATACGGGATTACATATCAAGTATATCGACTTAGATCAATACTACCCTCACTAGGGACACTAGAACGTGCCTCTTCATAGATAGACTCCAGCCTGTTCATCCTGTCATTATTTAAGATACCCACCTTAAACCTTTCTATACCCTTTGGCGTATTAAGTGACACCTTCCAGTTCAACAAGCCTGGCTTTATAGTAATGCTCAGGAAGTCCCTTGTGTCATTCCATGTTGTCATAGTTTCTATGTCAGTATCGTTCTTCTTATCGACATACTCGACCAACTCCCAGTCCAAATCATCCTTCTCTTCTAGAAAATCTAAAACTTCTGATAAAGTAGCCATGTTATTTCACCTCGACACCATTATAACAGATCAGTTTAAAAAAATCAAGTTGGCGCTATATATAGGGGCTATAAAGAAATAGGGGGTATTTGCTGATGTGATAATTTGGAATATTACGCTTGTGATGTAGTACTCATCTACATTTCAGTCCGTTCTTATCAAAAATTTATGCGATTCTAGCGGGGGTTGACTAAAAATATCACCATTTTCTTCAATCTAAAAATGTCCCGAAATCGTACCCTATCCTTGTACAACTGGGCGATACAATACGATTTTTTGCCAATTTTATGCTATATATAGGGGGTTCGCAGCTTATAATAGGGCCATTTTTTGTTTTTTTATTATATTATTTGGGGGGT
>Ga0207714_1000664_pt1 | contig 23204 bp, 23 predicted proteins | sample PonA232FremontCA_2_FD_187270 | JGI IMG/M metagenome (GOLD analysis project Ga0207714, IMG submission 187270) | Marine sediment microbial community from Fremont, CA, USA - Pond A23 Sediment 2 (SPAdes) | ecosystem: Environmental > Aquatic > Marine > Unclassified | place: USA: Fremont, California...
GAGGAGCCGAAGGCGACGCGGCAGGAGCCAGCCGGCGGCCAGGGCGGAGGCTGTCCGCAAGGGCATGCCGGCTGTCGCCTGTCGACAAAAGCCGGCCTATGATCCTTGGCACTTGGCCCTTCGCCCTTCGCCCTTCGCCCTTTGACCTTTGACCTTTGACCAACCGCGCCCCGATACCGGGGCGATCCATCCATTGATCGTCGCTGGTAAAAACCGTAGCATCCGCCGTTGATGGGCGATTAGCTCAGCGGGAGAGCGCTGCCTTCACACGGCAGAGGTCGCTGGTTCGAAACCAGCATCGCCCACCAACTCCTCATCATCGCCGATCGCGGCCATGCGGTCGTGGCTGAATCCCGCATAACCGATCGATTGCAGTGCCTGGCGGCGGCTGGTGGCAGTCGGCCCCGAGCGTTGTGAGTGCGGGAAATTCCGCGCGGCCGTTCGACCGGACGCGCGCCCCGGGGCAGGCAGGAATGCCGGGGGTAGGGATACCCCGGGACGCGTCGGACGAGCGCGGCGTCAGGAGTCGCTGCCCGAGCCGTCGCCCGAGTCCGGGCCGTCCATGTCGACGAACTTCCAGTCGGCCTTGGTCAGTTCGCCGTCATTGTCAATATCCTCGCGCTTGGCCTCAGCCTCCGGGATGCCAGCGTCGGTGGCTTCTTCCACGGTGATGCGGCCGTCGCCGTCACTATCGGCCTTATCGAATCCCGGCCGATCATCCCCTTCCGCCGCACCGGCGATGAGCGGGAACGACAACAGCGCCGCCGCGAGCGCTGCGGCCGTCGGCGTTTTCGTCATACAGCACCTCCTTACACTTCTTGTTGAACCGTTCGCGTTCGGCGCAAAAAACGGTAACGAAGGCGTCTGGCGGGCGACAAGTGACCGTTTTGTAACCGTGAGCCCGCATCACACCGCCATTCAGGAGGCCAGCCGACGGCGCAGACGATGCGTCGCGAAGACCCATGCCGCCGCCCCGTAGGCGATGACCACGGACAGATGCAGGAGCACGTCCGCAGGCACCGTACCGGTCATCAGTGGGCGCACGATCGCGACCGCGTTGGCCAGTGGCAGCAGGTGGGCGATACCGGCAACGACGGTCGGCAGTTCGCTCAGGGGAAAGAAGACACCCGACAACAGCAGCATCGGGGTCAGGATCAGCGTGAAGTAATAGAGGAAGAAATCGTAGCCGGGCGCGATCGCGGTCACCACCATCGCCAGAGAGGCGAAACACAAGCCGATGAGCAGCATCATCGGCAGCACCCAGAGCGCGGCCGGGCCGGCGACGAAACCGGCGAGCGTGGCCACCACCAGAATGGCCACCCCGCTGAACGCGCCCTTGGTCGCGGCGAACGCGATCTCGCCGAGCACGATGTCGTCGACGTTCAGCGGTGCATTCAGCATGTTCGTCCAGGTCTGCTGCTCATGCATGCGCGTGAAGGCCGAGTACAGCGCCTCGAAACTGGCCGTCATCATGATCGAGGAACAGACGATCCCCGATGCCAGGAAGTCCATGTAGGGCATGCGCTCGACTTCGCCCACCAGGCGCCCGAAGCCATAACCGAACACGAACAGGTACAGCAGCGGTTCACCGAAGTTGCCCAGCACGGACGGCACCATGAGTTTGCGCCATACGCGCAGGTTGCGCCGCCAGACCGGGACAAAGCGCAGGCTGGGTACGGGCAGCAGCTGGTCGGGTCGGGCCATGCCTTGTCTCCGGGGATTCGTCGGGCCGCCCATGCGAGCGCGCCTGGCGGGCCGTGCTGTCAGTCGCGCAGATCGTGCCCGGTCAGGCGCAGGAAAACATCCTCCAGATTGGCGCGCCGGCTGAGGTACTCGATCGTCGGCGCCGCGCCCAGTGCGGCCAGCAGTTCGCTGTCGTCATGGGCGTACAGCAGGAGCGTGTCACCGACATCCTCGCTGCGCGCGGCCAGCGCCATGCCCTCGCCGCGCCCCCACTGCCAGGCGGCCCCACCGCGCAGCTCGAGCACGCAGGGTTCGATATGCCGTGCGATGAGATCGCGCGGGCGTCCCTCGGCGACGATGCGGCCCCCATCGACGATCGCCAGCCGATCGCAGAGGCGCTCGGCCTCTTCCATGTAATGCGTCGTCAGGATCAGCGTGCGGCCATCATCACGCAACCGGCGCAGGCGCTGCCAGATATGTTGCCGCGCCTGCGGGTCGAGACCGGTCGTGGGCTCATCGAGCACGACGAGTTCCGGGTCGTTGATCAACGCCCGCGCCAGGCTGAGGCGGCGGCGCATGCCCCCGGAGAGCGCGGCCACCCCGGCGCCCTCGCGCCCCTGCAGGGCGGCAAACCCGATCATCTCATCCACACGCGGCCCGATACCCTGCTCGAGGCCGAAATAACTCGCCCAGGTCAGCAGGTTCTCGCGGACGGTGAAATCCGGATCCAGTGCATCGGTCTGCGGCACCACGCCCACGCGGGCCCGCATCGCTCGGGCCTGCTCGGGAACGGCATGACCGAGCACGGTCAACTCACCCGCGCTCGGATGGGTCAGCCCGAGCAGCATGCGCAGGGTGGTCGTTTTGCCGGCGCCATTGGGGCCGAGCAGGCCGAAACACTCGCCGGGCTCGATGGCGAGATCGACGCCATCGACGACCGCGTGCCCGTCGTACTCCTTCGCGAGCGCGCGCGCTGCAACCACGGTCATGTTGATGCCCCGGCTATGCGACGCCCCGTGCGGAGCGTCGGCCCAATCGGTACCGACCGGGACGCGCAACGGCCGCCCGGTCGAGGCGTGACGACCGAGAAACGGCCGCAGAGATCAGGTCCGCGGCGGCGGCGTATAGGCCTCGCGCTCTTCGCCCTCGACGATCGGCTTGATGATGATCTCGACGCGCCGGTTCTGGCGCCGACCCTCTTCGGTTTCGTTGCTCGCGACCGATTCGCTCTCGCCACGGCCATCGTAGATCAGACGATCGCCCTCGACACCGCGATCGCGCAGGTACAGACCGACGGATTCCGCGCGCCGCTCGGACAGGCGCATATTGTAATCCGCGGAACCGGTCGAGTCGGTATGCCCGATGATGTGGACGATGGTCTGCTCGTAATCGCGCAGCACGTCCGCGATCTTGCGGTAGGTCGGCCGGTACTGGGTCTGGAGCTCGGCGCTGTCGACGGCGAAGGTCGCGTCGCTGGCGATGCCGATCCTGAGCGCATTGTCGCCGACCTCGGTGATTTTCAGTTCGTCGCGCTGCTGCTCACTGGCGAGGCTGTTCTCGAGATCGGCCCGCTGGCGGTCCATATAGCTGCCCACGGCGCCGCCGGCGAGCGCACCCACGGCGGCACCGGCATAACGCTGGGTATCGCTGCTGCCCTGGTTGCCGATCACGGCGCCCACGACGGCGCCGAGTAGCGCACCCCGCTTGGCGCTGCGATTGGGATCATCGGCCGCACACCCGACAACGAGGGTAAGAGCCGTGGCGGCAAGAAGGGTTCGGTACTGTTGCATCGGAGTATAGCCTCGCCATGGATGCGGCAATCAGAATTGAAACCCGATTGTCCCATAAAATCGCACACAACCGTTCACCCCTTGGATCGCCATGCCGAAAGCCGCAATCGATCTGACCGCCCGCGCCCACGCCTGGCTCAGGCCGGTACTCGCACCCGGCGCTACGGCGCTGGACGCCACCTGCGGCAACGGCCACGACACCCTGTTTCTGGCCCGGGCGGTGGCCCCGGGCGGCAGCGTACACGCGTTCGACCTGCAGGACGTGGCGATCGAGCGCAGCCGACGCCGCCTTGATGGCGCCGCAACGGGGGCACAACTCCACTGGTACCACCAGGATCACGCCGGGCTCGCCGCCGAGCTGACCGGCGTGCGGCTCAATGCGGCAATGTTCAACCTCGGCTGGTTGCCGCGCAGCGACTCGGATCTCATCACCACGCCCGGCTCGACCACGGCGGCGCTGACCGCGGCCGTGGCGTTGCTGCGTCCAGGTGGCCGGGTAACGATCATCTGCTATCGCGGCCACGCGGGTGGCGCCAGCGAAACCGCAGCGGTACAGGCATGGCTGGAGCGCACGCAGGCATGCGTGCTGGCCCGCGAACCGGACGAACCGGCAGACCCGGCTCCACTGCTCTACGTGCTCACGAAAGAGCGCGAGACCGACTGAACAGCCGGCCGGCGGAATCCATATCGCACCACCACCGAATGCAACGGGTATCAGCAGCCCGGACCTGGCATGCCCATGCGCCCCCTCATCCCCATCTTCGGCGATCAACTGACCCCGACACTCGCCAGTCTCGCGGACTGCCGGGGCGCCGATGGCGTCGTCCTGCTCGCGGAGGTCGACGCCGAGGCCACATATGCACGACACCACCCGCAGAAGATCGCATTGATCTTCGCCGCGATGCGTCATTTCGCGGAGGAACTGCGCGGCGACGGATGGCGCGTCGATTACGTCACACTCGACGACCCGGACAATACCGGCACGCTCACCGGCGAAGCCGAGCGGGCGCTCGCCCGCCACGGACTCGATGCGATCCATGTGACGGAACCCGGCGAGTGGCGCCTCGCCCGCGACATCGGCGGCTGGACCGAGCGCCTCGGGGTGGCGGTGCACGTGTACACGGATCGCCGTTTTTTCGTCAGTGCAGGGCAGTTCGCCGAATGGACCCGGCACCGCCGGCGCCTGCGCATGGAAGACTTCTATCGGCAGCTACGCCGGCGCCACACGGTATTGCTGGACGCCGATGGCGGCCCCGCGGGCGGGAGCTGGAATTACGACCGCGAGAACCGCAAACCGCTACCGCGGACCGGATTGGCGTTGCCGCCACCGCCCCGGTTCACCCCGGACGCCATCACGCGTGATGTATTGGCGCTTGTGCAGGCGCGCTTCGGACACCATTTCGGCAGCCTGGACGGTTTCGCCTGGGCCACGACCCGACGCGACGCCGAGCGCGCGCGCGATCACTTCTTCGCGCATGCCCTGCCCTCGTTTGGCGACTACCAGGACGCCATGCGCAGCGGCGAGCCGTGGCTGTTCCACGCGGTGCTGTCACCCTATCTGAATCTCGGCCTACTCGAGCCGGCGGACCTGATCGAGCGTGCCGAGGCCGCCTGGCGTGGCGGTGCGGCGCCCCTGAACGCCGTCGAGGGGTTCATCCGCCAGATCCTCGGCTGGCGCGAATACATCCGCGGGGTCTACTGGCGTTATATGCCGGAGTACGCCGAGCGCAACGCCCTCGACCACCACCAGCCGCTGCCGTCGCTGTACTGGAGCGGCGAGACCGGCATGAACTGCCTGCGCGAGACGATCATCGACACCCACGAACACGCCTGGGCCCACCACATCCAGCGCCTGATGGTCACCGGAAACTTCGCGCTGCTGGCCGGCGTTGAACCGGCGGCGGTCTGCGACTGGTACCTCTGCGTGTACGCCGACGCCTACGAATGGGTCGAACTCCCCAACACGCTCGGCATGGCGCTCTACGCCGACGGAGGCCTGCTGGGGTCGAAACCCTATGCGGCGAGCGGCAAATACATCCATCGGATGTCGGACTATTGCAAGGGTTGTCGGTACAGCGTCCAGCAGGCGACCGGGCCCGACGCCTGCCCGTTCAACGCCCTGTACTGGCATTTCCTCATGCGCCAGCGCCCGCGGCTCGGAACCAACCAGCGCCTGGCCATGCCCTACCGTAACCTCGACCGCATGCATCCGGACCGGCGGCAGGCGCTGTTTGAACGGGGCGAGGCGGTTGTCGCGGACCCCGACGCCTATTGACTCGGCACCCGGTTCGCAGCAGTTTGCGACTACATGGAAGCGAGGACGCGCCGAGGGTTGCATCGCGCTACGGGCACCGTACGCTCGCACGGACATCATCGGAGACGGTACGCAATGCGCAATACGATCGTGGCCAGAGTCGCCCTCGGCGCCCTGCTCGCAACGGCCACCGGGTGCACGGGCCTGGGCGGCATCTCCGAAAGCCTCGGTGAATCGATCGCCTCGCAGCGTGATCCGGAGATCGTCCGCGACGGGGCGCCGTCGTACCTGATCCTCGCGGATACACTCGCGCGCCGCTCGCCCGACGACGCGGGCGCCCAGTTCACCGCGGGCCGCCTCTACGGGACCTACGCCGGCAGCTTCGTTGAGGATCCCGAGCGCCGGCGGATCCTGTCGCAGACGGCCTATGACTATGCGCGCAGCGGTCTGTGTCTGCGCCTTGAAGAGGTCTGCGCGGCCCTGGACGGGCGCTTCCCGGCGTTCCTGACCGCGGTCACCGATACGGTCGAAGACGAAGACGACGCCGAGGGCCTGTACCGCTTCGCCGCCGTCTGGGCCAGCTGGATGCAGGCACGCTCCGATGACTACGCGGCGCTCGCCGATCTGCCCAAGCTCGAGGCCGCGTTCGACCGCGTGCTCGAACTCTCGCCGGAGATCGACGACGGCTTCGCGCACGTATACAAGGGCGTACTCCTGGCCCAGCGCCCGGCGTCGCTGGGCGGCAAACCGGAGGAGGCGCGCGCGCACTTCGAGCGCGCGATCGAGATTTCCAACGGCCGCAACCTCATGGCCAAGGCGTTATTCGCCGAGAATTACGCCCGTCTGGTCTATGACCGGGAACTTCACGACCGTCTCGTCACCGAAGTCATCGAGGCGGATCCGGAGGCCGGTGACCTCACGCTGTCCAACAGGCTCGCGCAGGAGCGCGCGGGTGAGCTGCGCGCCAGCGCGGACTCTTTCTTCTAGTCGCCCTGTCCTGGAGTAGACCGATGGCTCGCCGATTCCGACCACTGGCCGCGTTCGCGCTCGCCTGCGCGCTGCTGGGCGTTACCGCGCACGCGGGCGCGGCCCGCACACTCAAGATCGCCACCTCGGTGCCGGCGGGGACCGCCTTTATCGAGGCACTGAAAAAGGCCGGCGAGACCATCGCCGAGCGCACCGACGGCCGGGTCGAACTGAAGCTGTTCCCCGGCGGCGTCATGGGCAATGACCAGGCGGTGTTGCGCAAGATCCGGATCGGCCAGCTCCACGGCGCCGTCATTACCGCCAATGCCCTTGCGGAAATCCACCCGGACGCACAGGTCTACGGCCTGCCGTTCGTCTTCCGCGACCGCCAGGAGGTCGAGTACGTGCGTGAGCGGATCGATCCCGTGATCCGCGAACGCGTGCGATCCGAGGGCTTTGTCATCACCGGGATCAGCGAGGGCGGCTTCACCTACCTGTTCAGCAAAGACCCGATCGACCGGGTGGATGACCTCGCGGAGGCCCGCGTGTGGGTACCGCAGGGGGACGAGATCACCGCGCGCATGTTCAAAAGCGCGGACAGCCAGGCTGTCTCCCTGCCGATTTCCGACGTATATACCTCCCTGCAGACGGGACTCGTCGATACCGTGACGATCAACCCATCCGGCGCGATCGCGCTGCAGTGGCATACCGGCGTCAACCATTTTACCGACGCACCGCTGCTGTTCCTGGTCGCAATGATGGTGGTCGACGAACGGATCATCGAGCAACTCGACGCGGGCGATCGCGAGATCGTACGCGGGGTGCTGGAAGACGCGTTCGAACGCCTCGACGAGACCACCGCCGACGACAACCGCGAGGCCCTGGCCGCGCTCGAGGACCGCGGGATCTCCCGGATCGAGCCGGCGCGCCCGCCGGACGAGCGTGAATGGGAGGCCATCGCCCGCCGGACCCTGCAGGCGCTGGAGGAGGAAGGCCGCTTCGACTCGACGCTGCTCGAGCGCGTGCGCGGCCTCGTCCAGGAATACCGCGCGCAGAATGACGACTGACAGGCTCATCGAGCGCCTGCGCCTCGGCCTGCACCTGACGGAGAACGGCCTGCTGGTCGTGGCCGTGCTGACGATGGTTGTCCTCGCCGCCCTGCAGATCGTGCTGCGCAATCTGCTCGGCGTCGGCCAGATCTGGATCGAACCGGTACTGCGTTCGCTCGTACTGTGGATCGGCCTGCTGGGCGCGGTCACCGCCAGCCGCGACGGCAGCCACATCGCGATCGACATCCTCACCCGCGCGCTGCCCGCACGATGGCGCCGCCGCATGCAGGTGCTGGCCTGCCTGTTCACCGCACTCGTGTGCGCCGCCATCACCTGGCATGCGGTCCGCTACGTCCTGCTTGAATACGAGTTCGCCGGCACCGCCTTCGCCGGGGTGCCCACCTGGGCGGTCGTGACGATCCTCCCGCTGGCGTTCGGCCTGATCGGCCTGCGTTACGCGCTCTTCGCGCTGGCCTTCCTGCGTGGCCGGGATCCCCTCGCCAGGGCCGAAGCATGACGACGCTGGTCGTCACCCTGATCCTGCTGCTCGCCGCGCTCGCCGGTGCGCCGCTGTTCGCCGTGATCGGGGCCAGCGCCCTGATCGGCTTCCATCTCGCCGGCATCGACGGACAGGCCGTCGTCATCGAGATCTACCGGATCGCCGACATGCCGATACTGGTGGCGATCCCGCTGTTCACGCTCGCAGGGTATATCCTCGGCGAGAGCGACGCCCCACGGCGCCTGGTGCGCCTGACCGACGCCCTGCTCGGCGGCTTCGGCGGCGGGCTCGCGATCGTCGCGCTGGTCGCCTGCGCGCTGTTCACCGCGTTTACGGGTGCGTCCGGCATCACCATCGTCGCCCTGGGCGCGCTGCTCTACCCGGCACTGAAGACGGCCGGCTATGGCGACCGCTTCAGCCTTGGGCTGGTCACCAGTTCCGGCAGCCTCGGCATCCTGTTCGCCCCCAGCCTGCCGCTGATCCTCTACGGCGTGGTCGCCCAGCAACTCGACCTGCCGATCAGCATGAGCATCAACGAGCTCTTCCTGGCGGGCCTCCTGCCGGGGGTGTTGATGCTCCTGATACTCAGCGCCTACAGCGTCTACCACGGCCGCGTGCTGCGCTCGCCGGATCATCCGGGGTTCGACCGCCGCGAGGCATGGGCCGCGATCCGTGACGCCGGCTGGGAACTGCCGCTGCCGTTGTTCGTACTCGGCGGCATCTACGGCGGGCTGATCGCGATCTCCGAGGCCGCGGCACTCGCGGCCGTCTACGCCCTGATCGTCGAGGTCGTGATCCGCCGCGATATCCACTGGCGACGCCTGCCGGACGTGCTCGTGGATGCCATGAAACTCGTCGGCGCGATCCTGCTGATCCTCGGCGTGTCGCTCGCCTCGACCAACATCATGATCGACGCCCGGGTACCCACACGGTTGTTCGAATGGATCCAGTCGGTCGTCGACAACCGCTGGACGTTCCTGATCCTGCTGAATATCTTCCTGCTGGTCCTGGGGATGATGCTGGATATCTTCTCGGCACTGGTCATCATCGTGCCGATCCTGCTGCCGGTAGCGCTCGGTTACGGGATCGACCCGCTGCATCTCGGCATCATCTTCCTCGCCAACATGCAGATCGGTTACTTCACCCCGCCGGTCGGGATGAACCTGTTCATCGCCAGCTTCCGCTTCGGCAAGCCGGTCATGACGCTCTACCGCGCGACCCTGCCGTTCTTCTTCCTGTTGCTGGCGGCCGTGCTCATCATCACCTACGTCCCGGCACTATCGCTGTGGCTGCCGCGCTAAGGTCATACCGACGCGCCTGCGGCTGCGACCCCCGATGACATCCCGGTCGTCCCCGGTGCTGCCTTCACGCACCGGGTCGTGGCATCCTGCGCGGCCACGCCTCGACCGGGCCTCCCGCGTGCATGACCGCAGACTGGAACGACAGCTCCGACGCATCAACGGCGAGGGGCCATTGATCCGCGTACTGTGCGCGGGGGTCGCGCTCGCGTGTATCGCAGCGGCCGTGCTGGCGCACCGCACGCCAGGGACCGCAGTCCTGGCAGGACTCGCCGCAGTCATACCGGCGGGGATCTGGCTGCGCCGCTACCACGACGCGCGCCCCCGACACGGCGCCATGGTGTATGACCTCGCCACCGGCGCCTTCCTCGGTGCGCTGGTGGCCGCAGTCTGGCTCCACACCCCCGAATCGCTGCATGAGTGGCTGCAGATACCCGGCCTGCGCGCGGCGCCGGCCGCCGTCTTCGTGCTTGTGGCCGCCATGCTGGAGGACCTCGGCCGCGAACTGCTCTGGTACTTTGGCGCCCGCGACTGAACGCGTGCCGATCCACCTCGCCCCCATCTGCATACGCAGCGCATCATGCTGCGACCGGGCTCCACCACCGGTATAGTCGCCGCCCGCCCCCGCAAGATATGGAGGAAGCCCCTTGTCACCCGATCATGGCAACACCGGCACGCCACTCTGGCTGCGCGCGGCGCCCGTGCTGTTTCTCCTGTTCTGGTCGGCGGGTTTCACCTTCGGCAAGCTGGGGCTCGAGCATGCCGAGCCGATGACCTTCCTGGCCATGCGCTATGGCAGCGTGTTGATCGTACTGCTGCCGCTCGTGCTGTTGATGCGGCCTGCGCTGCCGACGCGAGCGGTCGACTGGGGCCATCTGGCCGCGGTCGGCATTCTCATCCAGGGGATCTATTTCGGTCTGACCTATTACTCGTTCGAACTCGGCATCTCCGCCGGCGGCGTCGCCCTGATCGTCTCGCTGCAACCCATCCTGGTGGCGCTGTTCGTGCCGTGGACCGCGGGCGAACAGGTGGGGCTGCGCCGCTGGGTCGGCCTGATCCTGGGGCTTGGCGGTGCGATGCTCGTGATCGCGGCGCGCTCGAGCGTGGGCGCGACCTCGATGATCGGCATCCTGGCCGCGGTCGCGGCGCTGGCATCGATCACGGCCGGGACACTGTACGAGAAGCGCTTCGGCGTAACCCATCACCCGGTCACGTCCAACACCATCCAATACCTGGTCGCCTTCGCGCTGATCCTCCCGGTCGCGATGCTCACCGAGAGCATGCAGGTGGAATGGGTGCCCGAACTCTATATCTCGCTCGGGTACCTGGTCGTCTTCAACTCGCTGATCGCGATCACCCTGCTGCTGGCGATGATCCGCCACGGCGAGGCCGCGCGGGTCTCGGCGCTGTTCTTCCTCGTGCCACCGGGGGCGGCGCTGATCGCCTGGGGCGTCCTCGGCGAGACCATGCCGCTGCTGGCGTGGCCCGGGATTATCCTGGCCGCGATCGGTGTGGCGATCGCCGCGCGGACCTCGCGGGCTTGATGGTACGAGGCGTTGTTGAGCTTCCATGCGCCGTGGCCTGATGGGGTCCCCGTGCGTTTTTCTCGCAGAGGCGCGGAGTTCGCGGAGGACGCGAAGAACGAGATAACTGGGGTCTGGGACACATGGAATCTTCCCGCGGGTATCAACGACGTAGGCGCGTTTTCGCCGAAGGCGAACGCGCGCGCATTGCGTCAGGCCGGGCTGTAGGAGCGGGCTTGCCCGCGAACCGCTCTCCAGTGGCGCTCACCGCTCTGGCGTCTCGCCGTTTTCATTCCCCGGGGACCATGGTGCCCCGCGGCAGCCATGCCGCGTCGACTACCTGGCCCCCTGTGGCTGCAGGAAAACGGTTCGCGGGCAAGCCCGCTCCTACGAACGCCATCTGATGCCGGATACGCCTCGCACCGCTACGCCCGGGCGATTACCATCGTGATCATTCCGGCCATGAACCCCGCCGGCGAACCGTTTCCACCGGGATGACCGATATGCAGGACTCGCTGCGGGCGCTGGGACCGGTGATCGCGACTTTCGCGCTACTGTTCGCCGTGCTCTGGTTCGGCATGGACGCGCTGGTCGATCGACGCGACAACCCGAACCGGGACCTGTCGACGGGCGCCGATGGACCACAGCGGATCGAACTGGAGGCCGGGCCCGGGGGGCATTACCGGGTGCCGGGGCGAATCAACGATCAACGCGTGTCTTTCCTGGTCGATACCGGCGCCAGTCACGTCGCCGTGCCGCAGGGCGTCGCCGAGGAACTCGGCCTGGAGCGCGGTGCCGAGATCCGGGTGGTTACCGCCAATGGCACGACGACCGCCTATAACACCCGTATCGACCGCATCTCCGTCGGCGGCATCGAACTCCGCGATGTCCGCGGCTCGATCAACCCCTCCATGGGCGGCGACGATATCCTGCTCGGCATGACCTTCCTGGGGGAGCTTGAATTCCGCCAGGTCGGCGGGCGGCTCATCCTCGAACAGCGTTCGGGGTCCTGAAAGAACGGCCCGGGGCCTGGAGAGTCGTGTGCCGGCATTGCCCGGCACGCCGTCTCACGCTCCCTGGGTGGTTACCTCAGAATAAAAAGGCGATCTCCCGCCAAGACGCCAAGCCCGCAAAGAAAACCGACAATTAAAGTCGGTGAAATGCCTCTCTTGGCGAGCCTGGCGTCCTGGCGAGAAAACGATTGAGGCCCGATCCCGGACCCACGACATCCGATTCAGCCTTTCACCCGCTCGCGCCGGGGATCGTAAAACGGCTTCAGCGACAGCCGCGCCGCGACCGGCTCGCCCGCGACCTCGACCTCGAAGCCATCGCGTTCCAGGAAGGCGGAATCGATGTGAACGCCGTCCGGATGCTCGACCCAGCCGAGCGCGACCGCGGCGCCCACACTGTGCCCGTAGCGCCCGGAGGTCGTGCGCCCCACGATCCGGCCGCCTAGCCGGATGGGTTCATCGTGATAGAGCAGGGGCTCCGGGTCCTGCAGGCGGATCGAGACCAGGCGTTTCGAACGGGGTTGTTCGCGCAGCGCATCCACGGCCTCGCGGCCGATGAAATCCTTGTCGCGGGCGACCGCGAAACCGAGGCCCGCGGCCAGCGGGTCGTCCTCGTCGGTGATGTCGTGGCCCCAGTGGCGATAGCCCGATTCGGTGCGCAGGGAGTGCAGCGCATGGAAACCGGCCAGCCGCGGTGCATCCTCCCGGGCCATGATCGTATCGAACACGCCGGCGGCGAATTCGCTCGCAACGTAGAGTTCCCAGCCGAGTTCACCGACGTAGGTCATGCGCACTGCGCGCACTCGGGCATAACCGATATCGAGTTCGACAAAGTGTCCGAACGGGCAGGCCGCATCGCACAAATCGGCGCCAGTCAGGGCCTGCAGGAAGTCGCGCGAGCGCGGCCCCATCAGCCCCATGACCGCCTCGGACGAGGTGGTATCGGTCACCGTCACGCGCAGATCGCGGGACAGGTTCGCGCGCAGCCACTCGTAGTCGCGGCGCTGTGCGGTCGCCGGTGAGACGACCAGGAACCGCTCCACATCGAGACGGGTGATGGTCACGTCCGACTCGATCCCGCCACGGGCGTTGAGCAGCAGCGTGTAGATCGAACACCCCGGTTCGACATCCACCCGGGCGGAACTGACCCACTGCAGCGCCACCTCCGCATCCGGTCCCTGCACCAGCAGCTTGGCGAAGGCGCTCTGGTCGAACAGCACGAGATCCTCGCGTGTGGCGCGGTGCTCGGCGGCGTGGTCCTCGAACCAGCCGGGGCGGGCGAAGCTGTAGTCGTAGGTCGGCGTCGTGCCGGGTTCGCCGTAGAAATCCGGCCGCTCCCAGCCGGCCGCCTCACCAAAGGCGGCGCCGCGCGCTGCGAGGCGCTCGTGCAGGGGCGAGCGGCGCACGTTGCGGGCCGTGGCGTACTGGCGATACGGCCAATGCATGGCGTAGAGCAGCCCCAGGCCCTCGACGGTCCGGTCGTGCAGGTAGTTGCGGTTGTTCTGGAAGCCGAGCATGCGCCGGATATCGACATCGGCGAGATCCATCGGCGGATGGCCGTCGACGATCCAGTCCGCGAGCACGCGCCCGGCCCCGCCCGCGGACTGCACGCCCACGGAGTTGAACCCGCTGGCGACGAAAAAGCCGGGCAGTTCCGGCGTCTCGCCGAGCAGATAGCGGTCGTCCGGGGTGAAGCTCTCCGGGCCGTTGAAGAACAACTGGATGCCCGCCTCGCCGATCGCCGGCACCCGCTCCATCGCCGCCTCGAGCTGCGGGGCGAGGTGATCCCAGTCCTCGGGCAGTTGCGTGAATGAACCGTCTTCCGGGATCCCGTCCATGCCCCAGGGCTTCGCCACGGGCTCGAACATGCCGACCAGCAGCTTGCCGGCATCCTCCTTGAAGTAGATCGCATGGTCCGGGTCGCGCAGCACCGGCAGCGCGCCCGGCGCCTCGGGCAGGTTCTCCGTCACGACGTAGAAATGCTCGGCCGCGTGCAGGGGCACGTCGACGCCGGCCATGCGCCCGAGTTCGCGGCCCCACATCCCGGCGCAGTTGACCACGTACTCGGCCTCGACGGTGCCCTCGTCGGTATCGACGCCGGCGACGCGGCCATGCTCACGCCGGATCCCGCGGACAGGCGTCCGCTCGCGCACGGTCACTCCCAGCTGGCGCGCGCCACGGGCCAGCGCCTGGGTCAGATCGGCCGGGTTGATCTGGCCGTCTTTCGGGAGCCAGATTCCGCCGCGCACACCGTCCGTATCGACGAGCGGCCAGCGCTGCTGGATCTCTTCCGCTGCCAGCAGGTGCGTCTCGAGGCCAAAACAGTTCGCGGTCGAGTGCGCGCGGCGGATTTCATCCATACGGCCGTCCGAACTCGCCAGCATGATCGAGCCGCGCTGCAGGAAGCCGGTCGGCTGACCGGTCTCGGCCTCGAGCGCACCGTAGAGTTCCGTGCCGTACTGAGCGAGCCGGGTCATGTTCGGCGTCGCGCGCAACTGCCCGACCAGCCCGGCGGCGTGCCAGGTGGTACCACTGGTCAGCTGATCGCGCTCCAGCAGCAGGACGTCGCGCCAGCCGCGATGGGCCAGATGGTAGGCCACTGAGCAGCCGACGGCGCCGCCGCCGACGATGACGACCTGCGCGCGTTCGGGCATAGGCTTTGCCATGATTCGGTCTCCCGATTTTTACGGCCCCTTGGCGGGGAAGCGCTATGAACAAGGGGGTTGAAATTTTCACCTGCGTGATGAAAATACCAATAATTTCACGAAATGGACAGGGAGGTACAACCGATGGTCGAGGAAGCCATGCATGATCGGATCCGCGCGGGCGTCGGTCACGACATCCGCCGCCTGCGCCGCCTCAAGCGCATCACGATCAAGGAACTGGCGGCGGCCACCGGACGCTCGGTCGGCTTCCTCAGTCAGGTGGAGCGCGGGTTATCGGAGATATCGGTCGCCGATCTGCAGCGGGTCACTCGGGTACTCGATGTGCCGCTGAGCTGGTTCTTCATCAACGATCCGGCGCCACCGGCAGAGCGCGGCCACGTGGTGCGGAGCAACGCACGGCGACAGGTCGGCGCCCGTGAGGGCGGTCTCGTCGAGGAGCTCCTGTCGCCCGATCTCGGCGGCGGTTTCGAGATCTTCCGCAGCGTTTTCGAGCCCGGCGCGGAGATGGCCGTGGCCGAGCGGCGCAACACCGAAGATGCCGGTTATCTCGTCAGTGGCCGGCTGCGGCTGTTCATCGAGGATCGGGTATTCGATCTTGAGGCCGGCGACAGCTTCCGGTTCAGCGGCGAGCGCTATCGCTGGCACAACCCGTGGGATGAGAGCACGGTCGTCATCTGGGTGATTTCGCCGCCCTTCTACTGAAGGACCCTGACGGACTCCGGAAACGAACGCCCGCGGCAGGCAGCCGGCCGCGATTCCGGAAACGCCCCGATAGGATCAACCACCCGCCAGGGTCTACAATGGAGCCATCTTGCACGAGCCGACGTGCCAGCAAGCGGTGGTCACCGCGGGAGCAGCGTAATGAACAATGCGGAACTGAATGAACTGAGCAAGCGCTACGTCGCCGCCGGAGCAGCCAGCGGCTCGGCGGCGTTCGCCGATCACGCCGAGAACGCCGAGGTGTGGGACGCCGACGGCAACCGCTACATCGATTTCGGCGGCGGCATCGGCGTACTGAACCTGGGACACCGCCACCCGAAGGTGGTCGAGGCGGCCAAGGGCCAGCTCGACAAGGTGATGCACACCTGCCAGACGGTCATGCCGTACGCGCCGTTCGTGCAGCTCTGCCAGCGCCTGTGCGAGGTCACCCCCGCACGCGGCGAGCGCAAGGCCATGCTGGTCAATTCCGGTGCCGAGGCGCTGGAGAACGCCGTCAAGATCGCGCGCGCCGCGACCGGGCGCAGCGGCATCATCGGCTTCGACGGCGGTTTCCATGGCCGCACCATGATGACGCTGGCGATGACCGGGAAGGTGTTGCCGTACAAGAACGACTTCGGCCCGATGCCGGGGGACATCTTCCGGGCCCCGTTCCCGATGCCCTATTACGGCATTACCGAAGAGGATTCGCTGCACGCCCTGAAGACCCTGTTCAAGACGGACATCGCGCCGCATCGAACGGCCGCGATCGTGATCGAGCCGGTCCAGGGCGAAGGCGGTTTCCACATCGCCTCGAAGTCGTTCCTCGAATCCGTGCGGGCGATCTGCGACGAACACGGCATCATGCTGATCGCCGACGAGGTCCAGTGCGGTTTCGCGCGCACCGGCAAGCTCTTCGCCATTGAGCACAGCGGCGTCCAGCCGGACATCGTCACCATGGCGAAGAGCCTGGCCGATGGCATGCCGCTGTCGGCGGTCGTCGGCACCGCCGGAGTCATGGATGCCTCCGGGCCGAATTCGCTCGGCGGCACTTACAGCGGCAATCCGGTCTCCTGTGCGGCGGCGCTGGCGGTACTGGATGTCATCGAGGAAGAGAACATCCTCGAACGCAGCCGGAAACTCGGCGAGCAACTGGTCAAGCGCTACGAGTCGTGGCGGGAGCGCTTCGAGTGCGTGGATCACGTGCGCAACCTCGGCGGCATGACCGCATTCGATCTGGTCACTGACAAGAAGTCGAGCACACCCGACGCGCAACTCACCCAGGCCGTCGTCGCCAGGGCGCGCGAGAATGGGCTGATCCTGCTGTCGTGCGGGTTCTACGGCAACACGATCCGCAATCTGGTACCGGTTACGGTGGAAGAGGATGTCCTCGAGGAAGGCCTCGGCATCATCGAGCAGGCACTCGAGGAACTGACCAGCAGCAAGGTCCGGGCGACCGGCTGAAGGGCATGACCGGGGGTGGCCGATCCACCCCCGGATTCCGCTTCGCTGCATCCGGGCTACGCGCTAGCGCAATCCCCGTAGCCCGGATGCAGGCGCCAGCCGGAATCCGGGGAGTCGTCAGCTCTGGCGGCTTCCCGGATCCTATCCCGGCGCCACCCGTCAGAACCGCGGACGCGATAAAGCCTGCCGGGTCATCGGCCCGGCTTTGCTATTCGTGTTTGCGCCGCCCGGTTTCACCGGCCCGTTGCAGCGCCATGCGTGTCCCCGCGGGGCCCAGCAGTTCGAACATCACCGTCGCGGCAATCACCAGCGGCAGGAGCGTTTCACCGAGCGCCGGGAAACGCTGATCGGCGAGCAGCGCGAGCCCGAGGGCGACGCCCGCCTGCGGCATCAGCGCCAGTCCGGTCCAGCGCCTGATCGCGGGTTCCGCACCGGCTACTCGCGCACCCAGCGCGGCACCGGCGACTTTGCCCGCCACGCGCAGCACGATATATCCCGCCCCGAGCAGCCCGACCCCCAATAAGGCCTCGATGTGCAATGAGGCACCCGCGAGGACGAAGAACAACAGCATGAACGGCCACTCGAGGTGCTCGATCTCGTGGAAGGCGCTGTCGTGGTGGCGGGCGACATTGGTCATGACCGCCCCGAGCACGATCGCGGTCAGCACGAACGAGAGTTCGAACAGCGTGGCGAGACCCGCGGTCAGCAGCACGATCGCCGCCGCCTCGAGCAGGGTCGGCTCACCGGGGGCGATGCGCTGCGTCAGCACGCCGGCGGCCAGGCCGAGAACCACGCCCAACAGGATCCCGCCCCCGATCTCCCTGACGGCCTCGAACAGGAATACGCGCCCGCCGACGTCGCCACCAAGCGTCGCGGCGGCAGCGGCCGCCGCCAGGGCGAAGATCAACAGGCACCAGGCGTCATCGACGCCGACGACACCGAGCAGGGTTTCGGTAAACGGTCCTTCGGCCCGACTTTCGTTGACCACATCCCAGGTGGAAGCAGGCGCAGTCGCGGGTGCGATACCGCCGAGCAGCAGCGCTAACGGCAGCGACACCCCGAGCGCGAGCATACCGAGCGTCACCAGCACCGCCGTGCCCACTGCCTCGATGACCGAGATCGTCACCACGAGCCGTCCGCGGTCTCGCAGGCGATCGATCGAGAAACGCTCGCCGACCAGGAAACCGACCATCACCAGGGCCAGCGTCGTGACCGGCTCAAACCAGCGCTCAGAGGCGCCCTCCGGCAGCAGGTCGAGCACCTCCGGCCCGATCAGCGCACCGAACAGGATCAGCAGCGTAACCCGCGGTAACGGCAGATGGCGCCCGGCCCATTCGACGGCGAGGCCACCCAGCAACAACGCCCCGAGGGTCGTGAATATGATCGGCGTTTCCATTACATGGTCCGGCTGAATTCGGATTCCGCTACGCGTATCGACCCGTTCCGCTGATGGGCGCAAAAGGGCCGTGGATCGTCGCGCGAGTCACGGGACGGCGACCGCGTCAGGCGGAAGACGCGTCCGCGCCCAGGGCCTCGGCGCTGCACCAGCCGACGTCATCGATCCCGCCGGCGACCTGATACCACTCGACGGCGAGGCACATGAGCACGCAGTCTTCATCGTGGGCGAAGCCCTCAAGGTCGGGATGCCGTGCAACGAGGATGGAACGTACGGCCTCGGCGTCAGCGTCCGCGACCTCGCAGGCCCTGCCGATCGCGGTCAGGGCGAGCCGCCGGGCCGTTCGCAGCCATGCCGTCTCCCGATGGTCGATCAGCAGTGCGACCTGCGGATTGGCAACAAGATTGCGATGCTTGCGGGTACCGCGATACGTGGCGAACACGAGCCTGCGGCCACCGTCGATGACCGCGAAGGCCATCAGACTCGCGTGCGGCTGACCGCCAGATTCCGTTGCCAGCACCGCATAGCGGCTGTCCTCGAGCGCCGCCTGCACGATGCGTCGGGTCGATCCATCATTCGTCACTTTACGAAGCTTCCATGAAGTATTGTCAGTTCTCAGCGCGCGCCCGGGCGTAATCGACAGGCAGCGTATAGCCGGGCTCGTCATGCAGCGCCCAGTAGGCATCCCGAAGCAGCCGCGTGACCGGCCCCGGCGAGCCGTCGCCGATCGTCCGGCCATCCACCGTGGTAACCGGCATGACACCACCCGCGGTACTCGTGATAAACACCTCATCAGCCGCATGCACCGCCTCGGTGCCCACGGGCCGCGCCTGCACCGCATAACCGCGCGCCTGCGCGAGTTCCATGACGGTACGGCGCGTGACGCCGGGCAGGACACCGGTCGCCGGTGTGGCGAGCGTTCCATCGCGGACCATGAACAGATTGAATCCGGGCCCTTCCACCACGTTGCCGTGACCATCGACGGTGATCGCCGTCTCGCCGCCGCGATCATAAGCCTCGAACAGTGCCTGCACCATGTCCAGCCAGTGGTAATTCTTCACGGCCGGATCGACCGACGCCGGCGGGATGCGCTGCATGCGGCTGATCGTCAGATGCAGTCCCGTTTGCTGTTTGGCCGGATCGGCGATCCAGACGAACGGGACCGCGAACGCGAGGAAGCGGTTCGTGCAGGTGCGCGGATCGCGGGATCCCGCCCGCGGCTGCCCGCGCGTGCAGATCATCTCGACATAGGCCTCGCGCAGCCCCGAAGCGGCGACCAGATCCTGCAGGCGGTCGCGGAGCGCGTCGCGGTCGTGCGGGATCCGCATCCGCAGCGCCTCCATCCCCGCGAAGAAACGGTCCAGATGGTCTTCCAGACGGAAGAAGCGGCCCCGCCATACATGTGCGACATCGTAAGTCGCATCGGAATGCAGGAACCCCCAGTCCAGGATCGGCAGGCGAGCCTCCGAGACCGGCACGGTTTCGTCTTCGATCAGCGCGACGCCCGCGCCCGGATCCGCATTCATGACCAGGTCTCCCGTGGGTGTTTCGTCGCCGCGGCCCGGCGACTGTAATGCAACGGTGGCCAGTGGCTCCAGTCTATGCCCCGGCGATGACCAGCGGGGTATGGTTCGCCAGCATCACGCCGACGGATGGGCGCGAGGTGGAGTACGGACAGCCGGGTCATACGATACACTCAACGACGGAAACCCATTACAATCCCGTCTCGCCAGGATGGTCAAACCGCCTGTCGGACAGCCAGCGGTACATCACACCGACTCGCGACCATCATCCCCCGGGGCATGACCAGACGGATCCCCGGCGACACGTTCGCCGCCGGCAGCGCAGATTGACCACTGTGAACACGACAATCCGATTCACGCTGCTTGTCCTGTCAGCGGCAACGCCCGGCCTCATCCATGCGCAGACAGGCGAAAGCGCCGCTGTGAATGAAGTCGGCCTGCGCACCGCCACAGGCGACGGCGTGAATACCGCGGAAGCCTATGTGCGCTGGCCCGCGCAGTTCGTGCAGGAACACGTGCTGGAGCCGTATCTCCCGGCGGGTGGCACCGCACGCTGGGAGGCCGCGCTCAGTTACTGGAAAGGCGACGACGATCACGCGGTCGTGTTCATGCTCGGTCCCTCGGTCGAATATCCGCTGCCGGCGGATCACTGGCGCCTGTCGTTCGGCATCCAGCCGACGCTGTTGTCCGATTACGAGAGCGATAACCGCAGCCTGGGCGGCCCGTTCGAGTTCACGAGCCACATCGGTCTGCGCTGGCAGCCCGAGGCGGACTGGTATCTGGGCGCGCGCATTCAGCACACGTCCAATGCCGGCATCTACGACACCAACCCCGGGGTCGATCTGTTCGCAGTGGAACTTGGCGGGCGGTTCTGACCGGGCAGTCACTTGTCACTCCCGGCGTGCTCCGCCACCCTGTAAGCAATTCACCTTGAACCATAAGGCACGAAGACCATGCCCCGCCATTTCGATGACGCACCCGGCCTCTGCGAACGGCCGGACGCGGAGACCGATCAGTACCGGCTCAATCACACCATGGTCCGGATCAAGGACCCCGAGCGCAGCATGGACTTCTACACCCGTGGCCTGGGGATGCGTCTGATCCGGCGCCTCGATTTCGGGGATATGCAGTTCAGTCTCTATTTCCTCGGTTATCTCAGCGAGACGGAGGCGGCCAGCGTTCCCGGCGACGACGCAAAACGCACGACTTTCAACTTCGGCCGTGAGGCGCTGCTGGAACTGACCCATAACTGGGGCGACGAAGAGAAACCGGACCTGCAGTTCCACAGCGGCAATGAGCAACCGAAGGGTTACGGCCACATCGGGATCACCGTACCGGACGTGTACTCGGCGACCGCGCGGCTGGAGAAGCTCGGCACGGAATTCGTGAAGCGCCCCGAGGACGGCAACATGAAGGGGCTGGCGTTCGTGAAGGATCCGGACGGCTACTGGATCGAGATCCTGCAGGCCGACACGCTCGAGCGCCTGGGCAAGGCCTGATAATCGACCAGCGGCAGCTCGTCAGCCAGGACGATCGCGCCGCGCGCCCTGAACGTGCCGGTGCGCTGGAACAACTCCAGCTCCAACTGCACCCCGGTGCCGGCATCAACGGCGTGGTTGATCTCCGGCGTGTCCCGGCGCAACACCGGCGTCTCGACGACCGCGTCGCCGATCGAATCGGCCGCAAGGGGCGATGGCCGCGATCGCGGGATACCCGTTCATGTCTGCGTCGCTCCGTTGCCGCTATCGCAACACGGCATCCAGCGCCGTGATGACCCGGTCGATCTCGTCCGGATGGGTATAGTGGACGAAACTCAACCGCAGCACGCCATGATCCGGGTCGATCCCGAGCGCCTGGAGCAGGCGGACGGCGTAGAAATCACCGCCACCGGCCATGATCCCGTGAGGGGCGAGCGCCGCGGCCACCTCCACGCCCGGACGCTCCAGATGCACGGCCACGGTCGGCACGCGCTCCGCCGCCCGGTCCGGCCCGAGCAAGCGTAGATCACTGCGCTCGCGCAGGTACTCGAGCAGTGGCTTCAGTAAGCGCTTTTCGTGGTCGACCTGCAAGCGGCGCACCGCCGCCGCCCGTTCGGCGGGCGCGGCCTCGTCCTCATGGTGATGCGCGTACAGGGTGTCGACATAATCCGCCATCCCGGCACTCGCCGCGATCTGTGCGTGATCGGGACCGGCCGGCGCGAAGCGTTTGGTCGGAGTGTCCGCATTGAACCAGTGCCCCTGATTCGGGAGCCATTGGTTGACCTCGGGGGTCATCACCATAAGGCCCTGATGCGGGCCGTAGGTCTTATAAGCCGAAAAGAGGTAGATATCGGTGCCGAGCGCGCGGACATCGGGCAATCCGTGCGGCGCGAACGAGACCGCATCGACACAGGTCACCGCCCCGACCGCATGGGCCATGCGGCACAGCTCGGCGACCGGATTCTCCTGGCCGACGATATTCGAGCAGTGCGGAAAGCAGACCAGCGCGACATCGTCGTCCAGCAACGCGGCGAGACCGGCGGGATCGAGCCACCCACTGACCGGGTCGACCCGCCATTCGCGGATCTCGACGCCGCGGCTGGCGAGCCGCCGCCATGCGCCCGAGTTGGCCTCGTGATCCTGGTCGGTCACGACCACCGCGTCGCCCGTCCCGAGGCGTTCACCGAACGCACAGGCGAGCACATAGGTGTTCTGGCTTGTGGACGGCCCGAAGTGCAGTTCGTCCGGATCCACGTTCAGCAGCGCGGCCAGCCGCTCATGCGCCTCGTCCATCTCCGCGCCGGCGGCCTCGGCGGCGGCGTAAGGGGCATACGGCTGGACCTTGCGCGCGCGGTAGTAGCGATCCAGGCGATCGATCACCTGACCGCATGCATATGAACCGCCGGCGTTCTCGAAAAACGCCTGCCCCTGCAGGGACGGCTCAACGAAAGCGGGGAACTGATCGCGGACAAAGTCGATGTCGAGCGTGCTCATTGGGTCTCCAGAGTCGGCGGCGTGCAGCCTGTTCCGACGAAAGCCCGGCCCGCGTGGACTCCAGTCGGGCCAGTACGGTATCGGCGTCGAGCGCGTGCCAGGTGACGGAATCATCCGCGCGATACGCAGCCTGTTCACGTCCCGCGTCAGATTGGTCCATCACGCCTGTCACCCATGCGCTGATCGGTTACCCGATGACAGCGCCCAGTATCCCCGCAACCGATGGCGATCACATCGAGGCCGGGCCGACACCGGCCACCTTATACTCGCGCCGCAAGGCACGCGTGAGATTGGCGCAGGCGAATAAGAGGATCACGGCGACCGGCAGGCCGGCAGTCACCGAGGCGGTCTGCAGGCTGTCCAGGGCCTGCTCGCCACCGACGACGAGCAGTGTTGCCGCCACCGCGCCTTCGGT
>Ga0207714_1000665_pt1 | contig 23181 bp, 23 predicted proteins | sample PonA232FremontCA_2_FD_187270 | JGI IMG/M metagenome (GOLD analysis project Ga0207714, IMG submission 187270) | Marine sediment microbial community from Fremont, CA, USA - Pond A23 Sediment 2 (SPAdes) | ecosystem: Environmental > Aquatic > Marine > Unclassified | place: USA: Fremont, California...
GTGGAACTCCTTAGCCTCCTCATCGCTAAGGCCCGTCAGCGACATGTTATCGGCCATATGTTTGTCCTCCGTTCAGCGTTTCAGCCGGTACCGCGCACAGCCCCCGCGCGGTAGGGGGGTACTGCCCACATGCAGTGGGTCTTCCTGTTCGGCCGGTTCCCTCCCCCGGCCTCCCTCGAGGCCTCGGCTTGGCTGCCTGCGACCTCAAGGTTGATTCGTGCTCGAGCGTGGCGTTTATCAGGGATCCTTCGCTCGATCTCCACGATGACCTAAACACTAACGCAGGAGAGGTCCGTTGTGTGGTGGCGTATAACCGCACCCGCTTGCCTGTGCTGCACCTCCTCGCCACCTCCAGACTCCCGCTCCCTGCGCTAGTGCTGACACCGTGGATATGGTGAAACAACCGGCCCGGAGCCTTGCAATCGGTATTGCGCTAAGTGCGGCAATTCGCATAATCAGCAGCACAGTGAGGGAGGTGCCCTGCCACCTCGCCGAGGGAAACAGCGCCGGCCACCGCCCTATAGGGATGATAGGGGGCTACCTGCAAGGCTGAGGAGGACCAACGACCATGCCGCGGCTCACCATCCAACTGCCGGAGCGCAGCCGCTTCAGCACCGAGATCCCGGTGCGCGTAGACGACATCAACTACGGCGGCCACCTGGGGAACGACGCCCTGGTCTCGCTGCTCCACGAGGCGAGGGTCCGCTACTTGAACGCCCACGGCCTCAGCGAGGGCGACTGCGGCGGGGCAGGCATGGTGATGGTCGAGCTGGCGGTCACCTACCTCGCCGAGGCCTTCCACGGGGATACCCTGCGCATCTCGATGGCCATCGGCGATATCGGCCGCACCCGCGTCAGCTTCTACTACCACGTCGAGCGCACCCGTGACGGTACCGAGATCGCCCGGGCGCGGACCGGCATGGCCTTCTTCGACTTCGGCTCGCGCCGCCCCCGGCGCACCCCGGAGGCCTTCCGGGCGGCCCTAGGCCCATCCTAGGCCCGTGTGCACAGGGGACAGCACCCCTGAGCGGGCTCAGCGGGCCTCGGGGACGAGCAGCACATCCTGCTCGAGCTCATGGGCGGCACGCCGGGCTACGCTGCCGAGGATCGCCCCTTCCCAGCGCGACAGCCCGCGCGTGCCCATGGCCACCAGGTCGGCGCCCCACTCCGAGGCCACCTCGAGGATGACCTGCCCCGGGTAGCCGCTACGCACCTCGTAGCGGGCTATACGCTGGGGACGCGCCATGTCGGCCACGAAGCCCTCCAGCTGCTCCTCGCGCTCCTCGCGCCCCGCGGCCGCGACCTGGGCCAGACCCGTCCGGCTGCCCTCGCCAGTGCCGAGCACACGGGCGAGGCCCGTGCTATCAAAGACGCTGAGCAGCTGCAGCTCCGCCTGGGGCGCGAGGCGATCGGCCGCCGCCACCGCCTGCCGGGAGCGCTCCGAGCCGTCCACCGGGATCAGCACCCGCCGGTAGGGGGCCGGCCGCTCGGCCTTAACCACCAGGATCGGCCGCGCCAGCTGGTGGGCCAGGCGCTCCACCGTAGAGCCGAGGAACAAGTCCCGCAGCACCCGCTGACCGTGGACGCCGATGACCACCAGGCTCGCCTGCCACTCCTGCGCCTCGGCAGCGATCTCCGCGTGCGGCTGCCCCCAGCGGCAGCGGATCTCGTAGCCGGCCGCGTCCTCCGCTCCGGCGGCCTGCATCTGCGCCCGGATCCCCTCCTCGCTGCTCTCGGTCAGCGCCAGGGCGGCCTCTTGGCCCCCCTGGCCCTGCCCCTGGAAGATCCGCTCCAGGGTCTCCTCCTCCAGGTCGGCCTCGATGGTGTGGAGCACGCGCAGCTCCGCGCCGTGCGCCGCGGCCAGGGACAGGGCCTGCTGGGCCGCCGGAGCGGCGCGATCCGTAAGGTCCGTGGCGAAGAGGATCCGACGCATGGTCCTGCCCTCCTAATCCGCATACCCCGTCAGCTCCGCGTACCCCACAGCGCTCACCGGGCTGCCCCCGGCGCTGCCCTCGCCCCGGATGGCCCCCTCCCAGTAGCGGAAGCCGCCGCGAAGCTCCTGGTCAGCCAGCGTGGGCGCAAGCTCTAGCTCCAGCCCCTCCGCCGGGTAGCGCAACCGCCAGCGGGCGGGGTACGTAGCCTCGCCGTCGGGGCTGGTCCAGCGCTCGAGCACCTCCAGCTCGATCTCGTCGCTGCTCAGCCGCCGCTTCTCGCCGGAGGCGTCTATCCAGGCCCCCTCGCTACGCGGATCCGTGCCGCCATCTGCCTGCCGCAGATGGTAGAGCATCAGCTCACGGCCATCATCCAGCTGCACGGAGAACCAGTCCCAGCCGGCCTGGTCCTCACCCAGCGCGCTCGTCCCCCACTCCCGATCGATCCAGGCGGTCCCCTCCACCGCGTGCTCGCCGTCCGGGAGCGTGATCTGGCCCTCGGCGGTCAGCCGCGGGACGCTGTAGTAGTAGGAGGCGTTACCCGGGGCCTCTCCCTTGCGGCTGTAGCCCCGATCCCCCTGGCGGACGATGGGCTTGACCGCCGACAGCTCCAGGTCGATGCCGACGCCCTCGGCCTCGAGCTCGGCGTGCAGCCGATCGAGCCCGGCGCCGGGGTCACCGGCCAGCACCCAGTCCTCCAGCCACACCCGGGTGGGATCGGCCTCGGCGCCGGCGAGCCCCAGCGCCCCCCGGGCGAAGCGCTCGAAGTGGTGGAAGGCCTCCCCGGCGGTGTCCGTGACCGTGAAGTGGGCCATCCACAGCTGCCGGGTCGCCCAGGCCGAGGGGCGCTGCAGCGGCTCCGGCGCCAGGGCGAAGCGGAAGAAGGTGACCTGGAAGCCGAAGTGGCGGCCGTCGTCGCCCTCCAGGTTGCCGGTGACGTACCACCACTCGTGGCGGTAGTCGGGGTGCGCCCCGTGATCCCGGGGGAAGTCAAAGGGCTGCGGGCCCCGGGCGCGGGCGTAGCCCTCGGCCTCGGGCTCACCGGAGAGCGCCTCGGCGACGGACATGGGCTCTTGCCCCTGGCGCGCCTCGGGCGCGCGCTCCTGGCCGCAGGCGGCCAGGAGCCATCCAGCGCTGATGAGCACGAGGGCGCGCAGCGACCCGCGCCCCCGCAGATACCTGCTAGTCCTCACGCATCGCCTCCCCGGGCGCTACACGCGCCGCACGATAGGCTGGGTACAGCCCGGCGACCAGGGCCGCCACCGTGGCCAAGGCCACCGCCTCGGCCAGCAGGGCTGGATCCACGCTCAGCTGCAGGCTCCAGCCGAAGGCCCGCTCATTGATGACGCCGGTCAGGGCCGCCGCCAGGAGCAGCCCGGGCGGCACCGCCAGCACACCGGCTATGGCTCCCAGCAGCCCGGTACGCGATAGCTCCAGGCCCCAGACCTGCCACGGGGTCAGCCCCAAGGCCCGTAAGACCGCCACCTCGCCGGTGCGCTCCAGCGCCAGGGCCAGCAGCGCCCCGAGGACCCCGGCCGCCGCCACGATGGTCGCCAGCAGCTGCAGCACACGCGTGACCGCGAAGGTGCGGTCGAACACCTCGAGCGAGCGCGCCCGGATCTCGGCCTCTGACCGGAACTGCAGCGCCTGGCCCTGCCCCTCGGCCGCCTGGCGCAGCGCCCCGATCAGGGCCTCGGGATCAGCGCCCGGCTCGGCGTAGACCGCGACGCCATTGATCAGCCCGTCGCCCCAGCAATCGGCGTAGAAGGCCCGCGAGACGTAGATCGCCCCCTGGCTGGTGGTGTAGTCGCGGACCACGGCCGCTACCGGCAGCCGGCGCTCGCCCTCGGGGGTCCGGAAGGACACCGAGTCGCCTACCGCCAGCCCGTGGTGCGCCGCGAAGGGCTCGGTGATGTAGGCCGCCTCGCCTGCCTGGAAGGCGGACCACGCCCATGCCCTGCGGTGCTTATAGACGATGCCGGCATCCCCTGCCGGACCGTGGTCGAAGGCACGCAAGCGGATCTCCCCGTACTCGGAGGGGACCCGCAACCGCCGCGAGGTGCCGACGCTGGCCACGCCCGGGACGGCGGCGAGGTCCGCCGCCAGCCCCTCGGGCAGCGTCGGGGGGACGCTCCCGGTCTCGGCGGGGGCGCGGACGTAGATATCCGCCGAGAGGGTGCTGTCCAGCCAGGTGGCCAGGCTGGCGCGGAAGCTGTCGATCATCACGCTCACCCCGATCACTGCGGTCACGGCCACGACCAGCGCCACCGCGGCCACCCCGCTGCGCGACAGGCCAGCGGCCACGCCGCGGGCAGCCATCCGGCCCGGCGCGCCGATCAGCGCCCCCGCCGGACGCGCCAGTGCGATGGCGAGCCGGCGCACCGCCCAGGGCACGATCAGCGCCGCCCCGACCAGCAGGGCGAAGACCCCGGCGAAGCCGGCGACCAGCCCGCCGCCGTAGCCCCACAGGAGCGCGCCTCCCAAGACCATCAGGCCTACGCCACCGATCCCCAGGGGGCCCACCAGGCGCCGCGCCTTGGCCTCCAGCGAGGCGCGCTCCAGGGCGGTCCGCGGGGTGACGGTGGCCGCCTCCCAGGCCGGCCCGGCCGAGGCCACCCCGGAGGCGATCACCCCGAGGGCCGCGGCCATGGCCAGCGCCCCCGGCGAGGGGGCGACCGAGCGGACGCTGAGGACGAAGTAGAGGTCGGAGATGGTGCGCGTGACCAGGCCGAGGAGCAGATCCGCCAGGGCGAAGCCCAGCGGCAGGCCGAGCAGGGTCCCGATCACGCCCAGGATCACCCCTTCGGCCACGACGCCGCGGAAGAGCTGCCCACGCGCCACCCCGATGGCCCGCAGCCGGCCCAGCAGGGGGCGGCGCTGGACCACCGAGAAGGAGACGGCGTTGTAGATCAGCAGCGCCCCGACGAGCAAGGCGAGCAGGCTGAAGGCGGTGAGGTTGAGCCGGAAGGCGGCGGTCATCTCGTCGAGGGCCGCCGCTCCTTCGCCGGCCTCCTCGAGGACGGCCCCCTGCGGTAGCCGGGCCTTGATCCGCTCCAGGGCGGCCGCGCCGGCCTCGCCGTCGGGGAGGACCAGGTCGATCCGGTCCAGCCGGCCGTGGCGTCCGAGCACCGCCTGCGCCGTCGCCAGGTCCACCACGGCGGTGTCGCGCAGCCCCTCGGCGGTGAGTTCGTCCGGGGGCTCGATCACGGCAGCCACCTCCAGCTCGTGCCTCCGCCCACCGGCCTCGACCGGCAGCGGGTCTCCGGCGCCCAGACCCAGGCGCTCGGCCTCGGGCTGGAAGAGCACCGCCATGCCGCCGCGGCTCAGCCAGCGGCCGGGGTCCACCGCCAGCGCGGCGCTGGCGACAGCGTCCCGCACCCCGAGCTCCGCCCAGGGATCCACCCCTAGCAGGCGCAGGGGTTCCCCACCGGCGGTGGTGACGTAGCCCTCCACCACCGGTGCAGAGGGGCGCACGCCAGCCCGCCGCAGCTCGGTGTAGAAGGCCTCATCGAGCCCCGCGGTACCGGCGCTGATGCGGTGGGTGGCGTCACCCTGGAGGGCCTCTGCGGAGCGCTGGAAGGCCCGCTCCGCAGAGGTGTTGGCCAGCTGCACGGCCACCACCACGGCAACGCCCAGGGCTACCCCCAGGACCGCCAGCGCCGCCTGCCACGGCTGGCGCAGGTGGTAGCGCAGCCCGGCGCGCCCGAGCATCAAGCCGGGGCCGCCTCCTGCAGCCGCCCGGCGCCCAGCGCCAGGCGGCGATCCGCCTTGGCGGCCACCTCGCCGGCGTGGGTAGCGAGCACGGCGGTCATGCCCCGCTCGCGCCGCAGCTCATCGAGCAGCTCCAGCACCACGCGGGCCGTGTCGCCGTCCAGGCTGCCGGTAGGCTCGTCGGCGAGCAGCAGCCCCGGCCCGTGGACGAGGGCGCGCGCCACTGCGACCCGCTGGCGCTCGCCGCCGGAGAGGTGCTCGGGGAAGCTGGCGTCACGGCCCTGCAGGCCGACGCGCTCGAGCAGCGCCAGCGCGTGGCGCCGCCCGTCGGCATCCAGGGCGCCGTTGAGCTCCAGGGGCAGCAGGAGGTTCTCGAGCACGGTGAGGGTCGGCACCAGGTTGAGCTGCTGGAAGATGAACCCCAGGTGCCGGCGCCGGAAGAGGGTCCGGGCCGTCTCGCTGAGCTGCGCCAGGTCCTGGCCGGCGAACCACAGGGCGCCGCGGTCGGGGAGCTCCATGGCGCCGACGAGGTTCAGCAGCGTGGACTTGCCCGAGCCGCTGGGCCCGACGATGGCCAGGGCCTCCCCGCGGTGGATGTCCAGGTCGCAGCCGTCGAGCACCACCCGGGCGGTATCCCCCTCCGGGTAGCGCTTGGACAGCCCGCACAGCTGCATCAGGGCCTCGGGCATGGCAGGGCGGTCTCCCCGGGTGTCTTGCCGTCTCGACGGCTGCTGGCGGTGGCCGGCAGCCGCCGAGGCGCTAGTACGAGAAGTAGCGGACGTCCGGATCGGCCATCAAGGCAGCCGCCTCATCCGGCGAGGCCACCCCGACCCCCTCGACCAGGGCGTCCGCGGTGTAGTCCGTGTTCGGCAGCAGGGCGGAGCACACCTGCACCGTAGCGCCCTGGTCCATGAGCTCCCTCATCATGCGCTGCGGCTCGGCGCCGGCGGCCTGCAGGGGATCGGCCTCGTAGTCGCGCAGCGCCAGCTCGGCGCCGGCCCCGCAGAGCAGGATGCGAGGCGCTTGGCCCTGCTGCGCGGCCTCCTTCGCCACGCGCATCGAGAAGGCCTGGGCCCGCGGGTTATCGCAGGTCACGGCGATAACCCGCGGGTCCTCTTCCTGGGCCTGAGCGGCACCCAGGCCGGCGAGGGCCAGCAGCACGGCACAGATAGCTCCTTTGAGTGGCCGCATCGCTCGCTCCTTGATCTTATGGGCCGGACCGTACCAGACGGGGGCCTGCCCTGTAGCGAGGCCAAGCCTCCCTGGGATCTGCACCCCCAAAGCTACTGCTTGACGGGCCGCTTGCTGAGCTTGCGCTGCAAGGTCCGCCGGTGGATCCCCAGCGCCCGCGCCGCCGCCGAGATATTGCCGTCGTGCTCGTTGAGCACGCGCTGGATCTGCTCCCACTCCAGGCGGCGCAGCGACATCGGCTTCTCCGGCGGCTTATCCGGCTCGGCGGTGGGCTTGCCCTCGAGCGTGGCGAGGACCGTATCGGCGTCGGTGGGCTTGGGCAGGTAGTTGTAGGCGCCGAGCTTGATCGCCTCCACGGCCGTGGGGATGCTGGCGTAGCCGGTCAGCACCAGGATGCGCGCCTGGGGGAGGGCCTCCTTGAGCGGCTCCACAAGGTTCAGGCCGGAGTACTCGCCCAGCTTGAGATCCAGCACCACGTACTGCGGCTGCTGGGTACGGGCCTTCTGGAGGGCTGTCTCCGGCTCCTCGGCGGACTCGATGTGACAGCCCCGGCGCGAGAGCGAGCGCCCCAGCACCTGGGAGAAGGTCGTATCGTCATCGATGATCAGGATCGATGGCCCGTTCAACATGGTCTACCTCCTCTGCCTCTCGGCCACTCCCCTAAGCGCTGTCGCGGCTGCCGTCGACACGCAGGCGCTCAAGGGAGACTTCGACACGCGTCCGGGCACCACCGTCCGGCGCATCCATCAGGGTAACGCTACCACCGAAGCGGTCCACGGTGGCATTGGCGAGGACCAGCCCGATCCCCATGCCCGACGACTTGGTAGTCTGCACCACCCGGCCGGCGTAGCGGACCCGGTCGGAGTCCAGTCCGATCCCCTCGTCATCGATCACCAGCGTCAGGGTGTCCCTATCGCTGCTAATGGATACCGCTACGCCGCTGGCGCCGTTGTCCAGGGACGCCTCGGCGGCGTTGTTCAGCAGGTTGAGCAGCGCGTGCATCAGGGTCGGATCCTGGCTGATATCGACGTCCACGAACGGCTGCTCGTAGGTGACCTGCGGCTCGATCTTCGGGTGCATGAGCCGCCAGGTGTCGACGATGCGCGCTACGTGGCGCTGCAGGGAGACGGTCCGCGTGCCCTGCTCGCTGCCGGCCGCCCCGGCGTCCTTGAGATCTTCCAGCGTCTCCTTGCAGACCCCGATCTGGGAGCGCAGGAGCTCCAGGTCCCCGTGGAGCTCCTCGTCGTCGCTGCGCTCCTGGCGCAGCTCGTCGATGACCATGGACATGGTCGACAGCGGCGTGCCGAGCTGATGCGCGGCCCCGGCCGCGACGGTGCCGAGGGCGACGATCTGCTCGTTGCGCAGGGTGTTCTCCCGCGCCCTGGACAGGCGCCAATCCTGGCGCCGCAGCACCGAGGACATGAAGCGGACGAAGACGGTGATCATCCAGGCGGAGATCACGAAGTTCACCCACATGCCGATCATGTGGAGGTTGAAGTCGCCGCCGATGATCGGGTGCGGCCCCTCCATGGGCAGGAAGACCGCCAGCAGCAGCCCGTAGAGGACGACGCAGAGGATGGCCACCACGAGCGCCAGGTTGGCCGGCATGGCCACCGCCGCCAGCGACACCGGGACCAGGTAGAGGGAGACGAAGGGATTGGAGGGGCCGCCGGTCAGCCCGAGCAGCACGGTCAAGGCCACGACGTCGACGAGCACGTTGAACAGGACCTCGGCCTGGGAGATCTGCTCCGGCGTGTGGCGCAATCGCCAGAAGGCGAAGGCGTTCCACGCCACCAGCCCGGCGATGGTCAGCAGCAGCGGCAGCAGCGGTAGCGCCAGGCCGAGCCCGAAGTGCACGAAGAGCACGGTCACCAGCTGCCCTGTGGTGGCGGTAACACGCATCCAGACCAGGATGCGTACCGCCTGGGCAGGCTCGAAGCGCAGCACGCCCCCCCCTGACGCCGCGGCCATATACGGTTCGCCCTCTCTCAACGTGCCAGTTATCAGCTAGTCTAACAGGTATGTGCCCGGGGACGGCGACCGGGATCCCACCGGGTGAGGCGGCCAATAAGGCGCGCGCCGCTACGCGGCGGAGGGGTGACATGATTGGACCGGATCAAATATCATAACTTGTGCATACAATAACCGGAAAGGAACGGCCATGGGGAAGAGACTAGCTAGCTGGTGCATCGACCACCGCCGCTGGGTCTTCGCGGCGATGCTCCTGCTGGTGGTCGTGCTCGGGGCCTTGATCCCGCGCATCCAGATCGACACCGACCCGGAGAACATGTTGCCCGCGGAACAGCCGGCCCGGGTCCTGCACAACAACATCGAGGAGCAGTTCAGCCTCCACGACCGCATCGTCGTCGGCCAGGTCAACGACGAGCATCCGCAGGGGGTGTTCAACCCCGAGTCCCTGGCCGACCACTACCGGCTCACCAAGGCCATCGAGGGGATCGACGGGGTCATCGAGCGCGACCTGCTCTCCATGGCCGCCGTGGACAACGTCGACCAGGCCGCGCCGGGGACCATCGACTACGACTGGCTCATCCCGGAGCCGCCGCAGGATCAGGAGGAGGCGGACCAGATCCGCGCCGCCATCGAGCGGCTGCCGATGTACAGCGGCACCCTCGCCTCCGAGGACGGCAGCGCCGCAGGGATCCTCGTCCCCCTCGAGAGCAAGGACGTCAGCCACCGGGTCGCCAACGAGATCCGGGACGCGGCCGAGCGCATCGGCGTCGAGGACGAGCTCTACATCACCGGCCAGCCCGTGGCCCAGGACACCTTCGGCGTGCAGATGTTCCAGCAGATGGCCATCTCGGCGCCGCTGGCGGGGCTCGTCATCTTCCTGGTGATGCTCTACTTCTTCCGCAGCGTCCCGCTGGTCCTCGCCCCCATGCTGCTGGCGATGGCCACGGTGATCGCGACGATGGGGCTGCTCATCGGCACCGGCTTCACGGTGCACATCATGAGCTCCATGATCCCCATCTTCCTCATGCCCATCGCGGTCGTCGCCTCAGTCCACGTCCTGTCGAGCTTCGCCGATCGCTACCGCCCCGGCAGTGACGCCAAGGCCGTCATGGCCGGTGTCATGGAGGAGCTCTACAAGCCGGTGCTGTTCACGGCGCTGACGACGGCCGTAGGCTTCGCCTCCCTGATCTTCACGCCGATCCCGCCGGTGCAGGTCTTCGGCGGCTTCATCTCCTTCGGGGTCCTCGTCGCCCTCATCCTGACCCTGACCTTCATCCCGGCCTACGCCGGCAGCCTGAAGCGCAAGACCCTCGACAAGATGGCCCGGCGGGTGCGCCAGGACCAGGACCAGGAGCACACCTCCCGGCTCTGCGCGGCGCTCGAGAGCGGCGGCCAGTGGGCCGCCCGGCGCCGGGGCTGGATCATCAGCACCCTGGTGGTGCTGAGCGTGGTCGCGGTCTACGGCATCAACCAGATCCAGATCAACGACAATCCCACCCGCTGGTTCAAGGCGGACCACCCCATCCGGGTCGCCGACAGCGTGCTCAACGACCGCTTCGCCGGGACCTACGAGGCCTACCTGCGCCTGCGCCAGACGGGCATCGAGGAGCAGGGCGAGGCGCTGCAGGAGCGCGCCGCCGGCATCACCGCCGAGGCGGCAGAGGCCGGCCACAGCGGGCTCGAGGAGCAGTGGCAGCAGCTCTGGCAGAGGCACGTCCAGGGCGAGGACGCCCCGCTGGGCACCCGGCTCGAGTCCCTCGCCTCGGCGATCAGCGACCGGCTGTTCGCCCTCAGCGATCCGGAGCAGGCCGACTACTGGGAGCGGCTGCTCGACGCCGTCGAGGAGACGCGCACCGAGACCCGGGCCTTCCAGGACCCGGAGAAGCTGGCGTGGATCGACGGCCTCCAGCAGTTCCTCGTCGACAACGGCCACGTCGGCAAGACCACCTCCCTCGCCGACCTGGTCAAGACGATCAACCGCGAGCTCATCAGCGGCGACGCCGAGGACTACCGCCTGCCGGATACCTCCGGGGGCGTCGCCCAGGCGCTGCTCAGCTTCCAGAGCTCCCATCGGCCCCACGACCTTTGGCGCTTCGTGACCCCGGACTACACCGCCGCCAACGTCTGGCTGCAGCTGCCGAGCGGCGACAACCAGGACATGCAGCGCGTCGTCGAGGCCGTCGACGCCTACGTCGCTGACAACCCGCCGCCGGAGGGGGTAGAGCTCGACTGGGCGGGGGCCACCTACATCAACCTCGTCTGGCAGGGGGAGATGGTCGAGGGGATGCTCCTCGCCCTGCTCTCGGCCTTCGTGGTGGTCCTGGCCATGATGATCGGGCTGTTCCGCTCGCTGTCGCTGGGAATCCTCGCCATGGTCCCGCTGACGATCACCATCGCCTTCATCTACGGCGTCATGGGGCTGATCGGCAAGAGCTACGACATGCCGGTGGCGGTCCTCTCGTCGCTGTCCATCGGCCTGTCCGTGGACTTCGCCATCCACTTCATCCAGCGCGCCCGCACCTCGCTAGCCCAGAGCGGCGAGTGGCGCAGCGCCCTGAAGCAGGTCATGCGCGAGCCGGCCTGCGCCATCACCCGCAACGCGCTAGTCATCGCCGTCGGCTTTCTGCCGCTGCTCGCCGCGCCGCTGGTGCCGTACATCACCGTCGGCATCTTCCTGGCGAGCATCATGGCGCTCTCGGCGGTGATCACCCTGCTGGCGCTACCGGCGCTCATCACCTTCCGGCCGGGCCTCTTCTTCGCCGAGGCACGGCGCAAGGCCCATTCGTGACAGGAGGTAGCACCATGAGCCGAGCCACAACAGCACCGCCGCGCAACCGCTCCGCCCTGGGCCGCCGGCGGGCCACCCTCGCCGGGGCCGCCAGCCTCGCCCTGGGGCTGCTCGGCGGGACGCTCCCGGCGGCAGCCGCCGAGGACGATCCGCCGGACGTGACCGAGATCGTGGAGCGGGCCAACAACGCCGCCTACTACGCCGGCGACGACGGCCGCGCCCAGGCGCGCATGCGCATCGTCGACGACCAGGGCCGGACCCAGACCCGGCAGTTCACCATCCTGCGCCGCGACGAGCGCGACGGCGGCGACCAGGACTTCCTCGTCGCCTTCAGCCGCCCCTCGGAGTACCGCGGCGTGGTCTTCCTGGTGGAGAAGCACCCCGGCGGCGGCGACGACCGCTGGCTCTACCTGCCGAGCCAGGACCTCAAGCGGCGCATCGCGCCGGGGGACAAGCGCACCAGCTTCGTCGGCTCCCACGTCTTCTACGAGGACGTCTCCGGGCGCGATATCCACAACGACACCTACGAGTTGCTGGAGACCACGGAGGAGCACTACAAGATCCGCGCCGTTCCCAAGGATGACGAGGACGATGTCGAGTTCAGCTCTTACACCATGTGGATCGACCGTGTGACCTACCTGCCCATGACCACCGAGTACAAGGACGAGGACGGCGAGGTCTACCGGCGCATGGAGAGCTCCGACATCGAGACCATCGACGGCCACCCCACACCCATGCGCATGCGCGTCGAGGATGAGGATATGGGTGGCTACACCGAGGTCCAGTTCCGCGGCCAGGCCTACGACATCGGGGTCCCCGCCGACGTCTTCTCCGATCGCAGCCTGCGCAACCCGCCCCGGCAGTGGCTGAGCCGCTAACGGAGGGCGCCATGGGCAAGGCAACGATCCAGCGAACTGGCCCGCGCCGAGGGATCGGCGCCCTTGCCGGGCTCGCCGCCCTGGCGGCGGGCCCGGCCCTCGCCGCCGACGGCGGCGAGGAGAGCCCGGACGGCGGCTGGGGGGGAGACCCCTGGGCGCAGGAGGAGCAGGGCGGGCTGCCCTTCGACGTCAGCGGCTTCGTCGAGCTCGCCGGCGGCTACCACACCCGGGACAACAAGGCCCTGGACGACGACTACAACCTCGCCGAGCTGCGCGGCCGGCTCGAGATCCGCGGCAATTGGCAGCGCCTCGACTACCGCGTGAAGGCCGACGGCGTGGCGGACGGCGTCGAGGATGAGGTGCGCGGCGAGCTGCGCGAGGCGCGGGTGAGCTTCCCGGTCGGCGAGCGGCTCGACATGCGGGCCGGCCGGCAGGTGCTGACCTGGGGCACCGGAGACCTGCTCTTCATCAACGACCTCTTCCCCAAGGACTGGCAGTCGTTCCTCACCGGCCGCGACAGCGAGTACCTCAAGGCCCCCTCCGACGCGGTGCGGGGGATGTGGTACGGCGACGCCGTCACCCTGGACGTCGTCTGGACCCCGGTCTTCGAGCCGGACGTCTATCCCGACGGCGACCGGTTGAGCTACTTCGACACCCAGCGTGGACAGCAGACCGCGCGGTCTGTCCCCACAGAGGACCCCGACGACCTCCCCGACGACGGCGAGCTCGCGGCGAGGCTATCCGGGCGCATCGGCAGCACGGAGCTCGCCGGCTACGCCTACCGCGGCTTCTTCCCGCGCCCGGGTGAGCAGGTCAGCCGAGACCCGCTGCAGCTCACCCACGCCCGGCTCAACGCCTACGGGGCGAGCGTGCGCGACCGTCTCGGCCCGGGCATCGCCAGCGCCGAGGTGGGCTACTACGACTCCGTCGACTACGACAGCAGCCGCCCCATGCAGGCCCCGAACGACGAGGCCCGGCTGCTGCTCGGCTACGACTGGGAGCTCGTCGCCAACCTCAACGTGGGCTTCCAGTACTACGTGGAGTGGCTCCAGGACTACGACGAGCTGGAGCGGGCCTGGGCGCGCAGCCCACAGGAGGAGGCCTATCGCCCGGAGGAGTACCGGGATATCATCACCAACCGGCTGACCTACTCCATCTGGCGGGATAGCCTGGTCTGGTCGCTCTTTACCTACTACTCACCGGCCGACGAGGACTACTACGCCCGCCCGAGCGTCCACTACCGCGTATCAGACGAGCTCAGCTACACCCTCGGCGGCAACCTCTTCGGCGGCGAGGCGTCGCACACCTTCTACGGCCAGTTCGAGCGGGACTCGAACATCTACGGCCGGATCCGTTACCGTTTCTAGGCGTCTTAGCCAACCCACTCTCAAGGGAGGAGCCAACATGCTCGAGAACATGACGGTCAACGCCGGGCTGCGCATGATCGCCGGCATCGTCGTGACCCTGTCGGTGCTGCTCGCCATCGCCTTCACGCAGGCGTGGCTGCTGCTCACCGTCCTCGTGGGCCTGAACCTGCTGCAGTCGGCCTTCACCGGCTGGTGCCCAGCCATGCCCGTGCTGCGCAAGTTCGGCTTCCGCGACGAGGCGCCGGTGGAGACGTAGCCGGTAGCGGCGCAACCCGCTGCGCCTGGGCCCGCGCCCGGAAGGGGCGGGCTCAGGCGCTATTGGCGCAGAAGAGCTCGTAGAGGCGCTCCAGCAGCGCCTCGGTCTCCGCGCTCGCCAGCCGGTAGTAGATCGTCCGTGACTCGCGCCGGGTGGCCACAAGCCCTTCCTCCCGCAGCCGCGCCAGCTGCTGCGACAGCGCCGGCTGCCGCATCTGCAGCAGCTGCTCCAGCTCCCCCACCGAGCGCTCGCCCTCCACCAGGTGGCAGAGGATCATGAGCCGGCGCTCGTTCGCCATGGCCTTGAGGAAGGCCACGGCCTCGGCCGCCTGGGTGTTCATCTCTTCCGGGTCGGGCTTGAGGCGCCCCTCCTGCTCAAGCTGCTCGATATCCATCGGCATTTCCGGCTCCAGGTCTACGGCTCGCCTCGGCAGGCTCCCCATCCATTAGGATCCCCCTTATAGATGGGGAGCCATCTTGATCTGTCGGGCCCATCACCCACGGGTCAGTCGAACACCGCCTCCTGGGAGTAGCCATCGCGCTCCATGAGCTCCCGCAGCCGGCGCAGCCCATCGATCTGGATCTGCCGCACCCGTTCCCGGGTCACGCCGACCTGCTCGCCCACCTGCTCCAGGGTGCAGCGCTCATGGCCGTTGAGGCCGAAGCGCCGCTCGATCACCGCATGCTGCTTCTCGGTGAGCGCATCGAGCCACCCCGACAGGTGGTGGATGGTATCGCCGCTCTCCAGGGCGGCACCAGGGGCCTCCTGGCTGTCGTCGGGGATGGCGTCGAGCAGGGTCCGGTCCGAGTCCTTGCCGATGGGGAGGTCCACGGATATCGTGCTCTCGTTGAGCCCCCGCATCCGGCGGACCTCCTCCGTCGAGCACCCCATGCCCTCGGCGATCTCCTCCACCGTCGGCTCGTGGTCGAGGGTCTGCGCGAGCCGCCGCTGGGTCCGCAGGTACTGGTTGATCTCCTTGATGACGTGGATCGGCAGCCGGATGGTCCGGGTCTGGTTCATGATGCCCCGCTCGATGGTCTGCCGGATCCACCACGTGGCGTAGGTCGAGAAGCGGAAGCCACGCTCGGGGTCGAACTTCTCCACGGCGCGGATCAAGCCGAGATTGCCCTCCTCGATTAGGTCCAGGAAGCTCAGGCCGCGGTTCATGTAGCGCCGGGCGATCTTGACTACCAAGCGCAGGTTGCTCTCGATCATGCGGGCCCGGGCCTCGGCGCTACCCTGCTGGACCTGGCGCGCCAGGGCCACCTCCTCCTCGGCGGTCAGCAGGGAGGCGTGGCCGATCTCGTTGAGGTAGAGCTGCATGGCATCCGGCGCGGTGCGGCTATCGTCAGCCTTGCGCCCACCGCTGCCGGGTGCCTCCCGCTCCTCCACCTGCCCGGCCAGCTCCTCCGTCTGCTCGGTATCCGCCCCCTGAGCGGCCCCCCGGGTCGGCTCCGCCTCACCCGCCTCCCGCTGCGTATCGGGCTCCGGGCCAGGCGCATCGCTGATGAATGCCGCGTCGAGGGTCATCTCGGACCTCCCTTCTCGTCGCGCTTGCCGTACCGTGCGCCGGCGAGGCGGTCCCGGCATCGCCGGCACCGCCCCTGGCGCCGGTTCGTTGCCCCGCTGCTGCGAGGCCCTTCCTTCCCCCCAAACAATATGCCTTCGGAGGGGTTGCGAGCGCTTTACAGCCCTAGATCGGGTAGAGGAATTGCTGCCGAAACGCTACGGAATGGAAGATCTTTGAATAGGACAGGAAGTCATCTTTAAAAAGACCATAAAACTTCCGCAGGAAGGGCGCAATAGGAAGGAACAACCTTGGCCCCCTCCCCTCTAGAGGAGGCCTATCCCCTTTCCGGGAGATGCGGCTCCGGGTCCACAGCCTCACCGTCGACCCGGATCTCGAAGTGCAGGGTCGCCGCCTCCGCGCCCGGGGAGCGCCCCATCTCGGCGATCTTCTCCCCCCTGTCGACCTGGTCCCCCTCCTCGACGAGGAGCTCCCGGTTGTAGCCGTAGGCCGAGAGGTAGCGCTCGTCGTGCATCACGATGATCAGGTTGCCGTAGCCGCGCAGCTCGCTACCGCTGTAGACCACCTCCCCGGCCGCGGCGGCTCGCACCGGATCCCCTACCGAGCCGCCGATCTGGATGCCGCTCTTGCCGCCGCTCTCCGTGGCGTAGGAGCGCCGCACGGGCCCGTCAGCGGGCCAGGCCCAGTCCAGCTCGTAGCCGGGCGTCTTGTCCGTTGCCGGGGGCGGCTCGCCCGAGGGGGGGTCCGCGGAGGCGTCAGCCGTGCCACCGCCAGCGCTGCCCGCGCCATGGTCGGCACCGTCGGCGGGGGGATTGAGCAGGAGCTGGGTACCAACCTGGAGCCGCCTCGGCCGGCGGATGTCGTTCCAGCGCTGGAGCTGCTCCACCCGCAGGCCGTAGCGCCTGGCGATGCCGCTCAGCGTCTCGCCGGGCTGGACCTCATGGAGGTAGACCCGGCGATCCCCATCCCGCCTCACCTCCCCCTCCCAGAGCCCTGTGCAGCCGGTCACCAAGGCGGCCAGCAGGGCCCCGAGCACCAGCACGCGTGCAGGGGAGGCCGCCATGGCACGGCTACCCGAGCTTCGCCCAGAGCGCCACGAGCAGGAGCAGGCCCACGCTGAGCCATCCGAGGCGCTCAACATGGCGCAGCAGCCAAGGCTCCACCCGGGCACCCCCCCAGGCCACCAGTGCGGCCACCAGGGCGAAGCGAGCGCCCCGCCCCAGCAGCGACCCGAGGATAAAGGGCAGCAGCGCTACCCCGCTGGCGCCGGCGGCCAGGGTGAAGACCTTGTAGGGGATCGGGGAGAAGCCGGCGACCAGCACCACCCAGAATCCCCACTCCCGGAACCACGCCATCGCCGTGCGGTAGGGCTGCTCGTAGGCACTGGCCTGCAGCCAGGGATCGATGAGCTCCAGCGCCAGGGCGCCGAGGGCGTAGCCGAGGAGGCCACCGGCCACGGAGCCCACCGTCGCGATCAGCGCGAAGGACAGGGCGCGTGAGGGGCGCGCCAGGCTCATCGGCGCCAGCAGCACATCGGGGGGCACCGGGAAGAACGACGACTCGGCGGCGCTCAAGGCGCCGAGGGCCCAGGGGGCACGCGGGTGGGCCGCCCAGCGGATCGTCCAGCTGTAGAGCGGGCCGAAGAGCCGCATCAGGCACAGCCCTGGCGCATGGGCACGAAGGACACGCCGGCGACACGCCGCTGCCGGAGGTGCACCCCATCCCGGTCGACGACGGTCAGCTCCTGGTAGCCGGCGCCGCCCACGGGCGCCACCAGGCGCCCCCCGTCACCGAGCTGCTCGAGCAGGGCCTCGGGCAGCGCCTCCGGGGCAGCGGTGACCAGGATGCCGTCGTAGGGGGCGTGTGCAGGCCAGCCCTCGAATCCGTCGCCGTGGCGGATCCGGATGTTGGTGAGCTGCGCCCGGCGCAGCCGCTCACGCGCCTTGCACATCAACGAGCCGAGCCGCTCCACGGTATACACCTGCGGCACCAGGCGCGCCAGGACCGCGGCCTGGTAGCCCGAGCCGGTGCCGATCTCCAGCACCCGCTGGGGATCGCCGGCCTCGAGCAGGAGCTCCGTCATGCGGGCCACCACCCAGGGCTGGGAGATCGTCTGCCCCTCGCCGATGGGCAGCGGCGTATTCTCGTAGGCCCGGCTCGCCAGGGCCTCGTCGACGAACAGGTGCCGCGGCACCTCCCGCAGGGCGCTCAGCACCCGCCCATCGCCGACGCCCTGCCGCGCCAGCGCGTCCACGAGCCGATCCTGGGTCCGTTGCGAGGTCATGCCGGATCCTGCTTCATCGTGCTCACGCATCACCAGCCCACTCCATCCAGCCAGCCGCGCACCTGCTCCAGCCCCTCATGGCGCGTCAGATCGACCTGGATCGGGGTCACCGACACGAAGCCGTTGCGTACCGCGTAGAAGTCCGTCCCCGGCCCGGCATCCTGCTCGGAGCCCGGCGGCCCTACCCAGTAGATCGTGCGCCCCCGCGGGTCCTGCTGCTTGATCATCGGCTCGGCGCGGTGGCGGCACCCCAGCCGCGTGGCGTGGAAGCCCTGGAGCTCCTCCCAGGGCAGGTCCGGGACATTGACGTTGAGGATGCTGTCCGCCGGCAGCGGATCGTACTGGATCTGCTCCAGCAGCTTGATCGCCACCCGGGCCGCCGTCTCGTAGTGGACCGGTGACCAGGTGCCGGCGAGGGAGATCGCGATCGCCGGCAGCCCTAGGTAGCGCCCCTCCATGGCGGCGGCCACCGTGCCGCTGTAGAGGATGTCGTCGCCGAGGTTGGCGCCGGCGTTGATCCCCGAGAAGACCATGTCCGGATCCGCTTCGAGGAGCCCGGTCAGGGCCAGGTGGACGCAATCGGTGGGCGTCCCCTGGACCCGATAGCGGCCGGGCTCGATCTGGTGGACGCGGATCGGGTCCTCCAGGGTCAATGAGTTGCTCGCCCCGCTGCGATCCCGCTCCGGCGCCATCACCGTCACCTGCGCCACCGTGCCGAGACGGGCGGCGAGGGTCAGGATGCCCTCAGCCTGGTAGCCGTCGTCGTTGCTGATCAGGATATACATCGCGCTCCTGCTGCTGGCGCCGAACACACACTTGCCGCTGAGACTGGCAGTATAACGTCTCCCGGATCGGCACCGTTGGGATCGGCATGACCAGGAGGACAGAGGACGGCACCGACGACCCGCAAGGCGACGAGGAGGACGACAGCGCCCTCTTCCGCCGGGCGGTGGCGGACGTACGGCCCATCCAGAACGACCGTGCCGACACCCGGCCCCCACCACCGCCGCCCCGCCCGGCCCGGCGCGAGGCGGACGCACCCGAGGTGGCCGACAGCCTATCGGAGCCGCCGCCGACCCCGGCGGAGGCGGAGATCGGCGAGCGGCTCCTCTACAGCCGGCCCGGCGTGCAGCGGCGCGTCATCCGGCAGCTGCGGCGCGGGCACTATCCGCCGGCAGCCCACCTGGACCTGCACGGCTACAGCCGGCGCGAGGCGTACCGCGAGCTGGCCGCCTTCCTAGCGGCAGCGCAGGAGCGGGGCTGCCGGTGCGTCCGGGTCGTCCACGGCAAGGGGCGCGGCTCAGGCTATCGGCAACCGGTGCTGAAGGTCTCGGTAGACCACTGGCTGCGCCGGCGCGGCGATGTGCTGGCATTCGCCTCGGCGCCCGAGCACGACGGCGGCACCGGCGCCGTCTACGTGCTCCTGCGGGCCTCGGATAGGGACGCGCCGGGGAGGCCGTGAGGGCGTCGACCGGCCTGAGGTCAGCCGCCCGTGTCCAGCACCTCGCCGAGGACCACCGTGGCGTACGCCCCCGAGGCCAGCGTAAAGGACAGCTCCAGGGTCGCCGGCTCCAGCCAGCGCCACGCCAGCCGGCGCGGCATCAGGCGCAGCGGGCGGCGGTCGGCGCGGACGCCGCGGGCCGCCAAGGCGGCCACGAGATCGGGCTCCTCGGCCAGGATCCCCGCCTCCAGGGCCGCCACCTCGCCGGTCGGGCCGTCGCCGCCGGTCCCCGGCAGCGGCCCCGTAGGGTGGAGATCGCCCTGGCCGGTACGCCGGCGCAGGTCGGCATCGACGGCCTCCACGGCGAAGTGGCTGCCGCTGCCGTCGAGCAGGGCCCGATCACCGGGCAGGAGCCGATCCCAGGTCCCCGCCGCCACCCGCCGGGCGAGCACCCGGTTGAACAGCTCCGAGCGGACGGCGGAGAGCAGCAGCCCGCGGACCGTGCGGCCGCGAACGAGCTCGCCGTGCAGGAGCCAGGCCCGCGCCTGCGCCAGGTTGCGGCCATCGCGGCCGAAGCGCTGGGGGCCGAAGTAGTTGGGCACGCCGCGCCAGGCGATGGCCTGCAGGCGCCGATCCACGGCGCGCCCCGGCGCATCGACCGCGCGCAGGCGCAGGGTGAAGCGGTTGCCGCTGAGCGCGCCGCGACGCAGCTTGCGCGTGTTGCGCACGGCCCGGAGCACAGTGACGCCGTCGGCGAGCTCGCCGGGGGCCAGCGCCGGCAGGGGCTTGGGGCTGTGCACGGAGAGCCACTGCGTGGCGACGGCGTGCCGGTCCTTGAGCCCGGCGAGGCCGATCCCGCCCCGGGCGACGCCGGTTCGCTCGGCGAGCAGGCGGGCGACGGCCTCCGTGGTCCAGCCGCGCTTGCGCACGCGCACGAGGCAGTGCTCCCCCGTCCCCGAGGGCTCGAAGGGGAGCACCTCGTCGACGCGGAAGTCCTCCGGGCAGGCGCGCAGGCGCGCCCCGCCGAGAGGCGCCCCGTGGGCGGGGATCAATTCTGCCCCGGCACGGGCTCGAGCAGGATGACGGCCATGGCGGCTACGCCCTCGCCACGGCCGGTGAAGCCGAGCCCCTCGCTGGTGGTGGCCTTGATGCTCACGGCCCCGGCGGCCAGACCGACGGCGTCCGCGGTGGCCTCGCGCATGGCGTCGACGTAGGGGGCAAGCTTGGGGACCTGGGCGACCACCGTGACGTCCACGTTCACAGGCCGCCAGCCCGCCCCCGCGGCCAGGCGCCGGGCAGAGGCCAGCAGGGCGGCGCTGTCCGCATCCCGCCAGCGGGGATCATCGTCGGGGAAGTGGCGGCCGATATCGCCGAGACCGCACGCCCCGAGCAGGGCGTCGGTAACGGCGTGCAGGAGGACATCGCCGTCGGAGTGGGCCGCCAGGCACCGGTCGTGGGCCACATCCACCCCGCCGAGGCGGAAGCCGGCCGCCTCGGCCCCGAAGCGGTGCACGTCGAAGCCGTGCCCGACCCGCATCACGCCGGGCCCTCGTCCCGCCCCGTGGCTGCCCGCTGCGCCGCGAGCACGGCAGCGGCCAGCTCCAGGTCCGCCTGGTGCGTGATCTTGAGGTTGCTCGGCTCCCCGGTGACCAGCCGCGGCCGTCCGCCGTGCCGCTCCACGGCCTGGGCCTCGTCGGTGACCCCGGCACCGGCGGCCAGCGCCGCGTCGAGGGCCTCGGCGAGCCGCCCCAGGGGGAAGAGCTGCGGGGTCTGCGCCTGCCACAGCCCCTCACGCGGCACCGTCTCAGCGACGCGCTCCGCGCCGTCGGACCGCTTGAGGGTATCGCGCACCGGCGTCGCCAGCAGCGCCCCGTCGGCCGCCTCGCCGCCCTCGGTGATGAGCCGGTCCAGCTCGGCAGCGCTCAGGCAGGGGCGCACGGCGTCGTGGACCAGGACCCGGTCGTCGCCGTCGGCGACGGCAGCCAGGTACGCCAGCGCGGCCCGTACCGAGTCGTGCCGCTCCGCGCCGCCGTCGACGCGGTGGATGGGCTGGTCGGCGCCGCGCTGGATCCGGAGCGCCTCCCAGTACGGATCATCGGCGGCGAGCGCCACCACCGCCCCGGCGACGCGCGGGTGGCCCAGCAGGCGCTCCAGGGCCCAGGCGATGACGGGCCGGTCCAGGAGCTGCCGATACTGCTTGGGACGATCGCCGCCGCCCATGCGGCGGCCGACGCCTGCGGCCGGGATGACTGCCCAGAAGCGCACGCTCACTCCTCCTCCACCACTTGGTAGAAGACCTCGTCCTCGCGGATCATGCCGAGCTCGTAGCGGGCCCGCTCCTCGAGGGCCTCGGTACCCTCCTTGAGGTTCGCCACCTCCGCGGCCAGCTCCTCGTTACGCGCCTCGGCCCGCTCGTTCTCCGCCCTCTGCTCGGCCACGGCGCCGCGCAGCTCGAGCAGGGCGGGGAGGCTGACCTGGCCGAGCCAGAGCTGGGCCTGGATGGCGATCAGCAGCAGGACCAAGGCCCCGATCACCCAGCGCATGGCGCCCCCTGAGCCTCCTCCGCCCGGACCGGCTCAGTAGCGGATGCCCAGCTTGCGCAGCATCGAGTCCACCACATCGCCGCTGAGCAGGCCGCCCGCTGCGGCGGAGCCCGCACCAGCGCCACGGCCCCCCGCGCCACGCGTACCGAGGGCACGGCGCCCGGCGTAGCGGGCCCGGTCACCGAGCTCCTGCTCGATACGCAGCAGCTGATTGTACTTGGCCACCCGGTCGGAGCGGCACAGGGAGCCGGTCTTGAGCTGGCTCGCCCGGGTGGCGACGGCCAGGTCCGAGATGGCCACGTCCTCCGTCTCCCCGGAGCGGTGGGAGACCACCGAGCTGTAGCCGGCCTCATCGGCCATGCGGATGGCCTCGAGGGTCTCGGTGACCGTGCCGATCTGGTTGAGCTTGATCAGGATGGCGTTGGCGATGCCGCGGTCGATGCCTTGTCGCAGGATCTGCGGGTTGGTCACGAACAGGTCGTCGCCGACGAGCTGCACCCGGTCGCCGAGGCGCTCGGTGAGCACCTCCCAGCCGTCCCAGTCGGACTCGTCCATACCGTCCTCGATGGAGACCACCGGGTAGTGGTCGACCAGCCGCGCCAGGTAGTCGGCGAAGGCCTCGGCGTCGAAGGAGCGCCCCTCGGAGGCCAGGTGGTAGGCGCCGTCCTGGTAGAGCTCGGAGCTGGCCACGTCCAGCGCCAGGGAGACCTCCTTGCCGGGCGTGTAGCCGGCCCGCTTGACGGCCTCGATGATCACCTCCAGGGCCGCCTCGTTGGAGGGCAGATCCGGGGCGAAGCCGCCCTCGTCGCCCACGCCGGTCGCCAGCCCCCGGTCCTTGAGGACCTGCTTCAGGGCGTGGAAGACCTCCGAGCCGCAGCGCAGCGCCGCGGAGAAGTGCTCGAACCCCAGGGGCATGATCATGAACTCCTGGATATCGACACTGTTATCCGCGTGCTCGCCGCCGTTGAGGATGTTCATCATCGGCGCCGGGAGCTGGGCCTCGGAGCCCTCCTGGTGGAGGTACCGGTACAGCGGCAGCCCCTGGCTGCGCGCCGCGGCCTGGGCCACGGCCATGGAGACGGCCAGGATGGCGTTGGCGCCGAGGCGGCCCTTGTTCTCGCTGCCGTCGAGATCGATCAGGCGCTTGTCGAGCCCGGCCTGGTCCGCCGCGCTGCTCCCCTCCACGGCCGTGCGGATCGTGGTATTGACGTTATTGACCGCCGTGCGGACCCCCTTGCCGTTGTAGCGGCTCCCCCCGTCGCGGCGCTCGACAGCCTCACGGCTGCCCGTGG